>Ga0315282_10010140_pt1 | contig 14836 bp, 13 predicted proteins | sample YL17G07_20_MG_FD_203693 | JGI IMG/M metagenome (GOLD analysis project Ga0315282, IMG submission 203693) | Sediment microbial communities from Yellowstone Lake, YNP, Wyoming, USA - YL17G07_20 | ecosystem: Environmental > Aquatic > Freshwater > Lake > Sediment | place: USA: Wyoming | collected... | reverse complement strand
GGTCCAGAAGCTTGCCATTATAATCGCTAGCAGAACCATAAGGTATTGTGTTAAGGTTACTCCACAAACAATATGGTCTTTTCGGTGGAATAATCGACCGAGGAATTGGAAGCCATCCGTACACAAGGTATTTCCAAAGATTTCCCTTATTAACATCCTTTCGAGTTAAAACTTTCATTTTTCTTTTCTCTCTAATACCAAAATGACAAGTATTCCTTTTAATATTTTGTGACCATTTAGCAGATGCATAATTCCTAAAATTGAAACAACATCATGCCTTAACCCAACAAATATTCTGCCAGATCGCACAACCGAAGCATCCTTCACTTTTTATGTTTTAACCACTTCCTATATTGCTCATCAACAACCAAAGCACTCTTCATTAACGTGTTAAAACTAGTCAACGAGACCAAGTATTGAATATCCTTTGGTATGCAATGTCCACCAATGCCATCCCTAGCCTCCAAAATCTCTATGTTCCACTTAGTATTGCAAGCCTTCCGCACCTCATCAAAACTTAATCCACTTTCTTCGCAAATCATCTTTAGCTCTTCAGCAAAAGCTATTTGAACATAACGATAAGCGTTCTCAGCTATTTTAGACATTTCTGCCACTTCAACGGAAGAAACTTCATGAATGGGAATTCCTAAAACATCTCTATAAAACTCCAAACCCGCCTTAAGACTCTCAGCATCAACACCTCCAATAACTCTTGATTGCTTAACCCCATGCTTAACAGGCTCCTCACCCCAATACCTATGAGGCACATGCACCAAACGAACACGCCCTTCAAATATGCCCCTAAAAACGCGTTTACACAAACCGGGCACAATAGTACTCTCAACAGAAACCAAAGGTTTAGCAGATAACCCAGTTTTACCCTTAACCTTCTCACAAGCATCAAAAATAGCAGATAAATCCGGAACCTCTCCTTTAAGCCCAGTGTACACACATATCAAATAGACATCAGCCGAAGGAATAGCATTCCAAACCTGCGTAGCCCTAACAATTCCAGCTTTTTTCGCCCTTTCAACCGCCGCCGAACTAATGTCATAGCCCCAAACGTCAAGTCCCTTATCAAGAACATATCTCGCTGTTACAAAGCCGACCTCACCCAAACCAATAACGCAAATCTTCATGCAAACACTTCCATCACACATCGCAACTTGCATACATAATAAAAACAAGCAATTATACATTTCTAAGCATGCAAAACCTCTCTAACCCTTCTCCAAAACTGTCTTCTTTGAAAAGCGGGAACAAAATCCGCAACGTCTCTGTACTTGTCAGCATCCGAAAAATATCCTCTAAGCAATGCAAAACCATTTCTAGGAGATTTTAGCGAAACAAGAAACGATCTTCCTAAAGCATAAAAAGCGTTATAGTTTAAGGCTTTCATCCCTTTACCCCAGAAATAAGCCTTTTTTGGAAAAAGTCTCGTTTTCCTGAATAATTTGAACTTTAACTCTGGAAAAACAGCAACTTTTTTACCTTCTGAAAGAGCCTTATAAACGAGATACGCCTCAAAAGCATAATTCTCGGGATACTTGAATCCAACGCTCCTAAACCATTTAGCATCCACAACTCTACCACAACCCCTCGGAGAAAAAGAACGAGATACTTCGCCCTCTGCTACTCCAGAAGTTAGAATAACATCGCCGTCTTTCATCCTTTTAATAATTTCCTCGATGTAATTTAAGGGATACGCAGCCTCTCCGTCACTAAAAAGTACAAAATCCAATTTTTTATCCTTCAAAACATTTAGACCAGCATTAACAACTCTCGCTAACTCGGGTCTGCCCACCCAGCTCTCCTCATGCCTCGGCAAATTAACAACAACATCTGCGTATTTAGAAGCAATTTCCTCAGTCCTATCTACACTGCCATCATTCACCACCACAATAAAAGGCTTCAGCGATTGATCTAACAGACTCAAAAGACTATCTTCGATAGCGTCTTGTTCGTCTCTAACCTTTACTACTACGCCACATACAAACTTCAAACGCCATTCTTCCTTCTAATGTGTCCGCTTCTCTCACTTTGCCAAATGGAATCAATGCTTAAAAACATTTAAACATAAAAACCATATCAACTAAACCAAAACTGCATAATTGTGAGATACTTTGGCAAAAAGTGAAATTAGACTGCAGTACTCCGGTTTCGCCCTATTTATCGCCAAAATGCTCAGCGTAGCTACAGGCCTAGCCTTTACCTATATGTTAACGCGAGCCGCAACAGAACAACAATACGGAATATGGTCCAACATCAACGATATAATTGCCTATTTTGCATTTCTTGCCCCCGCATTCCCATTCTGGACAATGCGCTTCACAGCAAGGAATAAAGAAGGAGCGATAAGAACTGGGATCCTTGCAAACCTAATGATTTCAATAATAGCCACCTTAATTTACTTGCCACTAATTCCATTAATCCTACCATTGCTAAGCATTAGCACAAATTACATCATCCTATACTTCATAGCTTCAGTGCAAATAATAGAAACCTACCTTATGATCGCCATAGAGTCATGTCTTCGTGCAAAAGTGCTACAGATCATTGGATATGGGTTACTCATCGAAGAAAGCTGTAAGGTTTTATTAGCTTATATACTCATCATCAAATTCCAACAGCCTCTCGTAGGAGCACTGCTAAGCATTACAATAGCCATAGCTATACAGATGGTATACTATCTGAAACTTCTGTCCCAAGATCTAAAACAACCCATCAAATGGAATTATGTTAAAGAGTGGCTGAAAGGCTCAACAATAAACATTTACTACTATATAGGTGACAGAATAGCAGCATTCACACTCATCATGCTAATCGCTTACGACCCCACCGCAGGCCAAGCAGCAAGGGGCATATATCAGGTCGCTTTGATTATAGCAAACATAATTGGATACTCTTCTTTCCTATCTTTTGCATTATATCCAAAACTTCTAGCCGAAAATAACATCCAAGACGTAACAACATCATTAAAAACCGTTTTAATGTTCGCCATACCAATGACAGTCGGGGCAATAATACTATCAAACTCGTACCTCATAACCCTAAATCCCAATATCCCTCTTTACAGAGAAGCAGCACCAGTGCTAATTGTTCTGGCTATAAACACCTTTGTTCAAATCATTTCACAATTCTATTCCTCTGTACTCTTTGGACTTGAAAAGATAGATGAAAAGGCAAAAATACCATTGCGAAAACTTGTGAAAAGCCCGCTATTCAGGGCTTTCACTTTACCGTATGTCCACTCCGCAATAACATTGCCAACAACCTTTTATGTTTTAACAAACTTCGCAAAAAATCAGCCCATAGCCGCAGCAATGTACGTAGCCATAATTGACACAGTGGCCCGTTTAGCAATGTTTTTAGTTTTATATGTCATTATATGCAAAATGGTTAAACTGCATATTCCATTGAAGAACATTGCAAAATATGTTTTCGCTTCAGCCATAATGGCCATCGTTCTGTTTATAATTCCACATCTAGAAAGACTATACTTAACTTTAGGCATAACTGCAATTGGAGCGATTCTTTATTTCACATTGTTGATGGCGATTGACAAAGAAGCAAGAGCACTATTTAACTCTGTTTGGCAGGAAATTAAATTTAAAGTTAAAGGGAAAATTTAGGAATCATTATTCCATAATTCGAGGAAAAGCTTTTTTAAGGATTTCACGAAAGCATCATAGTTCGTCCATAAGGCTGCAACTCTCTTTTTCCCATTGCTCTTTCTGATCAGCAAAAGCAGCCGCTCATTGTCTGTAAGTATAAAAGATGGCAGTTCCTCAACATCTGAAAGTGAATATTTAGCTTTTTTCAGTTTTATTTTTTCAATGAAAAAGCAACTTTTCGGGGAATAGTTAGTCAATAGCTGGACATTTACGTTTTCTTTTGATACTTTTTCAAGTTTATCCAAGAGGCCTGAGTGGTAAAAGTTCGTGATATCATTTTCGGATGTAAAGACAAAAACTTCTTTTTTTGCATTGTTAAGTATTTCATCGGACTTTAGATTGATTTGCTCTTCGCCTTCCAATATTTGGAATACTTCTTTCCTTTCATTTTCTGTTTCTTGTTTTGGAAGAGAAAGCCAAAGGTCAACCAAGCTTTCCTTTCTCTTTTCTAAGAGATTTATCTTCATCTTTTTGGTTTCGATAAGTGTGCTTAATGCCGTTTCAAACGGTGTAGCAATAAACTTCAAGGGCTTCTCAAAAACAGACGATATTAATCCTTTTTTCTCCAGATCACGTAAAATTCTGTATGTTTCGGTTCTATGAAGGGATAAAGCTTCTGAAATTTCACTTGCCTTGTGTTCACCTGTTCTTGCAATGTAAATGTAAACTCTTATCTCATTTTTGGATAATCCAAGCCTAAAAAGAGTCTTCTCGATTATTTCTAGGGATTTAGATGTTCCTTTATCTGTTTTCACGAATCTCCATAATCCGGTATTCTCGTCGTATAGTTTCGTGATGTTTTCGGGTTTTTCAACAGATAGCTCCATTTGAACCACTTGTAGCCTTGCTCCTTATTCGAACTCTGATGTAGAATCCGCTTCTGCTCACTACATATTTTATACTTCTGAATCCAAAATATGAATCCAAAATCCATGATTCAAAGTTTTTAAGTAGCAACGGATAAACCATAACAATAAGCAGGTCATCGGGAAACGAGAGGGAGAAGGAAATGCAAAGTAAACTAGGGACAGTGCTTAGCTCAAAATATCTTTTATTGCCAAGAAAGAACCATTGGTTAAAAAGGATTGTCCTAGTTTTTGCTTTTATAGTGTTCGATTATTTATCGACGCTTGTTTTTTGTCGTGTCCCTCATGAGGAAGCTAATCTTTACGCGAGGATTTTTATGGAAAATTTTGGTATACCGCTGGGTTTGACATTGTTTGTGTTGGTAATTAACTTGCCAATCTACATAACTTTAAGTTTAGACTCTCATGTCATAAGGCTTCCATCCAGAATTGCCACGGTCATCGAACCTTTTGTTGATGTTATGTTCGCATGGTTTGTTGCTGGATTGCATTTTAGTGGAGGTGCAAGTTGGTTTTGGCATTCTCCAAGTTTAATGCGGCAAGTTTTTGGCGCCTTTTTGTATTTGGTCATCGCTTTTCTGTTCGTCAAGCCTCATAAACCCCGTTATGACAATTAATCACTGGCTAGTGCGTAACAAGTCACAACATACTAACCCTATTATCTTTTAACAATTTGATTACTTTACAAAGCTCAGATTATCGAAGAATGTTAGGAGAGATTTTTACGGAAGAAAAAAACGCAAAACCCAAGGGAACTGCGGAAACATCACAGAAAGAAGAAGGCCAAAGTGAGGTGACTGAAGAAACATACTTTTTCCATCCTATGCAACTCTCAGAAGAAAGCGAAGAAATTTTGGATGAAAAAGAAATAGAGAAGTCTAAAGTTGAAATTGAACAAAAACTACAAGAGCTTTTGAAAAGCATAAACGAGGAAACCTTGCAGTTAAGCGAATTTTTGATGGAGGAAAACAAGCTTATGAATGAAATTTGCATTTATCTTAAGCAGATTCTTAAGAAACTTAATGTTTCTTTCAACATTCCCCCGCGCGATATACCACTCCGAAAGAAAGTTAAAAAAGTAATTTTGAATGAAGAGGGACATCTAATACTTGTTCACGAAAAAGGTGAAGTAAACTCGGCATTTTTGGCTGAGTATCCACCTGAAATTGTTATGGCTGTCCTATGGGTTGTAATGCCTGAGCTGGCTAAAGTCGTAATGTTATATAGGAAGAAGATAAGCACGAGGGCTAACTTCTTTGGAAAGATAAGGAAGGAACTAAAAAGCGTTGTCAAAGCCATAGTTGGAAAAGAAGCCGCCCCAGACTCTGGCAGTGAACAAACAATGGATGTTGTGAAGGAGTCAATAAAACCCGAAAATCAGAGCTAAAACTTGCTGGTGTTGCGTTTGGATGGATTTTTAACTGAAATCCGAACATTTTATTCGCTTAAAGAAATTCGAGAAAGCATAGAAGCGGAAATAAGCCAATACAAGCTGCTACTCGAGGATTACAGTCAATGGTTAGGAAGCCTTCTAAGAAATCCAGAATCTTCAAAACGCGAAGGATGGGCGAAAAAGGCTGCCGAGCTGCAAAGGGTTTTGAAGGCGGGAGGCAGAAAAGGAAGCAAAAAAGAAGAGAAAAAGGCGGGTACTTCTTCAGAATGGGTTCAGTTTAAAGATGTTATGTTGTGTGCCGAAGATTTGGGAGAAGCAGAAATACTTTTTGAAGCAACAGAAGAACTGAGAAATAAAATTGACAAGTTAGAAAAAGCCAAAAACTCCATAATCGATTTAGAACGCTATGGTTTAGGAAAAGAGTTGCTTTACATAACATACATGCATGATGGAGTGCCGGAAAGGATAGTTTTCAAACCAAAGAAGGATGTTGAAGCCACGGAAAAGTTCGAGTTTACAGCCGACTTCTCAGTTGCAAAACAAACTTAGCAGCAAATAGGGCTATAACAAGTGTTCTATCTATAATAAAGAGAAAGCCCCATCAACACAACTTATAAATTATAAAACTCCATTCTGCATCTAACCTGTACTGTATTCCATGAATACTTTAGTAAACTTCTTCATCAAATCATAAGGACCTTCAACAACACAGTTTGTGCGAAGGTACTGTTTAACTGCGCGGCTGTTAACGCCAACACCTATAACGCCTACACCCATACGTTCAATTTTTTTAATATTTTCTTTCAGTTTTTCTTCGGCTCCTTCATATCCTGCTGGAAAGAAATCTGAAACAACAACTAAAACTCTGGCTTCTTCTAGACGCTTAATCAACGCTTGAGCCGCAAGCAAAACTGCGTCGGGCAGATATGTGAAGCCGCCATGGGTTAAGCCACCTATCCTCGCCCTTACACGCGAATCGTACTTCTCGGAAAAATCCTTTATGACGTAGAATTTGTTGTTAAAAGCGTACATGCCCCAAGAATTTTGGTCAAGAATGAGCATTTTTGCAACTTCAGCCAAGGACAAGGCTATGCCGCGAACCTCTCCTTTGAACATGTTTAGGCTGTGGCTTGCATCTATAAGTATAGACCATGCGTCCTCTCTAGTCTGGAGTTCTTCACGCATAAAGATATCAGTCCGCTGACTCTTGCTGGCAATGACTTGTACAGCTTCTTGCAAATCAACAAATCCGCTCTCTTGCCTAAAATCTTCACCACCAACGTTTTTCAAAAGCCTCAAACGATACAATATACGCCTTATAGGACCGCCCAAAACTTCCCTTCTTCTTTGAAACTCGGTATAATCCTCTTTCGGAAACTCGAAATCCTCAAATCGTGTACCCTTTCCTATTTCAACATAATCCCTCAAAATCTTCAATTTAGAATTCTCATACTCCTGCCATGCTGTAAAAACTTGCTGAGCCTCGTTTTCTTTTAAACTTTGCAGCACTGTTTTCAGTTGCTCTTCATCCTTGATCTCAGTGTCAAGAGCGGTTAATGCTTCTACTAGAAGCTGTTGTATTTCCTCTTCATTAGGCATGGATTGCTCATAGAAAAGGTCGTTTGTTCCATGACTTTCTGCATATAAGAGCGATGGAACCTCAAAAGTTTCCCCGTAAACAGTCATAGCGTCATAAATTTTGGTGGCTGCATCTAATTTCTCATCGGCTGTTGGGTTTTCCCCTATTTTCTGAAGAATAGAAGTTATTGCCTTAACGTCCGTAAGCATGTCATCTTCTAGACTTCCTTTAACTTTTCCTAGGCTATAGTTTAGAAGTATTGAAGCCATAATTCGCGATATACCGTTAGAGAGTTCCTTGACATCTTTCATTCGAAGGAAAGAAACGGTGTTTGCATAGGCTATTTCGGGAAGCACCCATCGAAATGACTGCTTTAAATGTTTATTTATAATAGCGTCTTCAAGTAGGCTAATCACAAATGTTGACAAGTTGGAATTTTTTCCTCGCGCCCACTTAGAATAAAGCGAAAAATCCGACAGAAGCGAATGCATGCTTAAGTGATAGACTGATGCCTTAAACAAGTACCAAATGATTTTCTTATGAGTCGGATTTTGAAGGTTAAATTTTAACCCTTGAAAACAGACACGCTTCTCGTCTAATTTTTTAGGCTTAACTAGGTGAAGAACAAATCCTCTGCTGTCTTTTCCAAGGTATGGATACCTCAAATCGTCGTGAAGAAGAATTTTCAGTTTATCACTTGACTTCTTTGTTATTTGATGCGCTGTTGACAATGCAAAATCAAAAAAGTTCAAAGTTCAAACCCATATTTTATGATCCGAAAATAGATTCGACAACATGTTTCACAGCGGCTTGTATTTCCACATCATCACTTGTTGTCCCAACTATTGTTTCCACAGCCGCTTCCATAGGTCCGCATCCATCCACAATCAAAGTTGCCCAGTTGATCAAATCTCCCGGTGAAGGCCCATAGGGCAAGTCGCCGTTTTTGTACTGTCTTCGAAGTTCGGCGCCAACTTGAACTAATTTTTCAGCTATTTTTTCGTCTACACTGCTTCTTTTCACGAGGAGTTCTACTTCGTCAGGGGATATTTTATCGCCTATGCTTAGGTAGTCAAAGTTTATCCATACGGACATTCGCCTTCTTAAAGCTGCGTTCAGTGGTTTTGTCCCTACGAATTCTGCAGAGAAGGGGTTCATTGAAACCATTAGGTAACCGTGTGGATGTCTGTTAATTATTTCGTTGTCTTTTTCTGTTAAAACAAGATGCCCCCTTGTGTCTAGGACAGGGTTCAGCCTTGTGGCTATGTCCTGTTTCATCATGTTTGCCTCGTCCAAATAGAGCAAGCCTCCTTGCCTGCACCACATCACTATTTGACCGTCAATCCAATTCTCTTTTCCAAGACCTATGTATCGCCCAAACAAATCATACGCTGATGTTTGTAAGCCGCAATTTATTTCCCACATGGGAAGCCCGCAAAGCTCTGCTATCAAGTAAACTATGTGCGTTTTTCCAGTTCCACTTGGCCCAATTAAGGCAGCCTGCTTAAAATAGAAGAGTGCGCGGACTATTCTTTCAACGTAGTTAAATCCTTTGTCTATATATTCTGGGGTGCCATGCGGTATAAGTGAACGCGCGGCTTCCGGAAAGACAGATCCTGGATGTAGGTCATACTTTTCTATCCGATATTTTCTTCTAAGCACAGAGTGCATGGGGGAATCTATATTTGCTGATTTTGTTATCGAAACAGACAACCGCGTATCTTTCAACGCAGTTCTCATCTGCTCCTCAACAACGTAGACAGCTTCTTCTGTCTGTTTTTTTCCGCCTTGGAATCCGAAGCCGACTGACTTTTCTTCGACTGGTTTTTCTGTTAACTTTGGTTTGGAAGTTGGCAAAATATTCCCTCGTAGGTTTACCAATCAATGTTATTCACATGAATTGATTTAAGTCTTACTACTCAAGATTCAATACATTGAATTAGTCCGAAAAATTACAATAAAAGATCAACTAAAACGTTCTGCAGTTCGCTTTTGTCTTTTAAATTTCGAAAAATAGCCTTTCCTGTTCCGTAAAGACGGAAAGAAACATCCTTAAAGGTTAGTTCAAAAATTATGGCAGAAATTGACTTTTTTATTTTTGCTTTTTCCAGAATTTTTGCAACTGCTCGCTCTTTCTTATCATATTTAAAAATGACGATAAAGTCTTTTTCTTTGCCGCATGTTTCTTCGATTCTAGCCACGTAATCTTCAATGGCAACCATTAAACTTACTCGATCTCCTTCAAAACTTCAATGAATCGGTCGACTTCTTCGCGAATATTGTAGATATAGAAGCTTACTCTAGCTGAGGATTTTAGCTTGAATATTTCATGTAATGGTTGGGTGCAGTGGAAGCCACTTCTGATCATGATTCCATAATTGTCAAGGAATAGGGCAACATCATGCGAATTTAAACCTTCAACGTTAAAGGGAATGATGCCACATTTGATGGACACGTCTTTTGGTCCGTAAATCTTGACTTTTTGACATTCTTGCATGCGTTGCATGGCATATTCTGTCAAGGTACACTCATGTGCCTTAACGTTTTCCATGCCTAGCTTTCTCAAGTATCTTACAGCTTCCATCAATCCAACACCGCCACAGACGTTTGGTGTTCCAGCCTCGAACTTCCAAGGCAAATCATTCCATGTGATAGAACAACGTTTTGTCACTTGGTTAAAGGAGACTTCTCGTATCATTTCGCCCCCGCCTTGAAATGGCTCCATCTCCTCAAGAATTTCACGTTTACCGTATAGAGCACCTATACCCGTCGGACCCAACATTTTATGTCCAGAAAATGCAAGCAAATCGAAATCCAAGTCTTTAACATCAATAGGCAAATGAGGAACGGATTGCGCTCCGTCGACGAGTGTTAAGGCGCCATGCTCATGGGCAACTCTTGCGACTCTTTTCACATCGTTTATGACGCCACTAAAGTTTGAAACATGGGAAACACAGACAATCTTAGTTTTTTTAGAAACCATATCTTCAAAAGCCTCATAATTTAGCGTTCCATCACCGTTTACTTCTGCGTATTTAACGTTAAACCCATTTATTTTTGAAAGAATCTCCCAAGGGACGATGTTACTGTGATGCTCCATCAATGACACTATAACATCGTCGCCTTTCTTTAGATTACGAAGACCCCAAGCGTAGGCAACCAAGTTTATTGCTTCAGTTGTACCTCTCACAAAAACGATTTCCTCCATGCCAGTTGCGTTTATAAAATTGGCAACTTCTTCGTGCGCTTTCTCGTAAAGTTCGGAAGCTTCTTGGGAAAGCGTGTGAACGGCTCTATGAACGTTTGCATTATGATTTTCGTAGAAATTTTTGATGGCGCCAATTACTTGTTTTGGTTTTTGCGAAGTTGCAGCGTTGTCGAAATAGATCAGTGGGTGGTTGTTTATTTTTCGTTTTAATATTGGGAAGTCTTCTCTAACCTTATAGGGGTCAATCATTATTTTCCTTCTTCCATCTTCATTCTTTTGGAGAGCACTTTCGCCAGTTCTTCCTCTTCTAATGCTTGTTTTTCTTCAAAACTCGGTTCCTCTTGCAGCCAATTAGGAGAAACTCCTTTGTTTTTATAGTGTTTTCTGATGGCTCTTTTCAGCGCTCCAACCGCTAGAATGCCGCAGTGAAACTTTATGCTCGGCAGCCCACCTACAGCTTCTGCAACGCTTTTCCATGAGATTTTCCACGCGTCTTCAAGGTTCATTCCCTTGATCATCTCTGTGACTATGCTCGAAGTTGCTATGTTTGCGGCGCAGCCATAACTTTCGAAGGACGCCTTCTCGATTATGTCTTGGTCGTTGATTTTTAGGTAGAAGGTTATCATGTCTCCGCATAAGGGGTTTCCTGCAACTGCTGTAACTGTGGCATCTTCCATTTTTCCAAGATTTTTGGGATTTTTGAATAACTCAAGAACTTTAGGGTTGTAGGGCAGAGGCATTCGCGACATGATTATTCCACTCCAGTAGAGCCAGTAATTCCTCTTATTCTTTCAACAGCCTTTGGAATTACTTCTAAAACGTAGTTTATGTCTTCTTCTGTATGATATCGTGTGACTTTCATTAGTATGCTGCCGTGGGCTTCGTCAAACTTTCTGCCTATGGCAACAAGAACATGGCTTGGTTGGAGAAGACGCCTGGTACACGCACTTCCGCTTGAAACGTAAACGCCGTTAAGGCTTAACTCAATTGTTAACGCTTCACCTTCGCATCTTAGAAAGCTTATATTCACATTGTCAGAAACCCTCCTAGCGCCTCTAGGTCCATTGAGCCTAACGTCTGATACTTTTCCGATTACCCCATCAAGCAGTTTATCCCGCAGTTTTTGCATGCGGCGAACGTTGCCTTCAAAATTTTGGAAAGCCAATTCAGAGGCTTTCGTGAAACCAACGATTAGAGGTGTGTTCTCAACTCCTGGCCAGAGCTTCTGCGTGCCTATTTGGCCTTCTAAAATTCTTTCCACATTAACTCCCTCTTTTACATACAGAGCGCCTATTCCCCGCGGACCCAAAATTTTGTAGCTACTTATTGTGGCTAAATCTAGCCCGAAGTCTTTAACATTGAATTGAAATTTGCCATAAGCATCTGAAGCATCAGTATGGAAAATTGTTTCTGAGTTTTTATCCTTAACTATTTCTAACGCCTCTCTGATTGATTGTATTGTTCCAATTTCGTGGTTTACAACGGATAAACTTACAAGAATTGTCTCTTTGTCGACAGCTTCTCTCAGCTTTTCAAGGTTCATGAAACCTTCGCTGTCGACTGGAATTTTCGTCGTGGTAAATCCGTATTTTTGCAGCATTTCGGTAACGTGCAAAACGCTTATGGGCTCAATTTCTGAAATCACAATTTTTTTACCCTTATCTTTCATTGAAAAGGCTGTTCCCATTAATGCTAGGTTGTTGGCTTCTGTTTCTCCGGGAGTAAAGTTGACTTCCTCAAGTGTTTTGCATCCCAAAAATGTGGAAATCTTTTGTGTTGATTCCATTATTGTTTCAAAGGCTTCCCAGCCGGGTTTATGCGTTAGTGTCGGGTTGCCATATGCACGTTGATTATAGTAGGGCAACATCGCTTTGATTATTTCGTTAGGAACAATGCTTGAATTTTCAATGTCAAGGTAGACTTCATGCTTTATGCCTTCGTGTGCTTTAAGCAGTTGTTTCACGTTTTCAACCATTCTAATTCACTCCTTAATGGGCAAATACCATTCTTCTAAAGTTTAGTATCACTTATCTAATAGAAAAACATAACCTAAACAAACTTGCCATCCACGCATAACACTTTATAATTGTTGATGTGGTAAAATGCTGTTGTAAGAGAAGAGATGGGCGCATTCAAGTGAAAGTAACGGATTTGCTGATACCAGAATTAGTTAAAGAAATTATAATTAGGTCTGGAATCGTTGATCTTTATCCCCCGCAAGAAGAAGCAATAAAAGCCGGAGCCCTTGAAGGAAAAAATCTTGTTTTAGCCAGTCCGACAGCCTCTGGAAAAACTTTGATTGCGGAATTTTGCGCCCTCAAACACATATTAGAAAAAAATGGAAAAACAGTTTATCTAACGCCTCTAAGGGCTTTAGCCAACGAAAAATTTGAGGATTTCAAAAAATACGCTTCAATAAGCAAAAGTGATGGAAAACGTGTAAGGATAGGCATCAGCACAGGCGATTTTGACAGCAGCGACCCGTGGCTAGAGAGATATGACATAATTATAACTACAAACGAGAAGGCAGATTCGCTTTTGAGGCATAGAGCCAAATGGATGGACGAGATTTCGCTCATAGTCGCTGATGAAGTGCACTTGCTAAATGAAGCTGAACGCGGTCCAACCCTTGAGGTTGTTTTGGCAAGGCTCATGCAGATTAACCCAGACATACAAATTTTAGCCTTGAGCGCAACGATAAACAACGTTGAAGAAATTGCCGAATGGCTTAAGGCGGACTATGTTACAACTGAGTGGAGGCCAATCCCTCTAAAGGAAGGAGTTCTTCTACATGATGAAATCCAATTTAGGGATGGAGACGCTCGCAAAATAGAGAAGAAGACAAAGAACACGGCCATAAACCTAGCATTAAGCACGATTAAATCTGGCGGCCAAGCATTAGTTTTTGCATCTACACGGAAAAACGCGGTTACTCTTGCGAATAGAGTTGCGGGCGAAGTTGAAGAAGTCTTATCCAAGTCTGTAAAACGCGCTTTAGAGCACGAATCAGAGAGGATTGTGGCAGCTGGCGAGAGAACAAGAATAAGCGAGTCACTTGCGGAGTTGGTTAAGCGTGGCGCAGCTTTTCATCATGCTGGCCTAGGCGGTGGACACCGCAAATTAATAGAGGATTCTTTTCGACAGGGAAAGATTAAGGTTTTAACGGCAACGCCAACGTTGGCTTTCGGCGTAAACCTGCCAGCCAGAACTGTTATAATCCAAGATTATAGACGGTACGAACCGGGATACGGTTACTATCCAATCAGCGTTTTAGAGTACAAGCAGATGGCTGGCAGGGCTGGAAGGCCAAAGTACGACAAGGTTGGAGAAGCCGTACTTATTGCTAAAACTGCTGATGAATCAGACTACCTAATGGAAAGCTACGTCCTTGCGCGTCCAGAGCGGATATGGTCACGGCTTGCTGTTGAAAGAATTTTGCGGTCTCACGTCTTGGCAACGATTGCAGCAGATTTCGCCCACACGGAACAAGGGATTTACGACTTTTTCGGCAGAACCTTCTACGCCCACCAATATGACGTGAGCGCGATTAAGAGCATTATAGCAAAAATTCTCAAGTATCTATACGATGAGGAAATGATTGATGTTGCTGCCGAAAATATTTTTGCGACGAAATTTGGAAAGCGGGTAAGCGAACTCTACATAGACCCAGTTTCAGCCGTTATAATTCGCGATGCGTTAAGGCGAAAACCAGCATACCTAACAGATTTAAGCCTCCTTCACATGATTGCTCATACCCCAGACATGGGTCCAGTGCTGCGGCCATATGCGCACGAATTAGATGAAGTATCTGTTTTCATGGAAGAACACAGAATAGAGTTCCTAGTAGATGTACCAGACGAATGGGAAGACCGCATAACCTACGAACAATTTCTCGGCGAAATAAAAACAGCCATGACTTTGAAAGCTTGGATTGAAGAGATGACCGAAGACGAAATAATCGAAAGGTTCAGAGCGCAACCAGGCGACCTCTACAGAACAATTGAAAACGCGAAATGGCTGCTTCACGCCACACATGAATTAGCAACGCTTTTCGAAAACAAACAAGTTTTGCCGCAAACTCTTGAACTCAGGGAAAGAGTAGAGAAAGGAGTGAAG
>Ga0315282_10010138_pt1 | contig 14838 bp, 15 predicted proteins | sample YL17G07_20_MG_FD_203693 | JGI IMG/M metagenome (GOLD analysis project Ga0315282, IMG submission 203693) | Sediment microbial communities from Yellowstone Lake, YNP, Wyoming, USA - YL17G07_20 | ecosystem: Environmental > Aquatic > Freshwater > Lake > Sediment | place: USA: Wyoming | collected... | reverse complement strand
TAATATTTAAACTTATCTTTTTAGAATCAGACTTATCTCGCTTGATTTCAAATGCGACCTGCCCATGACAGGAAGGACATTGGGCCTCAACTGTATCGATATCCTTACGCCATTTGAAATGTCCACCGTTATACAGCGTAATTATGTAAGGCATGGCTATATTTAAAACAAATGGGCAGATACCAGAAGGAACTAATTTATCTAAACTAATCTCTTTTTCATGCCAAGGTCTAATCAGGCAATCAGCATTTTTAAGAACTGTAACCTTATATTTTGACATATTCGGCATATAATCACACGGCTTGTTCTTAGTCAGTAAGCTGGCCGCGGAGCCCTTTTGTGGCAAACTAACATCATAAATTATGTTAGTCTTTGGATCCGGGCATAAAAAACTTATTTTATCATCTTCTGCCTGTCTGGCACTCTGCTGGATGTTTCGTAAGCATATATTTATCAATGGATACATAGAAAAAAATGCTGCTGGACAAACATTTTTTATATCAGGTATATTGATTTTGAACAATTCACCATTTTTTAAACTACACTGTCCGTTATCGCCTACAACTTCAAGCATGACTACCTTATCTATAGCATCCTTTGGAAAACCAATCGCCCTTGATATGTTTTCTATAAGATTAAGGATTGCCATTGTTTTTTTATATCTGAATTTTACCTTTATTAAGGCTGGTTTATCCGAGTTTGGACAGCGGATAATTAGGCCTTCCGCAAAAGGTCCGCCGCTAAGATTGGCGTCATAAAGCAATGCCAAGAGATACGGATAAACCGCATAAAAAGCATCCACGCAGAAACCTTTTGGAGACAACATATCACTTCCATACAATTCCTTACCAGTCCTGCAATAGCCGCACTTCTTATGCGAAAGACGCGCATGCATTATCACACCCTTTAGATCGGCGCAATATATAGCCATAACTTATCTGCCTTACCCCTTTCGTGCTATTTTTAAAAAGGCTCTAGCCAAATCTTCGAACCCAAGGGCAAAAAATGTAGTTGACTCATCTGAACCGCCGCAAGCTACGCATCTTACCTTTTCACCTAATTTATTCCATGCCTCTTTGATGTTACTGTTCTGCACAGGTACTGCAAACTCACTTCTATAAAAAGTAATTGGGCAAGGCCATAATATATTATTTGCATCTAGCCAGCATATAAGCCTGCCATGTCTGCATCCTGCAAACTTAAAACCATGCGGCATATTATGAGGAAAACCTATCTGCGAGTACTCTATGGGCCAGTTAAGAGTCTTTTTCAGGGAATTATATGTATTGCTTACAGGATACCCTTTCTTTTTCAATTCTCTCAAGAATTCATAGAACTCTTTTATTTCTACGCTGGTCAAGTCCCCGCTACCAACTGCTTTAGTGTGCTCCGCACCTGTTACACAAGTAACACAGAAAGAAACATATGTCTTAAAACTCCTAGCCAGCTTCAGCAAATGTAAAACGGAGCTCCTATTTAATGCGCTTTCGCGTATCAAAGAGGCATGAATTTCAAAAGGTATCTTTCTTGCATAAGCTTCTTCCATACCTGCCACAACCATTTTATACACGCCTTTGCCTCGTATCATATCAACAACTTCCTCGTTCCCGTCAAGGCTAAAGCTAATCTGGTCTACTCCTGTCAAAGAATCTATTTTATTCGCAGCAAACATGCCGTTTGTGGAAATACGGCAATATCTTCCTCTGCTTTTGATATATGAAATTATATCCTTTAGATCATCTCTTAAAAACGGCTCTCCTCCCTGCAAAAGAAATATCCTCGTGCCCAGCTTAATGAACTGGTCTATGTAATCCAGCAACTGGTCGGTTGTGTATTCATTTCTGCCGATTTTTTTATCCTTGGCGTAACAAAATGGGCAATTAAGATTGCATCTATCGGTCACTCCGAGAGATACCATTAAAGGCACCCTTCTTTTGGTAATTTTGTAACTCAGGGCGTGCAAAAAGATGAAAATCGCGTTTACAATATGTTCTTTTTTCATCTTAAGAAGAGAGGAATGAAAAAATATTCCTTCTGCCGATTTGTAAAAACTCTAAAAAGCTCAAGCATTCACTTTTATAATAAGAATAAGCATAACCCAGCAGAAATAGCAAATCAAATACTGGATTTGAAGGTAATTTAATCAATATCCTTACAATAGGTTTAATAGAAGGGGCTTTGACTGTCCAATAAAATAATTTCTGAAGATTAGAAAGTTGTTTTATCTGCGGTATGTTTATGACGCTGCTTTTAAAAAAATACTTTGATATAACGCTCCCTTTTAACATCCCTCGCTCTTCCGCGAATCGCCTTATTGTGGTTTTGGGATACGGCTGCAATATAGAGCACCATGGATAATCTGTTTTTATTTTTATGTTGAGTTCTATTGTCTTAAAAGCCTCTTTAAGCGTCTCTCCCGGCAAGCCAAGCATGTTGTATGTCCTGAAATTCATCTTGTGCCTTTTTAATAATTTAGCTGCCTCTATTATCTGCAAGTCCGTTATCCTTTTGCCCAAGACTAAATTTCTAATATTTTCATCTCCCGATTCAACGCCAAAGAAAACTGTGCAGCAATTCGCAGATTTTAGTTTTTCAACTATATCTTCACTAATCAAATCTGCTCTAACCAAACAAAAAAAAGGTAATTTTATTTTTGTTTTATATTTCTCTAGGAATTCAAAAAGCCATATTTTATTTAATATAAATGTATCATCACACATATAAACTGTTTTAAAATTATAGTTTTTGAGCGTTTTGCTTATTTCAGCCAGGATATTTTCAACAGAGCGAAACCTAACGTATTTACCCTTGCCCGAATATAATTCCTGTAATGATTCGTTAAAACAGTATGTGCATTTATATGGACATCCGCGTCCTGCGATAAAAACCTTTTGAGAGAGGTTAAGAAACGGGTACTTATTATAATAAATTGTCCTATCTGGAAAAGGCAAAGAATCCAGGTTATCTATAAGCGGCCTTACATTGTTTTTGATAATCTGCTTGCCTTGTTTTATCCATAGATTCGGTATATTACCTATCTCTGTTTTTTTATCAACTGCATCCGCTAGGTCCGCTAAAGCCCCCTCACCTTCTCCAATACATATAACATCTACGCCTTCTTCCTCTATAAACTCAGGGAAAAAGGTCGGGTGGGGTCCGCCAAAAATAGTTATAGCGCTAGTACAATGCTTTATTTCTTTGGCAATCTTCAAAGCAATCTCATGAGCACCTGTTGTGCAGGAAAACCCTACAATATCAGGCCCATATTTTTTAATATCGCCTACCAGATGTCTTATATTAGTACCTATAAAAACCTCTGTCTTATGTCCTTTGGATTTAAGCACAGCAGACAGGTACATAACGCCAAGATGTTCCATCCATATAGTTTGCACAAAAGCTATGCGAGCCATAAAATCATCCTAATTCTCTCCATATAACAAACTTATCTATCAATATCTTTTTATTTAAGCTTCCAGGCCTCAGGTATATTTAAATTTTGAGCTTTCAGCATGGTTATTGTGGTTATTGGGGACGTCTTACTGCTTTCTAAGTATTTGTCATAATTATAGTTATAACCCTCTTCGTTCCGTCTTAAAAAATTATGCATTTTGGAACAACGAGGGTTGTAACTTATTGTAAAATAGAGGCTTATAACACAGTAAGACGTCCCCATTTTACTGCGCCTACAATTACTATAGGTCTCATTTTGGCTGTGTTACATATTCGACAAGGCTTCCTGGATAAGCGGCAGGACTGCCTGAGTTTCTTCCTTGGTCATTCTCCCGAGCTTTGCAAATCTGAGGGCACCTTCCTGGTCTCTGTTTTCCCTTACTATCTGCAATTTCTTAGGCCCGTTATTGTAGGAATGAACACTTACTGAGATTTTCCCATCATCATTTTCATGAGATTTAGTAAATATTTCCTTATCAAGATTTGCATCGTACGGCATGCTGCCTCCTTGTGGTTACATGGGTGCACCAGCGCACCAGATCACCTGCGCACCAGTAAAAGATAAAAAGGATCTTTCTGGTGATCTGGTGTACAGGTGCTCTGGTGTACGCATGTGTTCTCTTTTATTGTGTTAAGCCGGCTACAAAGCCTGACGCCCATGCCCAGGCAAGATTGTACCCGCCTCGTTCGCCATTTACATCCAGGATTTCTCCTGCGAAATAAATACCTTTTTTAAATTTTGATTCTAATGTATCTCTTTTTACCCCTTCAACATCTACTCCGCCGGATGTAAACTCTGCCTCGTTCCAGCCTCTTGCGCCTATTATATCAAATCTTTTGCTTTTTAACACATCTACTATTTTTTCAACGCTTGCGCCTTTGAATAAATCCCTGAAAACAAGGCTGAATTTATTAGGCAAGATCCCTATCATTAAATTTTCTGCTGTTATGTCCTTCCGAATTCTATTTTCAACCTCTTTTTTAAGTTCATCTGAGCCCATAAAAGGAATCATATCAATTGAAACCTGAACGCTTTTTTTACCAAGCCTGTTTATGGCTATTAAAATATCCCCGCTTATATCCAGTATAGCAGTGCCGGAAAGTCCGTATTTTGTAAAAAGCAATTCGCCTTCTATCTCCTTTTTTACATTACCTTCTATTATCGCTTTTGCAGCGCATTGTATCTTCTGTCCTTGAAGCAGGTGGCAGAATCTGTCCTTTACTAAAAGCGGAACAGCGCTTGGGACAGGCTCTATGATTTTATGGCCGAAGGCCTTAACTAAAATATAACAACTGCCGTTGGAACCAAGGCTCGGATAGGCCTTCCCTCCTCCTGTAATTATAACAACATCGCACAAAATACTTCTGCCGTTTCTGGATTTTACTATAAATCCTTTGGCCGAGCAGGTAATGTTGTTTACTTCAAAATCAAATTCTACGGCCGAGTTTAATTTTTTCAGCTCATTTTCTAAAACCTTCAAAACACTCGCAGCCTGATCTGTAATTGGAAAAACTCTGCTTCCTTCTGAACACAATTTTAAGCCAAGTTCATTAAAAAAAATTTCTATTTTCTCCCTGCCAAATCTGGAAAATACGCTTTTTACAAGTTCTTGCGCTTCAGGATTATAATGCGCTTCGCTTAAATCCAGGTTGGAAATATTGCACCTGCCAGCGCCTGAAATAAGTATCTTTTTTCCAAGGCGCGGCATTTTCTCGCATATAACCACATCTTTACCGCTGCGCCCGGCGCTGATAGCCGCTACTATTCCTGCTGCGCCGCCACCTATTACCGCAATATCAAATTTTTGCATTTATTTTTTTTATTTTTTTTCTAATATCGTGTTCGTCCTCTATCTCGCCCACTATTTCCTCAAGCAGGTCTTCCATGGTCACCAGGCCTTGAATTTTGCCATACGAATTAACTATAATAGCCAGATGCGTATGGCCTTTTTGAAATTCCTTCAGTAGTTCTGCTACATTTTTGGAATCAGGGATAAAAATAGGCGGATATATTATATCCTGCAGAATTACGAGGTCTCTATTAATCGACAGATTTAATAAATCTTTCATATTTATAACACCAATTATATTATCTTGATTATCTTTATAAACAGGGAGTCTGGAATGACCTGACTCAATGACCTTATCCAGTATATCTTCTATATTTGCGTCTATATCAATCAAAATCATTCTATCCTTGGGTATCATTACAGTCTTCACAACGGTATCGCTGAATTCAAATACCTTTGAAAGCATTCTGTACTTATCTTTATAGCGAGGGCTTTCTTCCTCGCCTATCCTGATAAGCGCCTTTATCTCATCTTCCACAACAAGCGACGGTTTGCCTTTTGTCTTTCCGCCAAGAATATTTACTATAAAATTAGTTATTACAGAAAGTGCCCTGACAGCCGGGGATAATATAAATATCAAGACCTTTACCATTCTCACTAGGACTAGGGCTATTCTTATAGGATTCCCAGCTGAAAGCGTCTTGGCTGCCACTTCAAGAACTATTATAAGAAATGCTGATATCAGGGTTGCTAGAAGTATGCTTCTAGTGTTTTCGCCTATAAAAGAGATTATTATAGCTGTAATAATGCATGCTATGAAAGAATTTACTATATTATTTGAGACAACTATGGTGCCAAAGAACTTTTCCGGCGCCTCAAGTATCTTTAGTATCATCTTTGCAGTCTTTGACCCATCAGTTGCAAGCCGTCTTAACTTTATAATGCTGGAGGCAATAATAGACGTCTCTGACGCAGCTGTCAGCGCGCCTATTAAAAGCAATATTATAAGCAATAAGAGTTCTATAATTATTTTCATTTTATAAAGTTTACCATATCTTCAGACAATGACAAATTGAAATTCATTCTTTTTCCTGTTACAGGGTGGCTGAATTCCAATGCCTTTGCGTGAAGCGCAGCCCTTTTAAATCTCAGCTTAAAATCCTTCCTGAATGCGTATACGCTCTCCCCAACCAGAGGATGGCCAAGTCTTTTAAAATGTATCCTGATCTGATTGGTCCTCCCTGTAACAGGTTGTACCTCGACTATTGTAAAATCTTTTCTTCTTTCAATAACCCTATATCCTGTAATCATGAGTTCGGTTTTTCTTTTTTTCTCACTATATACATTGCCTTTAAGAATATCAGAATTTTTTCGCACGATGCCATGGACAAACGCAATGTACGTCTTTTTTACAAGGCGATTTTTAAACTGACTCATCATAGCTTGCTGGATAGATTTGCCCTTGGCGTAGATAACAAGACCTGATGTCTCCCTGTCAATCCTGTGGCATGGATAGACGTTGGCCAAAGCGCCACGCCTATCCAATTCCTGATTCAAAAGATTCGTAAGGGTATTTATTTCTCCTTTTGGGGTAGGAACCACTAACATTCCAGAAGGTTTATTGATTACAAAAATATACTCATCTTCATAAACTATATCATATCTCTTCTTATTGTCTGGATTCATTTAACAAGGTATTTTTTTAATTTCTGCCATGTCTTTGAGCCGACTTTGCCGTCTGCTTTCAAACTATTCTGAGACTGGAAAACTTCTATAGCCTTTCTGGTATTTGGGCCAAGGATACCGTCTATCTTACCTTCATAAAGATTAGCATTCTTTAAAGCCTGTTGTATATCCTGGGCGCTTGGTTTTTCAACTACTGCCGCTTGAGTAACAGCAGGTTCCACAGAAACGCTTTTCCCCTGCATAGCCTGCGGCTCTTGAGTAACATTTGCCGCCGGCCCAGTCGCAGTCTCTTCTGTAAAACCAGGTTCCATAGACGCATTCTCATCACCAGCCTTCTTAAGACAACTAGTCAAAGTAACCAGTAACACAAAAACCATTACTAAACGCATTGCCATACTAACCCTCCTTTTTTTGCAGGCCTATTTATTTAGATAACTTGACAATATCTCAACTATTTTGTCGCAGTAATATTTTAAAAACCTGGCCTCATCTTTCAAAGGCATGCTTATTATCTTAACGCCGTTAACATATTTTTTATCCTTATCAAATCTCATACCTCCTGTCCATCTTATCTCAGCTACCATGGATACAGGCGGTTTATTATCTTCAAGATCCACTTCAAGCTGCACGTAAACTCCTGGTTTTAAAGGTTCATTGGACTCAAAGGACAAGCCTTCCGCAGATATGTTCTCCGTCTTCGTAAACTTAAATGCCTCTTCATAATCAAGCACCTTATATTTGGCGCTCAACCTTAATTCAACCCTGGGATATTTTCTTCTTTCTTTTGATACATAATTCATCATAACACCTCCATTATAAGTTTTTTTGCCTCCTTCGGAGTCAGAGACAAGAATTTAAACCTGTGTTCTGATATTTTTAATTCTTTTAAACATTTATCAAGATAATTAACCGCATCTGCATTTCCTCTGTCAAAAGAAAGCACGGAAACAAAGCTCACAAGAGCCTCTTTGAATCTTTTTTTATCAATAAGTATTTTCCCTATCTTAAAATAAGTATCTTTGTTCAAAAAAGGCCTATCGCACTGTAGATTTATCACCTTGTTAAAAAAATCATACGCCCTGTCAAAATTACCATCCTCAAAATACATATCGCCTATCTTAAAGTAGCCCAAGGCCAGCTCATACTGGTCTATGCACTTCTCTTCCTCAGGGCTAAGATTTTCTACAAATTCTACGAATTCCCTAGCTCCCTGTTCAGTCCTCAGTCTGTCTTCAGATATCTTAAGATTAAACACGCTGTCCATATACTCTCCTATAACGGAATCCACTCTTTCAATAACATCCTGAAGATAATATTTTGGATTGAGTCTCAGAGCGCTTCTGTAGTTTTCAATGGCCAGTCTGAAAAACTCCGATGCCTTTTCGTAGTTCTTCCAGTACGCCTCGCGCCGCGCCTTATTATGATAATCAACAGCAATTTCCAGAATAGGCTTGATATTTGCGCGCTCTTTATTCCATTCCTCAAGATTCTTTATCTTTTGTTCTATGTTACTTATATTATTATCTTCCATATTTGAATAATATAGCATAAAAAGATATAATTGTTAAGCGTTTTTTTAGGGAACGGTTTGAAACCGTTCCCTACATCTGCTTTGACTTTATTTAAACCCTATGTTATATTTATCTTATGTTAGGAGTCCTAATAAACTTGCTCTACCCTGCCATGTGCAGGGCTTGTTCTGAAAAGATAAATGAGTTTGGCCGCAATATCTGCGATGATTGCGCAAAAAAGATAACAGAAAGGCTCCCTCCTTTCTGTATAAAATGCGGCAGGCAGATTAAAGGAAGTCCTGAATTAATGGCTATATGCCAGGACTGCAGAGAAAATGAGCCATATTTTGACAAAGCCTGGTCAGCCTGCCATTACGATGGCCTATTAAAAAACCTGATTCATGATTTCAAATATAAGAAAATAACCTCTCTTTCAACAGATTTTACAGCTTTACTTATTGATTTCATAAAAAAACATAATATCGGAAGAGACAGCCAGATAATATTATCTATACCGATGCACCCTAACAGGTTATTCCAAAGAGAAATCAACCACGCTGACATCCTGGCTAAGGCTTTAGGAAAAAACCTGGGTATTTTATATTCCGGAAATACTCTAAAGAAAATAAAAAATACTTCTCTTCAGAGTAAACTTAAAAGAGACGCTAGAATAAGAAATCTGCGCTCCAGCTTCTCTATAAAAGACAGATCAATTGTCCGTAATAAAAATGTAATGCTGGTAGATGACCTTTTCACAACCGGCTCCACTGTCAATGAATGCTCAAGGCTCCTTAAAGATTCAGGCGCAAGATATATTGAAGTGATTACGCTGGCGCGGGGAGACACCTTATGAAAATACTGCGTAAATATATAATAAAAGAAATCATTGCTATGTTTTTATTTTCTCTCTCCATATTCACTTTTACCCTGGTAGTGGGAAATATTATAAAGCTCGCGGAGCTTGTAATAAATAAAGGCGTGGATATAAAGCTCGTGGGCAAACTTTTTCTTTATCTGATACCATTTTTATTGAGCTACACCATACCTATGTCCATATTGACTTCTGTGCTTCTGGTGTTCGGCAGGCTTTCAGGAGACAATGAAATCGTAGCTATCCGCTCAAGCGGCATAAACATCTACAGGCTGAGTTTTCCCCTGGTCGTAATAGGACTCTTATTCAGCCTTCTTTCAATAGTATTAAATAACGATATGATACCCAGGATGCATTTTGAATCCAGAAAAATCATAAAAAGTATAGGCATAAAAACTCCTGCCGCGTATCTTGAACCTGGCACATTTATAAAAAGTTTCAAGGGTTATATAATATTTATACATGAAATAGATAAAAATAAACTCAAAGGCGTTCGCATATACCAGCCGCAGGATGAACATTCCACGAGAACTATAATAGCTGAAAAAGGGGAATTCATAACGCTTGATAATCAGAATGCGGTAAAGTTGAAGCTTGTAAACGGCACGAGCGACGAGCCAAATCCCAAAAATCCGATAAACTTCTATAAATTAAATTTCAAAACGTATTATCTTACCTTGAACATAGATGAATCAATAACGCCCAGCGGTTATACTGATAAAAAACCCAAAGAAATGAACTTCCGGGAAATAAAAAATGAGATCCAGCGCCTTGGCAAATACCACGTAGACACACCCTCGCTCATTACAGAATTTCACAGAAAGATCTCGATATCCTTTGCGAGCATAGTCTTTATAATTATAGGGATACCTTTGGGTGTATTCACAAAGCGCGGAGAAAAAACCATACAGTTCGCCATAGCGCTCGGAGTAATTGTAGTATACTATTTATTAATGGCTGCCAGCATAGCTCTATCTTTAAAAGGCATATGGAGCCCAGGCTTTTGGATGTATTTGCCTAATATAATAATAGGCATTGCTGGAATAATCCTATTAAGAAGAACTATAGAAACGTAGGGGACAGGCATGCCTGTCCCCTACAAATGTCATGAGAATATTGGATAAATATATAGCTAAATATTTTATACTGCCTCTTCTATATTGCCTAATGGTATTTATAGTGCTTTACATCATTATAGATCTTTTCGGCCGCCTGGATGAGATCCTAAAACAAAGTATTAACCTGAGAATACTAGGGGAATACTACTTCTCGATGATACCTCTGATCATCATACAGACCGTACCGGTAGCAAGCCTGATCTCCACCATATACGTCCTCGGAGCATTGAACAAATACGGGGAGATAACAGCTATGCGGGCAGCAGGTATAAGTATACGCCGGATACTAATGCCTTTTATATATATTGGTTTCGCCATAACAATACTAGTATTTGGAATATCTGAAAAAATCCTGCCCCAGAGCATGAGAACAGCAGAATCGATAAAGGAAAACTCTATAGACAATATTGGCAAAAGTAAAACTGTTAACAAAAGAATGATACCCAATATTGCGCTCTACGGCAAAAATAACCGCCTAATATTTATAGATAGTTTCGACCCATCTTCTAAAACTGCAATGGGCATCACCATACTGGAGCAGGACAAAAAAGACAACGTGTCACTAAAAATAAACGCTCATGAAGCAAAATGGGTAGACGGAAAATGGCTTTTTTCAAGCATACTTATGTATAAGTTGGATGATAAAGGAACAGTAATAGATTCACCAGAATTTTTTCAGGAAAAAATAATAAGTATGGAAAAACCAAAAGATCTTGTATCAAAAGGCACTAATTACGAATACATGAGTTTCCGAGATTTATTAAATTATATAAAGAATTTTTCTGAAACATCTCCTAAACTAATCACAAGGCTCCGCGTAGATCTGCACCAGAAGACAAGTCTTCCTTTTATAAGCCTCGTAGTAATATTAATAGGAGCTGGTTTTGCATTAAAGATAAGTCAAAGAGGTAAAGCCACTGCGCTATTGGGAATAGGCATGAGCATTGTAATAGGTTTTATCTATTATGCTTTCATGGCAAGCTGTATAGCTTTAGGTAAAAGCGGCGCCCTCCCAGCCTTCCTCTCAGCTCACCTGGCAAATATAATATTTGGATTAATAGGAATAATATTGATAAGAAATTGAAAATGTTGAAAAACTTTAGTTTTTCAACATTTTCATCCCGAGGAGTCCGCCATTGTTTCAGTGGCGGACGACGAGGGATCTCATGCTACGTGCCAAGTTCCCAGCTGGCTAAGTATTTCTTTTGAAGCGGGGTAAGTGTATCTATTCGGATATCCATGCTATTCAGTTTCAGCCTGGCTATTTCTCTATCTATTTCTACAGGCATCCTGTAGACTTTTTTATTCAGCTTTTTATAATTCTTTACGAGGTATTCTGCAGCAAGCGCCTGATTCGCAAAACTCATGTCCATTACTATAGCAGGGTGGCCTTCTGCGCAGGCAAGATTTACAAGCCTGCCTTCTCCTAAAAGATTTATGCGCCTGCCGTCTTTCAGCAGATATTCTTCAACGCCGTTACGAATAACGCGTTTCGCCTTACTCATCTTTTCAAGAGCAGGTATCTCTATCTCCACATTGAAATGGCCTGAGTTAGCGACTATTGCCCCGTCTTTCATTACTTTAAAATGATCTTCTGCAATGACTGTTGTATTTCCTGTAAGGCTTACAAATATGTCTCCTTTTTTCGCAGCTTCTTTCATAGGCATCACTGAATAACCATCCATGACTGCTTCCAGGGCCTTTGTAGGATCCACTTCTGTAATTATGACATTGGCGCCCATGCCTCTTACGCGCATGGCAAATCCCCTGCCGCACCAACCATAACCAAGCACAACCACGATTTTGCCCGCTATCAGAATATTTGTAGCCCTAATAACGCCATCCACTGTTGATTGGCCTGTGCCATAACGATTATCAAATAGATGTTTTGTGTCTGCATCATTTACAGCGATTACAGGGAAAAGAAGTTTTTTATCCAGCTCCAGGCTTCTGAGCCTTATTATCCCTGTAGTAGTCTCTTCTGTACTTCCAAACATACCCTGCACAAGGTGTTTTTTGGATTTATGGATTGTTGAAACCAGATCAGCGCCATCGTCCATTGTTATGTGCGGCTTTGCTTCCAGAGAACTCTCTATATGAGAATAATAAACTTCATTATCCTCTCCTCTTCTGGCAAAAACAGGTATGCCAAAATCTTTTACTAAAGACGCAGCCACATCATCCTGGGTGCTGAGAGGATTTGAAGCGCAAAGGTTCGCATCTGCTCCACCTGATTTCAAGGTATCCATTAAAACAGCTGTCTCTGTAGTTACATGAAGACATGCGCTTATCTTCACACCCTTCAATGGTTTTTCTTTAGAGAATCTCTCTCTTATAAGCTTCAGGACGGGCATATTCTCATTCGCCCATTCTATCCTTAATTTTCCAGTATCAGCTAATTTTATATTGCTTATATCATATTTCATTTTAAACGCACCCCTTCCTTAAGAGATCGACCTTATCCGTTTCTTCCCAAGTAAAACCTTCTTCCTCGCGGCCAAAATGTCCGTAAGCAGCTGTCTTTCTATAAACAGGCTTAAGAAGATCCAGTTCTGTTATTATGCCTCTTGGAGTAAGGTCAAAATGCTCCCGTATGAGCATTGAGATCTTTTCTTCTGAAATTTTTCCCGTGCCAAACGTTTCCACCATGACTGCCAACGGCTCTGCTTTGCCTATTACATACGCAAGCTGAATACAGCATTTCTTAGCAAGGCCTGCGGCTACTATATTTTTTGCAACATATCTCGCCATATACGCGGCTGAACGATCAACCTTCGTAGGATCCTTGCCTGAAAAAGCGCCTCCGCCATGCGGTATGACTCCGCCATACGTATCCACTACTATTTTTCTTCCTGTCATACCTGTATCAGACTGTGGCCCGCCTATTAAAAATTTGCCTGTCTGATTTACATAATATTCTGTTTTGTCATCAGCAAGTTTACCAAGTATAGGCCTTGCTATTTTTTCTATAATTTCTTTTCTTGCTTTCTCAGTTATATATTCCCCGCTCTTATCCAATATCTCTTCTGTGTGCTGGCACGCCAGAACCACTGAATTTATTCGGACAGCTTTACCATCCTTGTACTCAACTGTTACCTGGCTTTTAGAATCAGGCCCGAGATATTTTAACACTTTGCTTCTTCTAATCTCAGCCATTTTTTTAACAAGTTTATGCGCCAGCATAATTGGCAGCGGCATCAGTTCAGACGTCTCATCACAAGCATATCCAACCATAAATCCCTGGTCGCCTGCTCCACCTCTATCAACTCCCTGCGAAATGTCAGGAGACTGGGCATGTATTGTATTTACAACAGCGCACGTCTTATAATCCATTCCATATTTAGGATCCGTGTATCCTATTTCTTTAACTACTCTTCTTGCAGTATTTATTACGTCCACATAAGCAGTAGTGGTAATTTCTCCTCCCACTATAATAAGGCCCATTGTCACAAATGTCTCGCACGCCACACGGCCCCTTGAATCCTGGCGTAAAACCTCATCCAGTATCGAATCTGAAATCTGATCGCACAGCTTGTCTGGATGGCCCTCCCCAACTGATTCTGAAGTAACGTAATATTTTCCCTTAGGCATCTTCTTGCTCCTTTCTAAATTCTTTATCAGCCTCTTCTAATGATTTTTTATCCCCTATATCAAACCACTTTTTATCTTTAAACACACAGCCAAATACTGATTCTCTTTTATAAAGCCATTCCAGAAAATAACCCGGCGCGTCTTTTGCATTATCCGTTTTCCTGTATCTCTTCATTATGTCCAATCTTTCCTTTGGGAAAAAATAAAGACACATTGCCGCAAGAGTAGACTCTGGTTTGGCAGGTTTTTCCTTAAAATCAATGACCTTATTATTTTTATCAATGGACACTATACCGTAACTGGCCGCAAGAATCAAGTCTTTTATATCATAAAGGCCTATTGTAATGAAAGGTTTTTTCGAGATGCAGAAATTTGTAAACCAAGAAAGGTCTGCCTTAAAAAGATTATCTCCTGCCAGGACCAATAAATCATCTTTGATATTTTTCTTTTCTATGACAAATTCTATGTCTCCTGTGGCGCCTAGCCTGGTCTCATTAGAGGCTGTGCCATCGTTTATAACTGTTATTTTTTTTGAACTTGGAAATTTTTGTTTCCAGTCTTCAAAATTCTGATAGAATTTCTCATTTGTCACAATAAAAACTTCATCTACCTCTTTCAAAGACTCGATAAGATCAAATATATATCCCATGACAGTTTTTCCAGCCACAAGAAGAAGCGGCTTCGGGGTATTCAACGTCAATGGATACAGCCTTGTAGCGTATCCTGCAGCTAATAATAAAACTTTCATATCTTTCTTAATTCCTCTTTTAAATAATCTATATTATCTACCGGCGTAGGGTCGATATTATTAAGAATAGCCA
>Ga0315282_10010137_pt1 | contig 14839 bp, 10 predicted proteins | sample YL17G07_20_MG_FD_203693 | JGI IMG/M metagenome (GOLD analysis project Ga0315282, IMG submission 203693) | Sediment microbial communities from Yellowstone Lake, YNP, Wyoming, USA - YL17G07_20 | ecosystem: Environmental > Aquatic > Freshwater > Lake > Sediment | place: USA: Wyoming | collected... | reverse complement strand
GGCCGCGGACAGGGAAATCGGAACCAGGGCCAAGCCGAGCAAGGCGGCGGCGACGATCAAAGCGCGTTTCATGGGAACCTCCTCATCTTTCCCGTTTCTCACTTGTTCTCTTTCGGCCTCAGCGCCTCGATGATCTTGGACTCGATCCAGTAGACGTCGAAGGTGTAGCCGTTCGCGTCGCGGACATCGCTGTCGATGAGCTCCCGGAGGGAGAGCTTCCGGTCGCGGGCCCACGTGATCGTCGGGGCCGTCCAAGCCTGGAAAAAGATGTATTTTCCGTCCGCGGAAATGGAAGGGGAGGCGCCGCAGCGCTCCGAATTGATGCCCGGCCCCAGGTTGACGAACTCGGTCCAGCCGCCATCCGGGCGGCGGAAGGATACGTAATAGTTCGCCCCCCCGCCGATTGAATCCTTCTCGCTGAAAAGCGGCTTGACGAGGTAGCTTTCGTCGGGGGAAATGAAGGCGTGATAATTGTCGTTGGTCGTGTTGATGACGGCCGGCAGGACTTCGAGCCCCTGGTACTTTCCGTCGCGAAGCGCTGAACGGCAGATCTTCTCCGACTTGTCGCTGAACCTCTTGGAGATGTAGAGAGTGCCGTCCTTCGTCGCCGAGGGACAGGCGGCGTTCTCCTCGCCGTTGATGGGCGGCCCGACGGGACGAGGCTCGCTCCAGCCCGAGGCCGTCCGGTCCATGTACCAGATATTGAGCTGCGCCATTTTCCCGGGTCCCTTCTCCGGCAGCGGACGCGACGAATGGAAGAACATCCGCTGGCCGTCCGGACGGAACGCCGGCCAGCCGTCGACGTATTGGCCGGAGAACGGCGCCACTTCCGGGTCCGTCCACCGATCGTTTTCCAGCCGGCTGGTGAGGATGGTCTCCATGCCCGTCAGCAGAACGGTCCAGTAGCATTCCTTCCCGTCCGGGCTGAAGGCGACGGTGCTCTCCCTCATTCCGGTCGAGACGAAACCCAGGGCGAAAAGAGCTCCAGACGTTCCCGGCGGCGTTTGTCCCAGGTAGGGGCCCTTGAGGGCCGGGAACCCCGTTGCGGTATCTCGGACGCAGGCCAGGCCGGAGACAAGGAGGATGGCCAAGGCGGGCAAAACGACTTTTTTCATAGTGGTGTCCTTATCGTCTTTCGTTGTCGTGAGTTTATTCTTCATGGAAGTCCCAAGCGGCGCTCCGTCCCCCGGGACGCGCTCGACGTCACGCCGCATATCCCCAGAAAATTTTTGATCAGCTGCTGTCCCAGCCGCGCCATTTCCTTCTTGCCCCGTCGGCACTCGCAGATGACCCGTTCTTTTGTCTTGCCGACGAGACGGGGCTCATACGTGTAGACATCGGCCCAGGCCGCGGCCCGCTCCGGGGTCACCTCCAGGTGGAATTGCAGACCGACAAAAGGGCCCAGGCGAAACGCCTGGTTCGCGCAATCCTTCCCGGCGGCCAGGTGCGCGGCCAACGGCGGAATGGAGAACGTGTCGCCGTGCCAGTGGAAGACGGGGAAGGCCTCGGGGAATCCCTGGAACAGCGGATCTAATTTCCCCGCCTCCGTCAGTCTGACCTCGTAGCCTCCGATCTCCATCGTCGGATTCCGGCTCACCTGCCCGGACAGCAGGAGGCCGAGAAACTGCCCGCCGAAGCAGATGCCGAGGCAGGGGATTTCCTTGGCCATGGCCCGCTCCAGGAACGCGGCCTCCGCCCTCAAAAAACGGTGGAGACCGTACTGCGTGGCCGACAGCGGAGTCCCGCCGATGATCACGGCGTCGAAATCGGCTCCGACCGGGAACTCTTCCCCCCGGTTCGGATGAAGGACAGCGAGGGTCGCTCCCTCCTCTTCCAGGAACCGGCCGTACAGCCCGATATCCTCCACGGGGGAGTTTTGGATCACCAGGATGCGCGCTGACTTCCCGCCGGCCGAGGATGATGTTTTCTCTCTCTGGTTCATTTTAATTCGGCTTTCTCGGTTTGAATTTCTCAATGATTCTGGCGTCGACCCAATAGGGATTGAAACCTGACTCTCCCTCGCGGCAAAAAAAGACGTATCTCCCGTCGGGCGAGATCGAAGGAAATCCCTCCTCCTCGGCCGTATTGAAGAGCGGTCCCATATTGACGGCCTCGGACCATGTCCCATCGGCATCCTTGAAGCTCACGTACAGGTCCGTTTTGCCGGATCCTCCCGGCCTTTGTGAACAGAAAACGAGGTATTTCTCTTCAGGGTCCACGGACGGCATGAAATCGTATGAGGAGGAATTGACGCTTCCCCTCAGCTTTTCGGCTACCGGGTATTGTCCATCAGCGGGCGCCCAGCGGTAGAAGTCGGCGTCGGACTCATCGACATTCCACAGCTCGGCATAAAGGACGCCGCTTGTCGTGACCGAAAATTGGGATCCCAACCTCTTCCCCGCCGGAACGGCGAGGGTCACGGCGACGGGCTCGGACCACTGATCGCCGGTTTTCTCCACCCGGCAGATGGAACCGCCGAACCGGGTCGAATAAAAAAGCAACGTATCCCTATCGAGGAAAAAAGGGTTATTGTCTCTGGCCTTGGCGAAAGATACTTTTTCCGGCGACTCCCAGATATCGCCTTTCTTCTTCATCCGGCACATCTCGCCGGTGTTTTGCCCCTTGATGTACTTGACGAAATAGATTTCCTCGAGGCCGGGCGAGAAGCAAGGCGAGCCATGCCAGAACCAGGCCTCGTTGGCCCGGAGAGGAACGGGGGGGAAGAGCTCGGGCTTCATTCCCGGACGTTTCTGGCCGAGGTAAGGACCTTTCAGGACCTGAGTGCCGTTTCGGCTCCTCGGGGCATAGGTCGACGCGATGGATATCAACGCCGCCAGGGCCATCATGAGAATTTTTTTCGCCATCGATTTTCCTTTCACGACCGCTTCTCTATGCGGGAGGATGCGGCGCCGGTCATCTTCCATCATTCGCCTGTCCGCCATCCGGAGCGATGTCATTCCGGAAGACGCAGGAGATCTCCACCGGATCAGCGAGGGACCGAGTTGGCCAGCGCCGACCTGACATTCCTCGAGAACCAATCGAAATTCTTGGCCGCCGGGAAGCGTTTCAGCTTCTCGATGACCGATCCGTGGAGCCGCTGGTCCTTCTTCCCGCTGATCAACATCCTGGTTTCCTCCTCGGAGAGATCGGCCAGGTGCGTCACCCGCCGGACCGCTTTCTCGTTGGCCGGACACGTCCATTGGCATTTCAGGCAGCCGATCAGCGCGTGGTGGATTCCAGGCGCTATCCAGGCCGGCAAGGGATCGGGCCGTTCGTTGTACAAGGTGAGGCATTTCCCGACGTCCAGGATAAAGGGATCCTGGCGAAGGGCTCCGGTGGGGCAGTCCCGGATGCAGGTCGAACACTCCTTGCAGAGGCGCATGAGCCTCAGCCGGTCCCAGTCGTCGGGAAGGATCTGGTCGCTGTAGAATCCCCGCAGTTGAAAAAGACTTCCCCAGCCCTCGATGAACGTGAGATTGTTCCGGCCGTAGACGGCCAGCCCGCTCCACGCCGCCAGCGATTTCAAGGGGAGCTCGGCCGGCACGATCCTGGTCCCGGGACTGCCGATGACGTCGTCGGCGATCCGATACTGAATGTCCCGGATGCCGAGGCCGTCGTCGATGTACCCGGGGGGGATCAACAGCATGTGCCGGCGGCCGTCCAAGGCGAAGGCGACCGAGGCGAGATTCTGGGGCGTCGCCATGATGATGATCGAACGGGCGCCGGGCATGGCCGCGGGAACTTCAAACCGGAAGGTTTCGACGGCGCTCCGGAAAGCCGGGTGGCGGCTCAATTTCCCCTCGTCCTCCAGCCGGCAGAACCACTCCTTCAGCTGGCGGAGATGGGCCACCGACATTGTGCGGTATCGGACATCGAGATCTCCTGCCGGTCTTCGGGGGGTGCACCCTTTCGGCCGCGAAAAGATCCCGGCCCGTTCCAGGGGCCCCAGGATCGAGGCCGCGGCGCACCGGGCGATGAAGTTCCGCCGCGACGTCCGACGCAGGCTACCGCCGATGGCCATGGGATCCGTCGCCTGGGGCCTGCGCATTTTCGTTCCCGCCTCCTTATAGCGCGCCCCCGGCAGACAAGGGAATCATCCCAGGGGCGTATTTTCAAAAATAGACCTCGAGGACTATCCCTGGAACGGGCAGCGCTGCCGCCGGCCCGCCTGGCGGGCGGCTCTTGAATCCGGCGGCCAAATGAAATATCATTTCATCCATCCGGACATCCAAGGTTATGAAAAGAAAAGGCGCGCTCCTAGGGGCGATTTTTTTTCTGGCCGCCGCCGGGACTCGATCCGCCGGCCAGACGCGCCCCTTCGCATTCGAACACCTCTCCCAGCAACAGGGCCTGGCCCAGGTGTCCATTTCCTGCGTCAATCAGGATAAGCAGGGATTCCTCTGGCTGGGCACCGAGGACGGCCTTGTCCGCTATGACGGCTACTCGTTCAAGGGGATCGGCTTTGAATCGGACGATCCGGCCGTCCGGGCGAGCCGGCGGGTTTCTTCGATCTCGGTCGGCGCGGGCGGAGATCTATGGGTCTCTTTTTCCGAAAGAGGTCTGGCCCGGCTCAACCCGGTTTCGGGGAAATTGGCTCCCGTCCCCATCATCGTGGAGGGCGCGACAAACCCCGCCGGCATGAACGTCACGGCCGTGACCGAAGACCGCGACGGAGACTTGTGGGTGGGGACGGAGGAGGGGCTTTTTGTCCGGGATTCCCGGTCCCGCGCCTTCACCCGCGCGGCCCTCACGGCCTCGCCCGGAACCGCGGGTCGATCCCCTGAAGTGACGGCGCTCTTTCAAGACCGGAGCGGCGGCATCTGGGTGGGCACGCGGCAAGACGGGCTCTTTCTCCTGCCCGGGAGTCCGGCCCCTCCCCTCCATTATGCCAACAGTCCCGGCGACGGCGGCAGCCTCAGTCACAATTTCGTCACGTCGCTTGCCGGGGATTCTGACGGAAATCTCTGGATCGGCACGGCCGGGGGAGGATTGAACCGCCTGGTCCGGAAGGGGGCCAGCGTCTCCTTCGTCCGTTTCCTCAAGGAGCCCAAGAATCCCTCCAGTCTCAGCCATAACGACGTCCGGGCCCTTTGCCTGGACCGCTCTGGAACCCTCTGGATCGGCACCTTCGGGGGCGGAATCAACGTTCTGGATCCCGGCGGAAAGGAATTCGTCCGCTGCCTCGCCGCGCCGAAGCTCGCCGGCGGCCTCAGCAACAACCTCATCGACGCCATCTTCCAGGATAGCTCCGGGGTGATCTGGGTCGGGACCTGGGGAAGCGGCCTGAACAAGTTGAATCCCTGGCAGGCCCATTTCGGCCTGGAGCAGAACGATCCCGACAACCCCCTGAGCCTCGGCAACAACGATATCCGGTCTCTCGTCGAGGACCGTTCCGGAACCCTGTGGATCGGCACCGGAGGGGGCGGGCTCAACAGCTGGAAAAGAACGACCGGCAATTTCTTCCGCTACCTTCCCGACGAGGCCGAGCCGCAGAGTTCCAGGAACAACGTCGTCAGCGCCGTCCACGAGGACCGCAAGGGCAGGCTCTGGGCGGCCACGGCCACCGGGAAATTCCTCCTTTTCGACCCTTCCCGGGGACGATTCGCCCTTCGCCGGCGCCTGCCCTGCGGCCAAGGCGGTTTCCCCCGGATCATCTTCGAGGACCGGTCGGGGAATCTCTGGCTGGCCGGTTCCTGTTCCGGTCTGATCAAAATGAACGGCGACGGCGATATCCAGGCGGCCTATCGCCACGACCCGAGGGACGCCGGGAGTTTCACGGAGGCGACGGTTTACGACATCCGCGAGGACGCGTCCGGCATCCTTTGGCTCGCGACCGGCAGCGGCCTGATCCGGTTCGATCCGAACAGCGGGAGATCCCTCCCCTGGCCGGCGGCTTCGGCCGTGCCGGCCGAGCTTCTGCAGGGGCAGGTGTATGCGTTCGCGGAAGAGCCGGCCCGGAATGTTCTCTGGATCGGTTCCTCCCAGGGTCTGTTTTCCTATTCCTTCGCCGACGACCGATTCGCCGCCTTCGGCCGCGATCTGAATCTCCCCCCCTGCGAGGTGGCGGGGATCGTGAGCGACGAGCCGGACACGCTCTGGCTCGCCACGAACAAGGGGCTCGTCCGGGTTCATCCCCGGACGAACAAGTTCAAGATCTTCACCGTCCAGGATGGATTGCAGGCCGACATCTTCAATGTCGGGGCGATCGTCAAGGGCCGCAGCCGCGAGATTTTCGCCGGCGGGCCGAGCGGCCTGAACTGGTTTCAGCCGGGAGAAATCCGCGAAAATCCCCACGTCCCGTCCATCGTCCTGACCGACGTCCGGATCGGGCAGGGCTCCCTGGTCCGCCCCCAGAATTATCCCCGGATACGGGAACTCGGCTTATATGCGAGAGACAGGCCATTCACCTTCTACTTTTCGGCCCTCGACTTCGCCGATCCGCCCGAGAACCGTTACTCGTATCGTCTGCAAGGCGAGGGCCTGGATCGCGTCTTCCGGAACCGTGATCGGACCTTGACTCTGGCCCGATTGAATCCCGGCCGCTATACCCTGCGGGCCACGGGCGCTAACAGCGACGGCGTATGGAACGAGGAAGGATTCCTGTTGACCCTCCGGATCGTGCCGCCTTTCTGGCAGACCAAGCTATCCGGCCTGATCATCATCCTGATGCTTTCGGCCTTGGCCCTATACATCATCTGGATGCAGCGGCGCGTGCGGCGGGCGGAAAAGGCCGGCGTACCGGAAAACCTGGACGCAATCCTGGCCAAGTTCGCCATCTCCAGGAGAGAGGCGGAAATCCTCCGTTTGCTCCTGGCCGGAAAATCCAACAAGGAAATCAAGAACGAGCTGCATATCGCCATGGCCACGGTGAAGATCCACGTCCACAATATTTTCAGAAAGACGGAGGTCGGCGACCGCCTGCATCTCCTCCTCCGCATCCAGGCTGAAACCCAGGAGTCAACCCCGAAAAAGGAGCCCCCGGCGCCTGACCACCCGCTTGAGAAACCCGGGCGCTGAATAAAGAGGGAGGCTTTGGGCTTCGCTCCCTGGCGCCTTGCCGAGAAGCCTCGTCCCGAGGGTTGGTCCGCCGGACTATTTCTTGATGGTTCCGAGGATATTCCTGACCAAGGCGGCACGGTGGACCGGGGGGTGGGAAACGTTCAGGACTCGCGGCGGCTTCCGGGAGCCACGCCTCTCCCGTTCTCCAGGAGCACGGCGAGGATGGAGGGAGATGCCGCTTGTTTCAGAAGCATCTCCCCCCCCCATTGCCGTTTATCACCGAACCACGGAAGTCTTGAGGCAAGCACAATCAGTGCATCGCCTCCGCCCATCAAACCGCCGTGGGCTCTGGCTTATACTTAAGCAAATTTCGTGCCAATGCGATTCAGGGGAGAAAGGCCCGGCCGAAAGGGATTCGTCCAAATTTATGGATAATGGTCCAATTTTCCGTATGGGACCGGGAGAAGCCGGGCAGCCTAAAAGGCCAACTTATTCACGAGCAGGTTCTCATACTCGCCGAGATCTTTCCAGGCCGTCGCCACGGACATCCGTTTCCCGGCGGGCGCGACGCGCATCATCCCTTCCGGCGTGACATCGATGGACAAGTCTTCCATTTCCAGGAGCGGTTTCGCGCCGGGCAAAGCCAGGTAGACCGCCACGGTATCGAAGAGAACGCTGCTCTCCGTCATCTCCCCCGTCGTCGCCTTCTTCGCCCACATCCGGTAATTCTCCATCAGGGCCCGGACCAGCGCGTCCGGGCTGTCGCGGAGGGTCCGGAACCGCCCGCCGGAGAGCCGCACCAGGCCGCAGGTGTCGAGCGGCGTGATGATCATCTTTTTCCACGGCGCGAGGAGCGCCCGCCGCGCCGCCGGGATATCGGACTTGACGTTGTACTCGGCGCACACCGGACCGCCTTCGTATCCTTTGCGGACGCTGCCCTGCATGCCGACGAAAACCGTCTTCGCGGCGATTCCGGGATCACGCCTCAGCGCTTCGGCGACGGTCGTCGACGGCCCGATGGAGACGAGCGTCACGGGCCGCGAAGAGGCGTTGATGACGTCGATCATCGCCCGGACGCCGTCTTCGTGAACCTTGCCGGCATAGCCGGCCAGGTCGTAGTCCTTCACCCAGGCCTCCTGCCCACCGATGCCGTCAGGGCCCCCGGCTCCCAAACCCACCGGGATATCGGCGCGGCCGGCGGCGGCCAGGAGTTTGGCGATGAGTTTTGCCCTGTAATCGGCTTTGCCGTAGGTCGTCGTCACCAGCTTCAGGTCGAGCTCCGGGCTCTTCAGAAGCATGACCAGCGCCCAGGTATCGTCGATGTCGTCCCCGATGTCGGTGTCGAGGATGACCGGCATCCCCGCCGTTTTCTCCGCGGCCGGAGCGGCCGGGGATCCCGCGAAACCGGGCGCGATGATCGCCAAGGCTGGGAGTAAACACATCCCGCGCGTCAGGTTTTTGAGCCGTTCTTTATTCATCGAGCGCCTCCCGCAGCCATTTCACGGCCATGACAGCATTTGATGGTATTCCCGGCCGCGGGCCGGAGTCAAGAATCGCGCCGCCGCGGCGGGCGGCCGAGGCGTTCAGGGCAAGTGGATGACGGCCGCCCGGACGGTGATCGCTTTTCCCGCCCGCTGGAGCCGCAGAGAGCGCACCGCGCCGGGCTTGCCGCGCAGGGCGTCGATGACCGCGCCCATGGGTGCCTTGGTCGCGTCAAGGGTATCCACGCCCAGCAGCTTGTCGCCGGCTTCGACGCCGGGCGCGGCCGGTCGGCCGCCGCGCAGGACCACCCCGGCCACGGTGAAGGAGCCGTCTCCCTCCGCGCACACGGTCAAGCCGACGATGTCCAGGTCGCGTCCCGTCCTCGACGGGCCGGGTTCCCACCAAGTCATTTGGCCTGGAAAATCGACTTCCAGGCGGAAACGGGCGATGACGTCGGCGCCGAGGAAGCCGGCGACCGCGGCCGCCGACTTCTTCGAGTACCAGTCGAACAGCTCCTGGGGCAGGCCCAGCACGGCGATGTCCCCCGCGACGGGCACCGGGCCGATGGACATGCCGGGCAAGCTGATCAGCGTACCTTTGGTTTCGAAGGGGAAGCCGAAGAAGTTCGTCGAGCCGGCCGCGCCGACGGCGCTCGGCCAATCGGGATGGCGGGCCAACCAGGCCGCAGTCAGCTTGTCGCTCAGCCAAGTGCCGGCCGAGCCGTTGTCTACGCCGAGTGCCGCCTTCTCTCCGTCGATCGTCGTTTCGACCATGAACAGGCCCGTGTCGGGGTTGACGCGGCAGGGAACGGCCGCGCCGCGCGGCGTCAACACGCCCGGCCGGGCCACGGTGAGCCGCCGCGCCGGGTAGTCGAAGACGACGTGCAGGCGGCGCAGGCAGCGTGCCGGCAGGACGCACTCGGCCTGGACGCCCGGCCGGGCGAAGCGGCCGGGATGGACCGAGACGCTCATCCCCTCGACGTCGAGCGGGACTCCGCCCAGGAGCATGGCCGGGACGGGCGATTTCGTCTCGATGCCGTGCTCGGCGCCCGCAGGCACGGCGGAAAGATCGACACCCAGGTCACGCGCCAGCGCCTCCGTCATGCTCACGTTCGTGCCGCCGCTGTCGACCCAGGCACGCGCCGCGCGCGTCGTCCCGTCGGCGCGCCGGAACTCCACTTCGACGGTCATGCGATTATGATCGAGGCTGACGGGCACGGTCGCCGGCTTCGGCTCCGCGCCCATGGCCAAGGCCGCGGCGATAGATAACGCGGTCAAAGCCGCGGCGAGGAATATCGGTGTTTTCTTCATCTTGACTGCTCCACGGTTTCTTATTCGGCTTGAGTTTCGGGATCCAGCGTCAGAGTCTGATGGGCGACGATGAGCTTGCCTTGGATTGGGACGCCGAAGGGGCATGCCCGTTCGCAGGGCCCGTCGCAGGACGCGCAGGACGCGGCGTTGCGCGCCCCCAACGCCGCGTAGTCGGCCAGGGCCTCCTTCTCCAGGCCTTTCCCCTTGAAATAGTAGTTATAACGCATGATCGTGTTGATGGGCACCCGCCGGACGCAGGCGGATTCGCAGACGCCGCAGGCAAAGCGGCAGGTCGAGCTCCCGACGGCCTCCGCGCATCCCGAAAGGACCGCCTCGTCGCCCGCGCTCATCTTCCCGCCGGACAGGGCCAGGAAGGCATCGAGCCCCTCGTACGAGTTGATGCTCTGGCAGACGCAGTGGACGCCGGCATGGCTCAGGCAGAACCGGATGGCCGCGTCGCGGGCCTGCTCGAGCCCCGCCAGGTTGTGACTCTTGAGGAAGGCCTCGGTCCGGGCCGTCCGTTCCTGCGACTGCTTGGTCAATTTGCCGAAGTTCTCCGGGAGCGGCTTGCCCTGGGACTCGTAACGATTCTGGACGGAGGCCAGGATTTTCTTGTCCTCCTGGATGTAGAAGGCGGGATCCATCTTCATGAGGGTCGCGCCCATGTTCTTGGCCTTGCACGCGGCGAGGATTTTGCCGCCGACGTCGGTCTTGAGATAGTTGTAGACGAACAGGACGACATCGAAACGGCCGTCTTCGGCCGCGGCCAGCACAACCTGGTCCATTGGATCGTCGAGCCGGCCGTAAAGGCTGAGGTCGGCGCCGTGGTTGGACAGCCCCGAAAACCGGACCCGGCCTTCGGCCTTGAGCTCCCGGATGACCTCATGGTAGGGCTCGTGCTTGACTTGGGCCAGCGTGCACATGTGGATCATCAGGCAGTCCACATAGTCCAGCCGCATCCGCTCCAGGCACTTCTGGAATCTCTCCCGGATGCCGGCTTTGTCGACGCGTTTGTCGAACGTCAGGTTGAGCTTGGTGGTCACGAAGACCGATTTCCGGTCCAGTCTATTGAGCGCTTCCCCGATCGTGCGCTCCGCTCCGCCCCTCATGTAGTGCTCGCCCGTGTCGATATAGTTGATGCCGCGGTCCAGCGCCGCTTGGAGGACGCCGGCATTCGAGAGATTCCCCGCACCAAAACCGATGTCCGAGGCTCGCCATCCGGTCCGACCCAGCATGCGGAAGGCCTTGATCCGTGGCGGGTCGGTCGCCTGCCGAGGCGCCGTGGCGCCGGCCGGTTCGCCGCGGCTTTCGGCCGTCTTCAGTCCCAGGGCCGGGAAAGCGGCCAGGGAGACGCCGAGAAACTTCCGCCGCGAGAATCCTTTGCGGGGCTGGTCGTCGTGAGGTCGGCTGGTAGACATGAGCCCTCCTTGAGCACTTTCTACAGCAAGGTCCGTGCCAGATGGCACGCCCGGCTCGGCCGACCGGCTGCAAACGTCCTTTCCATCGGGCGCAAAGTTCTTTACAGTCCGGGCTCAGGTTTCTTCACAGCTCAAGCCGAGAACGTTCATGAAGGCAATCTTGGCTGTCACTTTCTGGTCAGCCTCACCCGGGCGAAGGGCTGCAGCTTTCCGCCCTCTTCGCCGTCCATCATCCATCGCCAGGAGTCGGTCCCCTTGTCGTACGAGAAAGTGGTGTGGAAAACGTTTCCGTCACTCCCCTTGAAGAGAAACGCGATATCGCCGCCGCCGCGCTTGGCGTGGCCGATCGCCTGGCCCGTGAGGCCCCCGCCGGGATACAGAAACCAATCGGTTTCCCCATCCGTATATACTCAAGGTATAATGGAATTTCGGGCTCCCAACCGCATGGCGCGCTCAGGGGCCCGGTTGTTGCATCATTCCGGTCCGAGGAGGCTCTTCCGATGAAAAAGACCGCGCTCGTCGCAATCCTGGCGATCATCCTTTCCCTGGCGGCCGCCGCTCAGACGCCGCCCGCGGCCAAGGCCGAGGATCTTTCCAAAACCCTGGTCAAGGTGGCCAAGCCCGAAGCTCCGCCGGCCGACATCAAGATCGGCTTCGACGCCATCGGCGCCAAATCCTCGCTGTCCCTGCTGAACTTCCTCGCCTCCGACCTTCTGGAAGGCCGGGAGACGGGGACGCGCGGCTACCAGCTGGCGGCCGAGTACGCCGCCTCGCTCTTCGGACTCTGGGGTTTGACGCCTCTCGGCGACGTGGCGCCGCGGTCCTTTTCCATGGCCCAGTTCTTCTCGGGCTCGACGACCCCTCCCCGCCCGGCCGAAAAGACCTACCTGCAGGAATTCCCCCTGCAGGAAACGCTCGAGACCTCCAGCCGGATGACCCTCCAGGTCCGGAACGGCCAGGCCGTCGTCGACCGCGAGTTCCAGGCGGGCGCCGACTATTCCTCGATGTCCGCGACCGGCGACGTCCTGACCGCGCCCATCGTCTTCGCCGGCTACGGCATCGCCGACAAGGACGCCAAGTATGACGATTTCAAGGGCATCGACGTCAAGGGCAAGATCGTCCTCATCCTGCAGGGCTCCCCGATCTTCCTCCCGTCCAAGGCCCGGCCCGCCGGGGCCCAGGCCGAGCGGCCCATGATGGGGATGGGCTCGTCGCCCAAGATCCAGGAGCTGACCAAACGGGGACCGGCGGCCATCCTCGTCGCCAGCCCGGCCGGGCGAGACGTCGATGCTTACCGGTCGCTCATGCCGGCCAAGAGCGTTCCTGACGAGTATCCGATCATCCATAAGCCCTACCGGCGGATGTCGATCCCCGGCGCCGTCGCTCCCCTGCCCTGGGACAAGCCGGCGGTCATCCAGATCACCCACCGCGCCGCGGACGCCATCCTGGCCGCCGCGGGCCGGACCATCGGCGAGGCCAAGAAGGCGATCGACGGCGGCAAGAAGCCGGCCTCCTTCGATATCCCCGGGGCGACCCTGACGTTCGCCTCGACGCTCAAGACCCAGACGGCCCGGGGCATCAACGTCGTCGGGATGATCGAAGGATCCGATCCGGATCTCAAGTCCGAGGTCATCGTTATCGGCGCCCACCTGGACCACGTCGGCCGCTACGAGGACTACATCTACAACGGCGCCGACGACAATGGCTCCGGCAGCGTCGGCGTCCTCAACTTGGCCCGCGCCTTCGCCGCCAACCCCAAGAAGCCCAAGCGGACGATCGTCTTCGCCCTCTGGACGGGTGAGGAAAAGGGCCTGCTCGGCTCGGAGTATTTCGTCGCCAATCCGCCCGTCGCCGGACGGAAGATCGTGGCCTATATCAACTTCGACATGATGAGCCGGACCTACGACGAGAAGTCCCTGGCCTTCGCCTCCCGGACGATGGGCCTGCCGTCGTCGCCCGAGTTCCTGAAGGCCGTCACGCCGGCCAATTTCATGCTGATCAACTTCAGCGCGGACTCCGGGCTGGGCGAGGCGGCCCGCGCCGCCGACCGCTACGTCGGGCTCGACCTGTATCTCCGCGAAACCAAGCGCTCGTCCATCGCCTTCGGCGACAGCGACCACAGCTCGTTCGACGAGAAGAAGATCCCCTGGCTGTGGCCGTTCTCGGCCGTGACCCAGGACCTCCACCAGACGAGTGACAGCATCGACAAGGCGAGCGGCGAGCTGATGGAGAAGGTTTCCAAGCTGAGCTATGTCGTGGCCTGGACGATCGCCGACAAGTGACCGGCTTGTCCTCCGGAACGGAGGATGACCCCGCCGGGCCGCCGGCGGGGCGGACCGCCGCTTCGGGCTCACTTCTCCCGGAGCGCGTCCAGGACGGCCCGGGAGACCGGCGCGAAATCGCTCCCGAAGCGGTGCCCGGTCCCGACGGCGACGGAGCGCGCCCGGCGCGGATCGAGCCGGCCGCAGACGTGCGTGTCGTCCTTCTCCCCGTAAACGCAGAGGATGGCGATCTCCTGCCTCATGCGTTCGATCTCCGGCACGACCGGCAGGGCGTCCTTTCCCGGCGACCGGCCGAACCAGTCCCCGAGATGGAACTTGAACTCCACCGCTTCGCACGGCCCCATGAGGACGACCGTTCCCACGGCCGCTTGGAGGTCGTCGTCGAGCCTGTTCAGCATGAACGGCAGGACGCCGGCGCCGAGGGAGTAGCCGATGAGGACGACCCTCTTTTTTGCCCAGGCGGTCAGGTAATATCTCAGGATCCTGCCGAGGTCCTCGGCGGCCTTTTCCGGCGTCTTCCTGCTCCAGAAGTACTTCATGGCATTGAGGGCGACCACGGCGATGCCGTTGGCCGCCAGATCGGCGGCGAGCCCCTTGTCCGTGACGCCCCAGCCGCCGTCTCCCGTGATGTGGACGGCCAGGATATCGCGGACCGGGCCCGCGGCCGGCACTTCGACCAGCGGCAGGTCCTCGGGCCGCTTATCGGGAGCCTGCTGGCCGAACGAGAGCCGCGTTCCCTGCCAGCCGGCCCAAGCCAACAAAACAACGGCCAGCGCCGCGACGACGCGCCCGGCGCCCGACAGCGACTGTGATCGCGGCCGGCGCGTCATGTCCGCCTCCGCAATTCCCTGACCTTGTCCTTGACGGAGGCCAGCGTCATGCCGCTCTGGCCGAGGGCGATGAAGCCCAGGACCCACAGGGGGATCGTCAAAAGAACGAAAACGACGATGGAGAAGCCGGCCGCCGTCGTCTTGTCCACGCCGAACAGGGTCAGCCCCAGCACGCAGAAGAGTTGGTAGGTGCCGATATTGGCGGGGGCGTTGGGCAGGGCCGTCCCGAAATGGACGATGAGGAACACGGCCGCCCCGATCCAGATGGACAGGTGAAGGCCGTACGCCTTCATGATGAACCAGAAGGAAAAGGCCTGGAAGACGAAGAGCAGGAGGGAAACGCAGAAAGCGGCGATCGAATACCGCGTGAGGCCGATGGACCGCAGGCCGCCTTCGAGCCCGCCCAGGACCGCCTCCAGCCGACGGAGGAGTCTCCAGCCGCGGGGCCGGCCGGCCTCGTCCGTCGGGCGTTCCTTCTTCTTTCTCAGCATGAGGAACAGGACAACGCCGGTCAGGCC
>Ga0315282_10010135_pt1 | contig 14842 bp, 15 predicted proteins | sample YL17G07_20_MG_FD_203693 | JGI IMG/M metagenome (GOLD analysis project Ga0315282, IMG submission 203693) | Sediment microbial communities from Yellowstone Lake, YNP, Wyoming, USA - YL17G07_20 | ecosystem: Environmental > Aquatic > Freshwater > Lake > Sediment | place: USA: Wyoming | collected... | reverse complement strand
AATAACGATGGGATCCATCGGGTGCATCATGAGGCGGACCGACTCAAAAAAGAGCGTATTATAGCAGAAAACGGGCGGCGGAAATCGAAGCACGGAATTCGGTGACGGTATGGAATTCCGGGACATGACCCAAATCTCCGGATTTGGGATCGTGTACCGGGAATTCCGCTATTTGGATCGTGTCCCCTGATTTTCATCCCCTCACGCGTCTTTTTCTTTGCCACGCGATTTTCTCTATTGAGAAACCGTCCCCCGTTCCAGCGTCACTCCCTAAGGAAGACGAGAATCTCGGCCCGTTCCCCTTCATTTTATTGAGAAAAAGGATTGAGGGGCAGCGTGTAATGGTGTATATATGTATATATGGAACGAAAAAAACAGAAAATGAAGCGCGTTAACGTCATTCTCGAGGCCGACCTTTATGACAAGGCCAGGATCGTAGCTTTCATAAAACGCAAGAGCATTTCGGAGATCGTAAGGCGCGCGCTCGGCGAATGGCTGGCCAGGCATGCGGACGCCCGAACGGAAGTTCTTCTTTCCGAGAAGGACGAGCGGAAACTTATGAAAATCCTCGAGTCCGACGAATTCGTTCCCGCCGAAAAGGCTAAGAAAACCCTTGGCTTATGAACATCTTCTATAGCCGGGCCAGCCTTAAATATCTTCTAAAGCTCGAGCACGGCATCCGGGCGAATATCGTGACCGCGATCGACAAGCTCCCGGATGCCGGCGACATAAAGAAAATGCGCGGCCGATCCATCGAGGATTTGTACCGGCTGCGAATCGGGAAATATCGCGTGCTCTTTCTATGGACAAAAGACGCCGTTAAGATTCTCGATATCGATACGCGCGGCGACATCTATAAATAGCCTCCGCCAAGTACCCTTTCTTCACTGTCATCCCGAGGCGGCCTTGCGCCGTGAAAATCAGGGGACATGATACGGAATTCCGGGACATGACCCAAATCTCCGGATTTGGGATCGTGTACCAGGAATTCCGCTATTTGGATCGTGTCCCCTGATTTTCATAATTCCGCCTTGACGTAGGTTGAGAAAAATTGCCAGACCGAGCGTCGTTCCCATCGCTGGCGTAATAGAGGAGCGAACATGATTGGAGCCGATCCGCGCTCCCGGCCGGATTCATGTTATAATCCGGGCCAGGGAGAAAACGCATTGAAATTTAATGTGATTCTGGGGCCGGCCAAAGAGGGAGGCTTCAACGTATCCGTCCCCGCCCTGGACGGTTGCTTCACCCAAGGCGAAACTGAAGAGGAAGCCTTGAAGAACGCCAAAGAGGCGATCCTCTGCTACCTCGAAGGCCTTCAGAAACTGAACCAAATTAAATCCAAGCCGAAGGCGAAGATCAGGCGGGTCGAGGTCTGTGTTTGAGTCGGACTTTATCCGGGAGGGAGATCGTCAAGGCCTTCTATAGGATAGGGTTCATCATCGATCACCAGCGCGGAAGCCATGTCTTTATGCATAATCCCGAAAAAAATATAAGTGTCGTCGTCCCGTTGCACAAAGAACTCAAAGAACTGGTATAACGCGTCCGCGTTCGGCCGGAATATACGGTCATCGCGAACGAAACGCGTCGATCTCCACGATAGATTCTTATTCAGCACGGGTATTTTCTTCTTGTCATCCCGAGGAGGCCTTGCGACGTGGGGATCTCCAAAACGATAGAATCCTGACCTGCACATTCTTTATTTCGACTTTACCCCTGGGTAGCTCAAATGCTCAGCGGAATATCGAACGCTTTTCCCGTAGATTCGTCGGTTATGGATATTTTCTTCCCTTTAATGAGCTGCTCATTCGCGTTCAGGAGCTCGATCCCATATATCTTCCCGTCCGGAGAAATGTCGATGTTGATTTCGTCGCTGACATGTCGAGTCTCGACCTCGGAAGTTTTTTCTCTGAAACGGAGATAAGCAATGTTATATCGGGGATCATAGCTGATGTCCATGGCCGCTCTCCTATTCCTAAAAGAATTTTACACCAACGGTGACAACGATGATATCCTCCCCTTCCTGGACAGCGTATACTTCAAGGCGCTTGGCGCGGAAAAATCGCTGATTCCATATACCCCCGAATGCGATTCATCGGCATGAGCAGGCCTGAAACAAATCGACCAATAGTCATACCGAGGTATAAGGAAGTCAGCGTCTCAATCATAAAGAGCTGCTTGAAAACCGCCGCGCTAAGCAGGGACGAATATTTACGGCTATTAGCCGATTAGCTTGCTTCTTGACGTTATCAGCAGGTTGAGGTCTGACTCGGCATCTCCCGTTCCTTTCTCTGTCATCCCGAGGAGGCCTTGCGACGTGGGGATCTCCTTAACAATAGAATCCTGACCTGCCGGAAAATCGCGGCGTGAAATTGGGTAGCGCGATCCGAATTCTCGCGAATTCGGTTCGTGTCACCGAACTTCACGGCAGTACCGGTTTTTCCCTATTCAATCAATTCGGGATGATGGCTTCTCAGCCAATTAATCACGACTTTTTGGAATTCTCTAGCAAAATCCCTAATTTCTTGAGCGTCGTGATCCGTTGCCGCTCCGGCTATTTCGTATTCGGCCACATTTCTTTTCATTCGTACGGCGTCTAGGTAGTCCACGTCTTTCCTATAGTCTTCTCCCAATATCAAGGGGATCGCTTGAATAGTCCGGTAGTGTTGAAGGTTTCTTTCCGATCGATAGCCTTCCGCTGCGAGCAAAATCCTTGCCAGATTTAGGACTGCATTATAGGAGTGGCTTAAGCTTCCGTCCGGAGAAATTTTTTCTGAGGCGTCCGTGATGTCGCGATCGGCGATAGACAGGAGATTCCGTATCTCCTCGCGAGACGTCTTATGAGATTTGAGCCATCCGTTCGCCGCCCATTGCTTCAAGCTCATTTTCCCCACCGAAGATATATAATTTCGGAGAAGCCAGAACTTGGGTTACAAAATGGTCTCCGGTTTCAATTCGTCTCCTAAATTCTTCGGGATTTATAACAAAAGGATTGACCTCCCGACCGATCTCTTCCGTTATCCCCCGCAATTTCGAAGCCAATCCCCTCAGCCCGATTTCCCCGACGACGAAAAGATCGACGTCACTGGCCGCCTTTTCCTTTCCCTCCGCAATTGAACCATAAACGAATGCCAGCGTGATATCCGGTCCCTCCAATCCCTTTTTCAGAATTTCAGTGAGACCGTTGGTCTTCATGACCAATATCCGGAGGGTCGAGAAAAGCTGATGATCCGAGTTAGATTTATAATAAAGACGGTTTCCGTCCCGTCGGACAATAATCAGATCAAGGCGCTGGAGTTTTTTCAATTCGTCTCGCACGGTACCAACGGTCAATCCGGATCTTCGGACGATTTCTCGAAGATGGACTTCCCGGGACTCCAGCCCAAATAGGATTCTCAGGATCTCGGCACGGGTCCGGGATGAGAGTAGCTCAGCAAGTAAGCTCATCATTGTTTACCTATACCATACAATTGTATTGATATTCAATACAATTCTTCCCTATTCTTCCTCTCCTTCTCTTCACTTTCAGTTCCTAAGAAAAGACGTTTGCGGGGCAATGCTTAGCTCACTCGAAAGCCCCGGCCATGGAGAATCCGATACGCTTAGATTAAAACGGAACATCCGGACCGCTTATGGATTTCCCTTTCCCTCTTGCCACCAACAAGCGCCCAAGCCTTTTATGTCCGGTCCTCATGTACCATTTAGACCACCACGTGATCATATCTTTTGCTGACCACTTGTCTAGGTTTTGATCAAGCTCGGTCCCCGCTTGTTCTGCGGCCTCGTCCATTTGCCTCATTATTTCTTCATTCGCCGGCATTTTGCCTCCCAGTTTTTGCTAACCATTCATTATTTTAATGGTTTTTTTGAAGAGCATTTTAACAAACCGCACTGATGAAAGCGTTCGGATTAAACCGGAATCGGTGGCCCTTTTGGCCGGAATTTACGTACCTCGCAATCCGAGATCTCGGACCGCTTGCATTCCGAGGTCATCGTGACTCAGATGGTGGTCTGCGTTGGGTAAGCCTCCCGTCCTCGCGACGCGCCCCAACATGCCCGCAGTGTCTTGAGGCCGGAATTTCGTCCCAAGTCCGGCCCTCGAGAAGCCTGCCGGCCCTCTTTTTGTTAGTGCCCCCCCACTGCTTGAAAAAAAAGGGAATTCCCGCCCGCCCACACTTATCCTTCACGTCGACTACCCAACTTTCTCTCATAGGGCGTGCGCCGGGGCCGGATTCACCCCCCACGATTACCCAGTCCATCCCGTCCAATTCCAGGCCAGGAAGCGGTCCCAGCAACGGCTCCAGAGAAAGAAACTTTATAGCGGCAGGCACGTTCCTGAGATGGTAGGTCCGCGAAAGATACCGCTCGTCCTCGACCGTAACGCCCATCCAAATATTATCCGCCCACGGCAGCGCAGGACCCATTCGCAAAAGCCGCTCGGATCTTTTCGTAAGGACTTGAAATCGATGCCAAGGCGTATCATTCATGGCACGGAAGACGCGAAAGACAAATTCGTCCGGAACGCTCTCATGAAAAAGATCGCTCATGGAATTGACGAATATCGTTCTCGGCTTTCGCCACTTTAAAGGAAGGCCTAAGCATTCATCATGGATAGCAACCGAGAAACCCGCGGCATAATTCTTCAATCCGATAGCCCGGAGTCTCTTGGCCATACGCTCAGCATAGCAATGGGCACATCCGGCGCTGATTTTTGTGCACCCCGTCACCGGATTCCAGGTCGATTCTGTCCATTCGATCGTGGTTTCAAGAGCCATAACCAAGGCCTTTCGTTTTGTATTTCTTGAAAATCGATTTTGCGATCCTATTCCCCGCTTCATTATGCGAGGCGAAAAACAGATAATAAATAGGTACCCCCTTTTTATTCTTCATTGGTATGGGATCCGGGACATATCTAAAGCTCGCCTTCTCCTTAAGCCTCTTTCCGTAAGCATGGATTATCGCGTCATTTGTCTTTTTCTCTATCATATCACCGAACAAACCTCGCCGGGATTCATAGGCTGCTTCCTTCCAAGACTCATCCCCCCAAAAAGCATTCATTCGACCAATCTGTTCCGGCCGCACTGCGTTCGGATTGGCCCAAAGTATGTTTCTGTTGGCATCCATAATCATGAAATTCATAAAGAGCTCAATACTACGCATTTTCCCTGCGGTTTCAACGATCTCCCAGCTGGGATTAAGTTCGTAGGGATCAAAAAGGCAGAGCGCCCGACAATAGTCTTCGAAGCGGCACCGAGGGAATATCTCTTCGATTAGAATTTTGTTGCAGTCGCCTTCATAAACGAAAACGTCATTTCTTTCCGCCGTCAACTGTCTCAGTCGTTCTGCTCGGGCATGGTTAATATCTATAAAATGATAATAATCGAATTTTGGTTCGATATTCAGCACTGATATTGAACTGCCCGCCTTCTCCGCTCGAGTGTCTTTCAAAATGACGGAGCCGGCTCCGGCAAAAGCATCGATATAAGAAAATTTCAGCTGCCGGTGCTTATGCAGGATCATAGCGTAAGCTTTGGAGTATTCTTGGACGATACGGAGCTTTATCTCAGTCCAATCGCCGACAACGTCCAAGAAATCTCCCATTCAAATCCCCTCCGCGCTGATTTTAAAGTCGATCTACTTCTCTTTCAAGCCTGCCTGCTCGTGATGACGCTGATTATGGCGTCTTTTTCTCAATCGACCATTGAAGAGTATTTCGCGACCAGGGAGCGAACGCTCGACCGCGATGACGCCAATGCCGTCGCCGGACTCACCCTATCCCAATAAGTGGCCGGAATCAACCGGAATCGGTGGCCGCTTTGAACCGGAATGGGTGTCCGGATTGAATCCGAATCACTGTCCGCTTTCGGCAGGAATATACATGTTTCCCTATCGCCAGCCGCATTCTTCTAACCAGACTGGATCGATTTCGTCCAAAAAAGTTGAACAGGCTAATACACCTTGATGGACGCCCAAGCCTTTAGCACCATAACCGATGTTTCCGGGTCTTTTCCGGGAATGACAAAGAAAAAGCTCGCGTCTTGCCCGAGTCATAGAGACGTACATTAATCTGCGTTCCTCCCGTTTCTGTTCACTTTCCTCCGAGAAGCGCGGGAATATCCCCTGTTCAAGACCGACGATGAATACGTAATCTGCACTTAATCCTTTTGCCTTTTGCATAGTAAGAATACGTACTTTGTTTCTTCCGCCTGTGGAGCGCGCTCGCCCATCGTCAACCCATTCCGATATCTCCTTCTTAAGACTAACAGTACTTGCCCATGGTCTTAAAACTCGGGTGATATTCTTAAGATATTCATCCGGTTTTGATGACGGCTTTACACAACCGAGCTGCTCTGCAATGGACCGTAAGAAGGTGTTATTTGGAGGGACTCGGCAAAGAACCTCCTGGAGGGAGCTCTTTTCGCTCATAGCATTTTCCCAGAGCAAGCTCACCTCTTTCAAGAGCCCCAGCCTGGTTTCGCCGGCTTCAAGGGGGAGGGATAAGTCCCGGTTTAAAACTATCTTCTCAATGCAACGCCGTAATGCAAGATCGTCATCTTGATTATCTATCCAATCGCTCATAAGATCGATTAAGGAAAATCCCATTTCATCGATGTTTGCTCTGCATTCATAACCCACGCCCACCGCCCTCAACGCTTTTTTAACCTCACTGGCCAAATCCATCCGAGGCACTAAAATGAGAACGTTGTGTGATTCAACCAAGCCCCTAGCTTTAGAGGCAATAAACTGCGCTTCCTTTTGTGCGCTCGGCGAGTTTTGTATTACGATCGCTCCCTCGCGCTTAACACTAGATTGCAGCCCTTCTTTCGCCCTTCTATAAGTGCTATTTTTTATAATCAAGGAAAGCGCACCGGATAGAATTTTTGGCGGACATCGCCTGCAATTTGTTAGAATACGCACCTTCGCACGGGGGCCGAAATCTTCCTCAAAATCAAGGATATACTTCGGGGACCCCCCCCTCCAACCATAAATGCTCTGGTCATCATCGCCAACGGCAAAAAGTCCGTCTTCCTGATCTGAGCAAAGCAACTTGATCAATTCGTGCTGTGCTGAGTTGATATCCTGATATTCATCAATTAGAAGATGCCGAGAATGCTTCCTTACAAATAAAGAAACCTCGTCGCATTGATTTTTTTTTATAACGGAAACTGCAAAAAGTATAAGGTCATCGTAGTCGAAAGCGTTCTCATAGCGCAGTAGCTTTCTATATGTCTCGCAGGCTCCGCAAATATCTTTGCTTTCGGGCTGGCAAAGCCCCATGGTTCTACAATTTAGGACGGCTTCGCCCGCAGAACGATCCAGGCCAACAAGCGATGCGGCATCGGATGCGATGATCTTTAACACTTGAATGTCTGAGATGACGCGAAAGTCTTTCCGTAATCCCAAATGCTTATAGGATCTAGCACAGATTTCATATCCCAGACTATGCATGGTCTTGATCCAATCAGGCTGGCGGGTGGGCTCGAGATAGGCCTTATACTGATCGTTAGCCTCATCACTTAAGGTCGCACGCAAGTTTGCTGCTGCTTCCCCTGTGAATGTGATTGCTGTAATCTCTTCGGAGGATATTAGCTGATCTTCAACGAGAAATCTTATCCTCTTAGCAAGGCTGAACGTTTTCCCTGTCCCGGGGCCAGCAAGAATTAATACTGGCCCAGGCATTTCATATGCAGGGTCAGGCGGAATTTGCGTACTCACAGCAGATCGATTAGCCGAGCTAATTTTATTTTGAACGTCGCGGGCTCAATATTTTGATTTATAACGACCACAATCATACACCTAATCCTTTCGAAAAAGTCGAATTCCGGCCTCCTTTTCTAGTTCCCGGCAGACTAATTGCAGCCGCTGATTCAAAAATATCTTATAGGCCCTTTTAACGTTTTTTATCCAAAGTCCGCTATCGCTTCTATGCGGAATCATATGACTCTTCATAACCCCAGGGAAGTGTTTTTTTCTTTTGAATTTTGAAAGATAACCCAAGGGCTTGTTACTGCCTATAGACTCATTTTCTTCAGCAACGAGATAGCATATATTACAGAGACTATTCGCTTCCTTAGCGGAAAAATCGTTGCGCGCCAAGAGTGCCCGAGGAAAAATGTGATGTTTATCCTTTCTGTTCCCAAGAGCAGCAGTATCATCTATTGGGATATAGTTGCCTGTTTCCAGATAACGCGGACGTCGCCGGGCGAGCATTAAAAAAAACGCAGTCGTTAGCCCCCCGGACCTAGAATATTCGGTCCTTCTTACGTCATCCCGATGAACAAGATCCATATATGAAAACCTCCCAGTGCGGTTTTTCCCTAGTCTCTTAAAAAAGTCTAGGTCTTTTGGGATATTTTGGTAATAACCCCGGCCAACATAACGCCGACCAACCGCTGTTGCCCAAAACCATTTACGAATTTCACGTCTCTGCTTGGAATTTGGCTGCGCACCATTATTTGCGTAATAAAAATAGGAGAGCAAAGAAATCATATTATCAGAAGGCAAGAAGCTATAATTAAAGACACCGAGGTCATTGTGCAGATAGTCGACGGATTTCTGGATGCATTTGCTGATTTCCGTCCATTTTCTTGCGAATGTTCTGGAAACCTTCCCGCCTTCAATCTCGTTTCTTTCTATATCGGATATTGCTGATTCAACAGCAGCTGACCCGAGTTCTTTCTTGCCATAAATAAGCGCCATGGCAGATTGAATTATTTGCGGTCCTATAAAGTTGAATCCGTGAGGAAGCCCTTGCCGAAGCTCTGTAATGAGCCGTCTAAGATTTAAGCGCGATGCCCTGGTAAAAGCTCTATCTGCTTCACTTATCCGCAAGCCTCCTGAATTTATCCGCAAAAAAGTTTCCCTGACGTCGTCCAAATTATTCGTATGGACTTTTATAACAGGGACTTCGTACTTATTGATAAGCATCCTGCATTTCGCCGCCTGGGAGAACTTCCAGGCTGGAAGAAATCTCAATTTTGTCCGCCAAGTATCTGAGAGAATATCTGCAACCGAAACCTGGGTCTTTGGGGATGGACGATGGGAAAACGAAAACCGTTTTTCAAATCGAGAATCAATAGAAAAAAATAATTTACAAAAATCCAGCTCTCGGCCATTCGAGTTTCTAATTATATGACCGTATTTGGCACGATATAACACGGAAAGGCGCTGTTGCCCGTCAATAAGAAACCATATTTTCTTGTTCTCACTTTTATGAGGAGGCAGTATTTCTTGTACCTGTCTTAGAAAATGTTGCTTATCCGAATTGGTTTCCCAAATAATTAGGCTACCTATCGGGAATCTCCGATAAATGCTATCTAAGAGGCTGCTAGATCGTTTTGAATCCCAAACGAATTCGCGCTGAATTTCAGGAATCGCGAATAGGCCTTGCTCGCAAAATGAGCAAAGTTCTTTAATCTTATATTTCCCGACAGTTACTTCTTTCATGGATTTCTCCCAAGTTATCCACGCAGGTCCATTGCTGCGCTATTTACTTCCCCGTTTGCGTTCGGAGGCTTTTCTCGTTCCCATTCGGAACCCGCCATTTTTCTAAACCGTGATGCCTCAGATTGCATCAAATTCAGTCTGCCCCCCCGCTTTTTTCATAATGTATCCCATTATGACGGACTTCATTTATTTCCACTAAGGGCTTGTAGATTTCGGACCAGCGCACGGACTGACTCGAGTCCTCTTTTAAGGCAGTCATCGGATACAGATCCGAGGTTAGGGTGGTTTAGAGTATTCCTGATATTGTTGACAAACCATGCCTCAGATATTTCGACCTTGTGAAACAAGGCATGATTCTCGAATTCGATAATAAGAGAACCAAGTGTCCTTCTGTCTTCCTGAAGCCCGTCAATAGGGAATCTTCGTTTCATTAAAGCTTCAAGAGTGCGCACCTCGTCTCGAAATAACTTTTCTACGTCTGCGCGAGAAGGCGTCCGGATTGGGCCGGAAAAGGTGGGAGGCTGTTTCATATTGTCCTTCGTAGGAAACGGGATTTCTTCAATTCCATACCTCTCCGTCACCTCATTAATAAGCAAGATCGAAGCAGACTGTCTTTTTCGGGCGATTTGTATCAGCTCTGCTACGTCCCAACTCCAGCGGCCCGTATCTGGATCTCTATGTCCAAATCGATAGCAGTTGGGACCGTTAATTCTTCCCCCCTCCCTAAGGGCTTTGCAGATTCCTAATTCTTGGAGCAAGCCTGCGGCCTCGGTGAAGCCAATCGTTCTCCGGAATCCGATAACCATTATGACCTCCCGGGTTTATATCTAGCTTCAAACTCATGGACATAAACTTCAAAGTGTTGCAGTTTTCAGTAAAATGCTTAGTAATACATTCGGACGTATCCGTAAGCTCGATCGAACAACTCTTGATCTTGGTGCAGCTTATACTTGAAAAGTGTCTTTCGGAGAGCCATCTTGACTTCTCGCTCTCCTGCATGTGTGTTTTGCCAGCCATCGAATCTGACGTAGCGAACAATTTCATCGATGTCGTTTACTACCCGCTCGACCAGTATAGGTGTCTTCTCGTTCTTCACTTCCTGGAATAGCTCCGTAAGCGCGGCCTTGCCCAGAGCTTCGTCTTCAATGGGCTCCGCCGCCTTCTCCGCGGCGACGACGTCACGGGCGAGCTCGAGAAGTGCTTTCAAGAAATCTACGCTCTGAAGCAAACCCTGCTCGTGCTTTTGCCTAAGCGCCTCGAGCCTTTCGCTCAACGCTTTGAACCGCGGGTCGTGCATTCGCTTCCGGAGTCGTCGAGCTACTTTGATTTCTATTTCCTTGGCCTTTTTATTCGGATCGGGCGTCCCCAGCACAGCTTCAATCAAATCAGGGTCTAGAACCATCGTCTCCAAGTCGTCCCGAATCTCGTCTACATGGACGTGCTCATGAATCAACTCGATGGTCTTAGCCCCAAAAGCGTGCCAAAGAAGCCTTCCCGTTCCGGTTGATGGTTTCACGGATTCGTAGACTTGGGCCAGCCATCGATAATCGACTTCATAGCGGGAGAGAATCGGATCAGGTGAAATTGCTTCCCAGAGCCTGCCTAGATAGCTGAAATCGCTAGCGAATCGATCACGTGTATCATTGTTCGGAAGGCAGGCCTGAGCCGCGATCAATCCCTCGTACCCCGTCAGCGAACGATCGACCCCCGGAAAGTAGGCCAAACATTTCTGCACGGCCTCCGGGAGCTTTGTGACAAGCTCATTGATATTTGCGACAACGCGTGTGATGCCCTCTTCGTCAAATTGAATCGCCTGGGCGACGTCGTCGAAGACTCCAAGATAATCGACGATCAGCCCATGTGTCTTCGCTTCGCCAAAGGGACGATTTGTTCGGCAGATAGCCTGAAGTAGGGTGTGGTCGCGCAAAGGTTTATCTAAATACATCGCTTGAAGGATCGGTGCGTCGAAGCCCGTGAGGAGTTTCGAAGTGACGATGAGAATCTTCAAGGGATCGTTGGGATCGCGGAAGCGGTTAAGGAGCTTTTCCTCGGCATCCCTCTCACGCCCATAGGGTGCATACTCTTCCTCACCGCTGTTTACGGTCATGACGATATCGGAGATTTCCGGCTGAAGAGATTCGTCGAGCGCCTTTTTGTAGAGGGTGCAGCTTTCTCGGTCAAAGGTGACTACCTGGGCACCGAACCCATTGGGCGCAACCTTTTCCTGGAAATGGCCGGCGATGTCGGCGCAAATTGCCCGGATTCTCTCCGGGGATTTTACAAGCACCGCCATCCTCGCGGCGGTCTTCGCGAGTTGGTCCTTATCCAAATCGCTGAGGCCTCCCGTAAGGTTTTTGTATGCCTCATCGATCGCGTCCTTGTCGATGTGCAATTTCAGCAGGCGAGGTTCGAAGTGTAGCGGCATTGTAGCGCCGTCCCGAATCGACTCCTCAAATCCGTATCGGCTCATATATCCGCGCTCGTCTTCTTGGGCACCGAAAGCGTAGAACGTGTTGCGGTCGGCCCGATTGATTGGCGTGCCGGTCAGACCGAAGAGAAAAGCATTGGGCAGGGCTTCCCGCATCTTCCTGCCGAGGTCACCTTCCTGGGTTCGATGGGCTTCATCGACCATCGCGACGATGTTACCACGGCTATTCAGGACACCTTCGGCCTCTCCAAACTTGAAGATAGTGGTGATGATAATTTTCCGGACGTCCTGCCCCAAGAGCCTCTGGAGCTCGGCCCGGCTTTCGGCCTTGATTAGGTTCGGCGTATCCGTAGCATAAAAGGTGCTCGAGATTTGACTGTCGAGGTCGATCCGGTCCACTACGATCATGACGGTCGGATTTCTGAGCGCAGGGTGTAAACGAAGTTTACGAGCCGCGAAGAGCATGAGTAGGGATTTGCCTGAACCCTGGAAATGCCAGATCAGTCCCTTCTTTGGATATCCAGCGACGACGCGCTCGACGATTTTGTTCGCGCCCTCGTATTGCTGATAGCGGGCAACGATCTTGATGCGCCGGTTCTTTTTGTCCGTGGCATAGACGGTGAAGTTTGCGAGAATGTCGAGCACGATGTGAGGTCGGAGCATCGATGAGATCGCTTTCTCGACCTGCTGCAACGAGGGAGTATTCGAGTCAGCGTCGATCCGCCATGGACCCCAGAGCTCAACCGGAAGGCCTATCGAACCGTAACGAAACTCTTTCCCCTCGCTCGAAATGGAAAGGACGTTAGGCACGAAGAGCTCGGGGACATTTCTCTCGTAGTCTTCGTGAATGTCAACCGCCCCATCTAACCAGCTTTGGCTCGAGCGGACTGGAGTCTTCGCCTCGATCACAATGAGGGGAATGCCATTCACTAACAAAACCAGGTCAGCGCGCTTCTCGGTGGAGCCGGCCCTTAAGGTATACTGCGTCGTCACGATATACTGGTTCCGATCAAGGTCGGAGAAGTCGATAAGCCTGACAGTGACATGTTCTCCATTTTCGCCAAAGGGCATCGACCGTTCACCATTGAGCCAAGCGGCGAATTCCTCGTTCGCTTTGACGAGGCCATCGCTGCGAACGCCCATAATGATTGCACGCAGTTTATACAGCACATCATCGGCTCGGTCGGGCTCGGCGGCGATCCCCGGGTTCAGGCGGATGAGAGCCTCTCTCAGGTGATCCTCGACCAAAACCTCGTGCGGTTGCCGCGGGAGGTTCTGTGGAGAAAGAAAATGCCAGCCAAGACCGGAGATTTGACCGAGACGTCGGGCAAGGCCAAGGCCGACCGCGGTATGGTGGGTGATGCCACCGCACAACTGGTCGCGGATGTAGGCTTCGACGGTGTTGGATTCGGTGAAGGTCATATGCCCTCCCGGGCAGTTGGCAGAAGCGTTTGATTGAGTAAAGTGCGCTTGAAGTCCAATGATTCGGAGATCCTACGCTGCGTAAAATTACACGCTCGCCGAAAGGACTCCACCTTTATCTCAATAAAGTCCTGCGCTTCCGGCTTAAGAAGTGGAATGAGTAACTTCTTCACGTTCGTGCTGTTAATCTTCTTCATACTTGCGCTCGTTCCGGCCGCGAAGCTCTGCACTTGTCTTCTCCCTTCTGGCGTACGCAGGAAAAGCTCTAAATACCGCCTTTTTAAGCGAGATTCATCAGGCGTCAATCTCATCATAGTGTCCGGCCACGATACGTCGGAACGAATTTCGTCGAAGATTCCGGGTAATCCAACGAGTTGGCGAGTGTTGGAACGCGAGATCAGCAGATCACCCGACTTCAATACAGCTGCCGACATCGCGTCTGTTTTTTCGACCGGCTTAAGCTCCCCAGGCCGGTACCCCCACTTGGAAAGAGCACTCAATGCCAGAACCCAATGTCCAGTTGGAGTTGAGGTTTCGGTTGCGGAGCAGCCGTTGCGAGGCGGCTCAGTCAACAAGGATCCAAGGCTGACTACCTCAGCGTTGCGTCGAGTGACCAATTCTTTAAACAGGCTCACTTCAGCCACTCGCTCTGCCTCGAGCAGATCCCTCAGGGCCTCGGCGGAATTATCGGCAGCATGAACGAGATCCGCAATCCGTCGCTGTTCCTCCAGCGGCGGCAGGGCGAATTCGTAATTGGCGAGGCTCTCCCAATTGGTTCGCGGCGAGAGCGATCCGGCCGAGGTGCCGACGGCATGTTCGAAGAAACCGTCGGTCTGGCAGATAAAAGGGAGTAACTCGGGCAGCAGCTGATCGTTCCTCGGCTTAAGCACATAGATGTCACCGGAGCAAATGCCGTCGAAGTCCGCCACGGCCACCTTGCGCTGGTAAGCACGCCGCTTACCGAATAGCACCTGGCCAGCGCGAAACACGTTGGTGAATGTCGTCCCGTCCTGGACATTGCCCCAACGCCGAATCTTCATGTCGCCGGGGTCGAGGTGTTCGAGTCCCACATAGCGGTCGTACCCGTCCTCGGCGGGATCGCCGGAACGTTCGCAGCACAGTTGCACCACATCCACGAATGCGACGCGGGTCCAACCCATCTTGGACTTCTCAGGCATCTTTCGCCTCCTCGGCGACGACACCGTCGAGCATATCCACCAGCGCTTCCATCTGTTCCCAAAACACCCGCCTATTGGCCTCGAATGCGGCCCAGGCTTTTTTCAACTCATTACCATTCTCGGGGGCTTTTCCATTGCCGTTCGCGGCGGGCCGGACATAACGCGGAATCGAGAGGTTGTCGTTTTTCTTGTGTATCTCTTCCGATGTTGCTACCTTAGCGAAACCGGGCTCGTCGGCAAAAGCCTTGTAAGCCTTAAGGATGCGTGCTTGGTGTTCTGGCTTGAGGAAACTCTGCGCCCGCTCGCGCGTGACCTCATGAATGGCGTCAATGAATAACACCTTTCCCTTGCGGTCGACGGGCTTGCCCAT
>Ga0315282_10010134_pt1 | contig 14843 bp, 14 predicted proteins | sample YL17G07_20_MG_FD_203693 | JGI IMG/M metagenome (GOLD analysis project Ga0315282, IMG submission 203693) | Sediment microbial communities from Yellowstone Lake, YNP, Wyoming, USA - YL17G07_20 | ecosystem: Environmental > Aquatic > Freshwater > Lake > Sediment | place: USA: Wyoming | collected... | reverse complement strand
GAAAAGAATCATGTAGGCAATGGTGAACCAAATTCTCCCGGAGAACGAAGTTCCCGTACTTTTCCCGGAGGGAGCCCTTGCAGGCCCCTGCCGCAGGCCCGTGATGATTTCCCACAGAGAAAACCCGGTAAGCAATGAACCGAGACAAATCATGTAGCCGACCGGTCCCTCAGTTAGGCTTGTCCCCTGCAACTTTGGTAAACCGGCCAACCGGTAGGCCTCAATCAAAGTGAGGAGGCCTGGTACACCCCACAGAGCCGCAAACACGCAGGATTCCCTTGTTTTCTTCCGAGCACCTTCCATACCGACGATGCCTCTCCCCGAGCTTCCTCCTCCCCTATGCAGAACCGAATATCGATCCTTATTCACCCGTCCCTTCGCGGATTTTCTTGGCAAACTCTCCCTCTTCGATGACCGACTTTTTGAAGCTCTCAGGGTCCTCGTAAACGGGGACGGAGGCTATTTTTTCAAGGTCAGCCAAGAGTTCGGGGGATTGAATGACCTTCTTGACGGCCTGGTTAATCCTGGTGATGACTTCCCGGGGGAGGTTGAGAGGCCCTGACAGGCCGTCCCACATGGCCACATTAACCCCTGGATAACCACTCTCCTTGGCACTGGGTACCCCCGGCAGAGCTTTCAAAACCTGTCCCCCGGTCACGACCAGCGATCGGACTTTGCCACTCTGTTGAAAAGGAGGTACCGCAGAAGCTCCCGCACTCCCGAACTGGACGTGCCCGCCAGCCACTGCTGTCAGGATCGGGCCTGATCCTGTGTAAACGACTTTCTTAAGCTTTTTCAGATTTGCTCCAGTAAGATGAAAGAACTGTAATTGTGAGTAACTGGTCGTGCTGGGGCCGCCCATTCCTCCCCAGGTGAATTGATCCGGCTTTTCCTTTAGGAAAGCGGCGACATCGGAGAGATTATTCCAGGGCAACTTGGGATCGCAAAAAAGAACGTGGGGACATTGGGCAATTTTGCAGATAAAAGTTCTTTCAAGGGGGTCGAAAGGAATATCCTTGCGCCCCATCTGGTAAGAACTGTGGGCATTGGAGTCGCATAGGAGAGTATAGCCGTCCGGTTTGGCTTTCATGGCATCCAGAATCGCGGGGATGGTTCCTCCACCGGGCTTATTGATTACGATGATTGGCTTCTTCAGTTCCTGGGAAAGATGTTTGGCGATGACGCGGAACAGGACGTCCACCCCCCCGCCCGGAGCGAAGCCGACGATCACCTCGACGGGGCGGCTGGGATAATCCGCGGGACAGGCCATTTCTGCAAAGGACAAGGTGAACACCAATAAAACAATGAATGACAGGACTGTCTTGGGCATAGTATCCTCCCTCTGCGGGGTATTATCATTATTTTTTTAGCGAGAAAAATCGGCCAGTCATGAGAGATGTTCAGCTTAGAGATTACCATCCTCCATGGGTATTCATTAACCCTTTAGCGATCTTCTGCCCGGCCTCGTTGCTTCCCAGCAAACTATAAGCCGTCCGGGGACACCTGTATTTCTTGTACAATCCCCGGATACAATCTGAAAAGTTCTCCTCCCTGTCCGAAGATACCCCAATCACCTCCTGAGTAACCTCCTCTATGCGCTTATCCAAGGTCCTCTCCATCAGAAGACCCTCTTTCATTTCCCTGTTCTCAATCTTCTCGTAAGAGATCTTTACCCCGTACTGCTTTTCCAACCCCTGCAAATCCTTCTCCCTTATCTCTTCCAGCGGATCTCCCGGAAAATACCGCAACTTCACAAAATATTTTGCCATGACAGAATCTCCTCACTTGGCTAAATATTCCCTGTACTTCTGCGTCCTCGCCTTCCTCTCCTCTTTCGTCCTCAGAAAGTAGTCTTTGGACGGAGCAATATGATAGGTAAAGTGATTATACTGCACATCCGGCCTAAACCGACTGTCGGCCCAGGCCTTCTCTTCAAATTGTACGCGAATCTTCCCATCGCTAACACTCAGTTTACCCCGCACCCCACACATCGGACATTCCACCGTCTCATGATCTCTTAATATCCTGACATGCCAATCGTGACAGGAAGGACATATCCCTGGTTCCCCCTTATACGTAAAATCCTTCTCCCGTATGGCTGCAGCGATCTCTTTCCCCATCCCGTAGGCCAGCTCCATGGCCTCCGGGTCCAAAACCACCTCGGAAATCCCCTGCGTACAAATAGCCGCCTCATTAATCTTCGTCAACCCCATAACATTCAGGAGAATATTGGACTGCACAAAAACATACGGGATCCACCCACGCGTAGCATAGGGGACGATCACTGTCGCCGGCTTCCTGATCTTGCCAATCTTATGACCAAGAATCCAGCACCGATCGATGAGTTGCTTGACCACGGCCGTCAATTCTAAGAAATAACACGGAGCCCCCAAAATCACGCCATCGCTCTCATCCACTTTCGAAAAAATCAAACTGACATCATCATCCTGTACCTGACAAACATTTTCTCGAAATAAACAAAGCCCACACCCCCGACACGGCCCAATTCTGTAATCCGTCAGCCTCAAGATCTCCACTGTAGCCCCTTGCGATTCGGCCCCCATCAGGGCCTGCTTCAATAAAATCTCCGTGTTCCCGCCCTTCCGAAAACTCCCGTTCAACGCTAATACCTTCATACTGAAAGCGCTCCTTTCTATTTTTCTAACAGCCCCATAAATTAAGAAGGGCTACAAACAATCCCTACGCTGGATGCGTAATTCGTGTCTTCATCCTTCGTCCAATCCTGTTCTTATTCATGATCGTCATTCCAGGAACTGTTTCTTGCGGCAGCATGAAATTCCCCTGCAATCAGACTTTTGCATTTATTTAACATATCCATGGCCATAAAAAAAGCTTTTTTATAGGGTCTTAGACCCGAGGGAAGGGACTTATTTGGTAAAGTAAGAAAGTGAGGCCACGCCGGCTTATTCCTTCTTCGGCCATCAAACCGGCAGCCGGGTCGTAACCTATCAAGTGGGAAGTTATTTGTATTGGGGAGATTCGCGTCATTTGCCTTCCCTTACGTCGTGGCCTCGAGGCCAGGGCCGCGAGCAAGGGATTTTTTTGCCCTTGACATAAAAAAAATTAGAGTATAGGGATAAAAAGAACCACTTTTCTTCTATTCAAGAATTGCTCAAAAGAGGGCTGGCTATGAAAGAGAAGCTTATACCCCTGGAGAAAGCGGGGAGTCTGGTCCGGGACGGCTCGCTTTTAGGTTTAACCTCCGCTCACGTGGAAAATGCTCCCATGGCTTTCCTGCGGGAGCTTGTGCGAAGGGGGGCTAAGGGCCTTCGGGTTGCCACACTTCCCGGGGGGGGATTGAATATTGATCTCCTGATCGGCGCGGAAACCGTGGCGGAGTATGAAACCTGCCACTGTTCCCTGAAAGAATATGGTCAGGCCCCCAACTTTCAGAGAGCTTTGCGGAAAAGGGCGATCAAGATGAAGGATAATACCTGAGGGGTCATGTACTCAATGGTCCAGGCTGGATCCATGGGAGTCCCTTTTACGGCCGTCCGCGGGCTGATCGGCAGCGATCTTATGAAGCACCGTCCAGACTTTGTGGTCATGGACGACCCTTTCAATCCCGGCGAGCAGGTTGTGGTGACCCGGCCCCTCCGTCCCGATGTGGCCGTCTTTCACGCCCTGAGGGCCGATCGCTTCGGCAATGCCATAACTCCCGGGCTCAGGGAAGACCTGATGATGGCCCGAGCCGCCCGACTCGTGGTGGTTACCGCCGAGGAGATCGCAGACAAAGAACTGGGTGTTCAGGATGCCCCGCATAATACCTTCCTCCCGGCCATTGACGTGGACGTGGTTGTCCACACCCCCGGGGGAGCACACCCCTGTGGTTGCGAAGGTTTGTATCGAGAAGATCAAGTTCATCTCCAGGAGTATTTAGACGCGTCCAAAGAGGAGGAGACCTTCCGAATTTACCTCGACCGCTACATAAAGAGTGGGGGCGGCCAGCGGGAGTACCTCGGTCGGGTAGGTCTCCAGGCTGGAAGCGGAGGCGTTGGATGACTGGCCAGACCATGGCATACACCCCGGAAGAACTGATGGCCGTGATCATCTCCCGGGAAGTGCGGGATTTTGAAACCGTGGGTGTGGGAGCGGCCTCCCCCATCCCGGCAGCTGGCTGCATCCTGGCTGAGCAGCTCCAGGCTTCCCATGTCACCATCATCATCCTGGGGAGCAAAGAATATTATCCTTTCCCTACCGGGGGCAGTGAGTTGCATTTCCTTGCCCAGCGCGGCGAGCTGGATTTATTCTTTCTGAGCGGGGTCCAGATTGACCGACAGGGCAACATTAACCTCCATGTGATCGGGGATTACAATTCCCCGGAGATGAGATTGCCCGGTGCCTATGGGTCGGCCATGTTGTATTACATGGCCCACCGGGTCATTCTGTTCCGGGCCGAACATACCCGGCGAACTTTTGTGGAGAGGGTGGACTTCATAACCGCACCGGGGATTACGCCAGAGAGCGTCCGTCGAGAGGGAGGCCCAACTCTGATCGTGACTCCAAGGGCGGTAATGGCCTGGGAGAAGGAACGGAGAGAATGGGTGCTGGCGGCTTTCAACCCCGGTTCTACAATAGAAGACGTGAAGCAGAATACGGGGTTCGAGTTGAAAGCTGCCGCCACGGTAAAGATGACCCCACCCCCTTCGGAGGAGGAACTCTTCACCCTGAGAACCACAGTACGGGCGAAGCTGGGCCGGATCTATCCTGAATTCGCCGGGAAGAAGATCCAAGCGGTTTGAAAGGGAGTTTTTTTCCTGCCCCGCCGGAGACAACGGACTTCGCTTCTTGTGGGGGCGATTCGCAAATCGCCCCTACACAAGGCCCACTGCCTGGCGGGCCGCGATAAGAACTGGATCCCAGACGGGAGAGAATGGGGGAGAATAACCGAGGTCCAAGTTGACCATTTCTTCCACTGTGAACCCACCGTGGAGCGCGGCCGCCAGCACGTCGATTCGCTTGGCAGCGCCCTCAACCCCGACAATCTGTCCACCGATAAGACGGCCGGTTCCTTTTTCGGCCAGAATCTTAACTGTGATCCGCCCCGTTCCGGGGTAATACCCGGCCCGGGTGCGGCCCTCAATCCTGCTGCTGGCGTAAGACAAACCCATCTGCTGGACCTCATTTTCCAGTAAACCGGTGCGGGCCACTTCGACGGTCCAGATTTTGGCTGTGGCCGTCCCCACCACTCCGGGAAACAGGGCACTGCCCCCAGCGATGTTGATGCCAGCCACCCGTCCCTGTTTATTGGCCACCGTGCCGAGGGCAATGTAAAACGGCCGGCGGCTCACAAGATGGAACGACTCCACGCAGTTTCCCGCGGCCCAGACGCCCTGCACTTCAGTTTCCATCCTTTTGTTCACTTTGATCGCGCCCTTTTCACCCGTGGGAATTCCCGCCTTTGCTGCCAGCGCCGAATTGGGGTAAACTCCCAGAGCCAGGACTACCAGGTCCGCTGGAAGCGTCTGTTTATCCGTAATGACTGCCCGGACCTGTCCGCCATGCATCTCCAGGCCCTTAAGCGATTCATTGAGGTAAATCTTGGCCCCGGCATCCTGCAGGACCTGGGCAACAAGGCTTCCCATATCAGGGTCCAGGGTCGTCATCACCTGGGCTGTCTTTTCGATGATCGACACATCCAGGCCGCGGGTAATAAAGCTCTCAGCCATCTCCAGGCCGATATAGCCCCCTCCGACAATCACAATATTTTTCGGACTCCCGTGATCTATGGCCTTGCGGGCCTCGATCCCGCTTTGGAGGGTGTTTAAGGCATAAACTCCGCGGGCATTGACCCCGGGAATGTTGGGCCGGATGGGAAGAGCGCCCGTGGCAATGAGCAATTGATCAAAAGATTCCCACCCGGTTTTGCCGGTTTCCGTATGTTCCACCTGCACCCGCTTCTCTGATAGGTTCAAGTCGACAACCCTTTGCAAAATCCGGGCGTCAATCCCCTGTTTCTCCCGGAAGATTTCAGGAGTCCGGACGATCAGGCTATTCACATCATCGACGACCCTGCCGATGTAGTAGGGGATCCCTCAGGCGGAATATGAGGTGTGGGGACTCTGCTCGAAGGCGATGATCTCCATTGCAGGTTGCTGACGTCGGACCTGAGAGGCTCCACTCATCCCGGCGGCGTTGCCGCCAATGACGATTAAACGCTCTCTACCCATTACGAATTTTCCTCCTAAGCCCAAGAAGCCTTTTTATTGTTCTTACTTTTTCACCCGGATCAAAAAAATGATCGAGTAGGAGCGCCTTCCAGGGGTCACTTTCGTCGAAATCGTGGCAGGATGCTGCCCCTCTCGTTTAGCTCCCGGGCTGATCCGCAGCTGCAGATTGAGTAAAAGAGGCAAGCGTCGCCCGGTTGCCTAAGTGACTGCGCAAATGCGCTGGACGGAGCACAGCCTGGCATCCCCACTGCCCTGCGCTGATGGCGATTTCAGGCATGGTCAGGATGGAGGCTTCCATGATCACGGGAAGAGGACGGTGGGTACCCAAAGGGCTGACACCGCCGATGAAATAACCCGTAATCTTGGGAACGTCCTCCCGCAGGGCCATCTCCGTGCTCTTTTCACCCAGGGCCCGGGCCAGGGCTTTGAGGTTGACCTGGCGGTCTCCCGGGCAAAGGGCCAGGTAGTATTTTTTGGAGGCCCCCTGGACCAGAAGCGTCTTGACCACCTGCGCCAGGGGGAAACCGGTCTCCCGGGCCACTTCCTCGGCAGACTTCTCCCAGGCCTGGAAACTCATCACCCGATAGGGCAGATGGCTTTCGGCCAGCTCCTTCAGGGCTCGGGTGAAGACCTCATTTTTTTGTGCGGGAAGTCTGGTCACAGTTCAATTTGCCTGGCCGAGAGGATATTGGGAAGTCTCGTCAAGGCCTCCAGAACCTCCAGGGAAACCGGCCCATCCACATGGACCAGGGAGATGGCGGTTCCGCCGATTTTGTCCCGGCTGAGGTGCATCTGACCGATGTTAATCCCCCGGGAAGCCAACATGCTGCCCATGTTCCCGATGACCCCGGGTTTGTCCTGATTGTGGATAAAGAGGACATTGCCTTCGGGAATGGCTTCGGTAACGAACTCGTTGATGCGCACGATACGTGGCTCATTCTTACCGAAGAGGGTGCCGGCAACCGTGTTCTGGGTTTGTTCCGTCTGCACCTGACCTATGAGCAAGGTGGTGTAATCCTCGGAATCGCGGCTCTTGGATTCGACGACTTTGATCCCCCGTTCCTTGGCGAGGATCGGAGCATTAACGTAATTAACCTTTTCTTCGAGAATCGGGTCGAGGAGCCCCTTCAAGAAGGACATGGCGATCAGGGAGGTATCCACCTCCACCACGCTGCCGCTGTAGGCAAGGCGAACTTCCTGGATGCTCCCCGGGGTGATCTGGGCCTGGAATTTGCCGATCTTCTCGGCGAGGAGAAGGTACGGATTGAGGAGGGCAAGAACCTCCGGGCTTACGGAGGGGAGGTTGACTGCATGACGGGCCGTACCCAGCAGAAGGTAATCCACGACCTGCTCGGCGATGGCCACAGAAACCTTGACCTGGGCCTGGGTGGTGGAGGCCCCCAGGTGGGGAGTGCAAATGACCTGTTCCAGCTCCAGGAGCGGATTCTTTCCCGGCGGCTCCTTTTCAAAGACGTCGAGGCCCGCGCCGGCGACCTGGCCGCTCACGATGGCCTCGTAGAGAGCCTTTTCATCGATGATCCCTCCCCGGGCGCAGTTGACAATCCGGACGCCCCGTTTCATCCTGGAGAAGGCGGAGGCGTTCATTAAATTGCGCGTACTGGCCGTCAGGGGAGTATGCAGGGTGATAAAGTCCGACCGGGCCAGAAGATCATCCAGGGTGACCAGGTCAACTTTCCTTTTGGCCGCAGCCTCGGAAGAGAGGTAGGGGTCGTAGCCGATGACCTTCATGCCCAGGGATTCAGCCCGATGGGCCACGACGGTGCCAATATTGCCCAGGCCGATGATTCCCAGAGTCCGGTCGCTGACTTCTGTGCCCATGAAGCGGTCCTTTTCCCACTTGCCCGCTTTGATGGAGGCCGTGGCCTGGGGGATGTGGCGGGCCAGGGCCAGGATCATCGAGAGGGCATGTTCTGCCGCGGAGAGAGTGTTTCCCCCGGGCGTGTTCATGACGACAATCCCCCTCTTGGAGGCAGCCGGGAGATCGATGTTATCCACCCCCGTTCCGGCACGGCCCACCACCCGGAGGTTGACTGCGGCGGCGATGATTTCGGCCGTGACCTTGGTGGCGCTGCGGACAATCAACCCGTGGTAGTCCCCGATGATGGCCTTGAGGTCCTCCGGGGATACCTTGGCCCGGACATCTGCTTCGATCCCTTTGGCACGATCGAGGATGGCTTTTCCCTCCGGGGCAATATTATCGCTCACTAAAATCTTAAGAGGTCCACTCATTCCGCTCTCCTTTCGAGGAAAGAGTCCCGGCAATGTCTTTTTTAATTTACTCTGAATGCTCTGTTGGTTTCAAGGTCAATCTTTCGGGGGAAGGAACGGGTCCTGAAAACCCCGGAGATCGAGTTTCCCCAGGCCCTTGCTTTGACCTAAGACTTTGAAGAGGCTCCCCATCCCCTCTGGAATCAGGAAACTCCTCATGGCGAGTTTATTTCTGAAAAATTCAGCAGGGGAATAGCTCGTGGAAAGTTTTTCGAGTTCTTCCAGGTCCTGCAAAAGGCCCAGGGCTGTCAAAAACTTATACTGCTCTGTGTACCCGATTTTGTTCAGGCCAACCGCTTCCCCCTTTTCGATCAATGCGCTGAAGTTTACGTGGGAGGTAAGGTCCTGATAGCCAATCCGCTGGTAGGGGTTTGAGGAGGTGGTATGCCGAAAATAGCCGATCAGGGTTCCATCCCGGCGTGCCGGAGTATAAAGCTCGGCGGCCATGAATCCATAGTCGATCGTTAAGACAAATCCACGTTGAAGAGTTCGGCTCACCCTTTCCATCCATTCGAGGGCCCTTAAATTGACCTCGGCTCGCTGTTCTTCTCGCAAGGGGAGGCCGTGGGAGGCAAAATACTCCTCGAGCGCTGGAGTCGAGAGGGAGTCGGAAATTTCCAGGAATGTTTTGCCGTCGTGGGTGACATAGATTTCTCGGAGCTGACCTTCCTGTCGCTGAACGAGGTGAACCGGAAAAGAGTCGACGAGCTCGTTCGACAAAAAGCACCCGCTAAAGGGTTTTTCACCGGCCAAGAGACGATCAGGATCCAGCCAGATGATCTTCCCGTCGGTCAGGAATTCTCTTAGGAGGGATTGTTGTTCCTGGCGGAAAGCCGGGCTTTTCTCAGCTAAAATGTAGGTTATGGCCTCGTAGAAATCCGGCAGATGATCTCGGCAGTAATGCACGATGTCAGAACAGAGCAGTCCTTTCCCCGCGCCCATCTCCGCGATGACAAAAAGCAAGGGTCGGCCAAGGGCCCGCCACATCTCGTGAATCTGGCGGGCGATGAGGTGGCCGAAGATGGGGTGGACATTGGGACTGGTGTAGTAGTCCCCCCCGGCCCCGATCTTCTCCCGGGGCGATTGGTAGTACCCGTGCAGGGGGTGATAGAGGACTAATTCCATGAACTCAGCAAAAGAAATCCTTCCGCATTCACGGATTCGCCCCAGGATAACCTGCAGCAGTTCTTTATTTTCTGAGCCGTTCATAAGTGCTATTATAAAGATCATCTCCCATTTAATGGGCGAAAGGGGCCCCCTTTATGAAAAATACTGCATCCTCCCCCGTGGGGGAAAGCCGTCCTGCTTGCCAAAATGAGGCGCTGGTTTCACCCGGGCCGGGCGGCAGAATTCAGCCTTTTTTCGTAAAGGAAGCTCTCCTCTTCCCCGCCGCTCTTTGCGGAGACCAGTACAGAGAGAATAGGAAAGTGGTTTGTCGGCCAATTTGGCCGGAACAGGCCATCCTTCCCCCCGGGGTCTGACTTCGGCTATCGGTCAACTAAATCGGAGATGATCCTATTATAATGCAATTCTTGCTGTTTTACCGTTCGCGGCCGCTAAAGGGGCTGGAATTTTCATCCGTTCGACCCGAAGACAGGAATATTTCATCGTTCCTCTCTTGCGGTCTTCCTCGCGAAGAAGGCAATGGGTAGATAAGGGAATTGCCAGCGGCGATGAGTCATTGTAGCAAGGTATTGTTCCTGCAAAGGATAGGGCCACAAAAGTTATGTGGTAAGTGAGGACCTTTAAATGCAAGATAATGGGGGAGAGATGAGAAGAAAAGAATTTGAGGTCAGAGAGGAAAAGTTAGTTGAGGATGTGCTGAAAAAGGCTGAGGTCGGATACTTGGCCTTCAACGGACCCGATGGCTGGCCCCGGGTCACCCCGCTAAATTTTGTCTACGACGGACGGGTGCTCTGGCACGGCGCAATTGCCGGGGAGAGGTTCGAATGCCTGAAGAGAGACCCCCGGGCGACCTTTGTGGCAGTCTCCTCCCAGGTCTTCATCCCCTCTCATCTCACTTCAGAAGAAAGCGCCGCCACGGCCACGACGGCTTTTAAATCTGTCCAGGTGCGCGGACGATGCCGGGTCATCGAAGACCCGGAAGAGAGATGCGCCATCCTCAACAGGCTTATGGAGAAATATCAGCCGGAAGGAGGGTACAAAAAAATCTCGCCCCGGGATTCCCTTTATGCCAAGATCCTTCCAGTAACCGGGGTCTATGCGATGACCGTAGAGGAAGTGGTGGGAAAATTCAAATTTGCCCAGAATAAGTCAGAAATGGACCGGAGAAAAATTGCCGCCATCCTGAAAGAAAGGGGGTCCCCGGCGGATTTGGTCATCGCCGAAGAAATCCTGAAGACTATTTAATGTCTATCCGAAAACCTCCTCTCCTTATCTTCTCTCTTGAGACTATATCGTAATCTCCAGATTGAAAGGCCCGAGCGGGAGGGCGTTCTCTCGGGATCATGAGGCAGTGATTCTTCCATGGGTCGCGGCGAGCTGAAACCTAAATATTTCTGCTGTCCTTTGAACCCGCCGTCGCTTTGCGGAAACACGCTGGGGAACCTTGAAGCCCTTCTTCCCCTGCCGATGCTTCCTCGTTCATGCCCTCCCGCTCGGGTTGCGACACACTCTCCTTGGCAGGGGAGAGGGGGGCTGGGTGCAAATTACTTAAAGGGATGTAAGCTTATAAAAGAAGGCTTTTCCCGCCCAATTTTTCCTCCACCGGGCCACGATAAAGAAAAACAATGAAAGGTGATCGAAGGCCCAAGCGGCCATCCATTGAATATTAGGATTTTTGATATTAAAATTAAAGTGTCCTGATATCTCTTGTTGGGCCTTTGAGGAGGTCAATATGCCGTCAGACGAAGAGAAAAGGCCGGAGGAAAATTTAAAGGATAAGCTCAGCGCTCTTTTCAGCTCCCAGGACCCGCAGAGGAAGAAGAGTAGCTTGCCCCCCAAAGCACACTTCAGCATCTGGTATTTCCTGATCGTCTTCCTCTTATTTACCCTGCTGCAAAACTACTATCTTTCCCCGAAAGTGGAAACAATCTCCTACAGCAAGTTTAAAGAATACGTAGCCGGGGGGCAGGTCAACAACCTCACCATCGGCCCGGAGAATATTACCGGAGCGATAAAAGGAAAAGAGGGGAAGAAAGACCAGGAATTCATAACCGTTCGAGTCGATGATCCCAACCTGGTCAAGGAACTGGATGAAAAAAAGGTGAATTACTCCGGTCTCTACCAGAGCAAATTCTTGAACAACATTCTTTCCTGGGTTGTTCCCATCGGCATTTTCTTCCTGATCTGGCGGTACGCCATGAAAAAGATGGGGCCGGGGTACGGGGTGATGTCTTTCAGCAAAAGCAAAGCCAAGCTTTTTGCCGAGAACGGGACCAAGGTTACTTTCGCCGACGTGGCCGGGATCGATGAAGCCAGAGAAGAACTTCAGGAGGTGGTGGAGTTTTTAAAGAGTCCGGGTAAATTCCAGAAGCTGGGGGGGAAAATACCCAAAGGCGTGCTCCTGGTCGGCCCGCCGGGAACGGGGAAAACACTTTTGGCCAAGGCCGTGGCCGGGGAGGCCAGCGTTCCTTTCTTCAGTATCAGCGGATCGGAGTTTGTGGAGATGTTTGTCGGCGTGGGAGCGGCACGGGTCCGTGACCTTTTCTCCCAGGCCACCAGCCATGCCCCCTGCATCATCTTCATCGATGAACTGGACGCGCTGGGCAAAGCCCGGGGGATCAACGTGATGGGGGGACATGACGAGCGGGAACAAACTCTCAACCAGCTTCTCGTAGAAATGGATGGATTCGAATCCAACAAAGGGGTCATCATCATGGCTGCCACGAACCGGCCCGAGATCCTGGACCCGGCTCTGCTGCGTCCCGGGCGGTTCGACCGTCAGGTCCTGGTCGACAGGCCGGATATCAACGGACGGGAGGCCATTCTCAAAATTCATTCCAAAAATGTTCTTCTCTCCCCGGAAGTGGACCTCCATAAGATCGCCGCCCGCACGCCCGGCTTCGTGGGGGCGGACCTGGCCAACCTGGTCAACGAGGCTGCCCTGCTGGCTGCCCGGAAAAATAAGGGAATGGTGGAAGCGGCGGAGTTCGATGAGGCCATCGATCGGGTCACTACCGGACTGGAAAAAAAGAAGCGGGTGATGAGCCCGAAAGAAAAAGAAATAGTAGCCTTTCATGAATCCGGGCATGCCATCGTGGCCGAATCTGTAGAGCACGCCGACCCGGTGCACAAAATCACGATCATTCCCCGGGGGATTGCTGCCCTGGGATATACCCAGCAGCAGCCCACAGAGGACCGCTATCTGATGACCCGCTCTGAGTTACTGGACCGGCTGGCTGTTCTTTTGGGCGGAAGGGTGGCCGAGGAATTGGTCTTCGGAGAGATTTCCACGGGAGCCCAGAACGACTTGCAGCGGGCTACAGATATCGCCCGCTCCATGGTTGCGGAATTTGGTATGAGCGACCGCCTGGGCCTGGTGACCTACGAGCGGGATCGCCGGCCCATGTTCCTCCCGGAGAGCTTTTCCTCTAATAAAACCTACAGCGAAGAGAAAGCCGCCCAGATTGATGAAGAGGTCTCCCGGGTCATCGAAGAATCCCACCAAAGGGTGAGGAATATCCTCTCAAGCCATCGGAATGTGCTGGATACCCTGGCCCGCCTCCTGCTGGAGAAGGAAATCGTCCAGGGGGAGGAACTCAGAAGGATGTTGTCCAAGCCCGGTACTGAACCCCCATCTGTGCCAGTTCCTTCCTCCCCGGCCTGAGGGCTCTGGGGAAAAGTTCGGAGTTTAGAGTTCGGGGTTGGGAGTTCAGAGTTTGAATCTCTGCCCGAACAACCCCGAACTCCTCCCTATCCAGCGGGAAAGCCCTGCCGCCAAGCGTGTGCAGTTTTCCGGGCTTTTCAAGAGAAGGTTCAGGATCGAAACTCGGGTAGCGGCGGAGTGTTTCCTCGGGTAAGGCCGTGATATGGGGCCCGCCGACAAAGGTCAAAACCTGGGGTCTACTTTGCTTTATGGCCCGGGGGATCCTGCCGGCGTTGTCCACGGAAGAAGCGGTGCAACTGCGTCCTACGTAGTCTGGGTTTTCCTTTAGGATATTCTCCAGGGTCTGGGATAGCGAGAAACCCAGGGAGGCGCTCTCGACGATCTTTACTCGATATCCGTGCTGCCCGAGAAGGCCAGCCAAACTCAAAAGCCCGAGGGAAGGCAGGGTACCGATGAAGGGTCGGAGGAAATTCTTTTCGGGGGACCAGAAAGAGTAGGGAGGGTTGACAAGAACAACCGTAGGCATAGGGAATAACCTAACAGGGTCCCGGTTCCAAATCAAGGAGATTTGGGGAATTGTTTTTCCTCGTCCACCCCCAGTTGTTATCAGAGTATCAGGCCCAGGCGCATGTGCGCCTCATTCGGAATAACAAGGCGGTGATCCTTCCATGGATGGGGCGGGGATTTATTCGCCATGCGCATAGCGCTCTGCGCTTAGCGTTCTTGAAGACCGGCCGGTTATTCCTTCATTCGTCGCCCACACACCTGGACCACGATGAAGGGGCGATGGCTGAAACTGGCGGTGGGATAGATTGTTTTCCTATTGCCAGAGGGTGGAAATCTTTGTTAATGTGTGTTCAAGAAAAAGAACTAAAGGGCGGGGGACGGGGGATGAGACACCAGGGTTCCAGCGGATGCTTTTGGGGAGGTTGGAAATGCGTTTTCTGAAGCCGCAGAGGATTCATGAGCGAATTGAGTACCTCGGAGAGCAAGGGATGTGTGTTTACCTGCTAAAAGGCAAAGAATGGATGATCGTCGAGGGAGGCATGAGCTACATCGTCCCCGCTGTGCTAAGGCAGTTCAAAGAACGGAACATCGGTCCCTCAAAGATCAGCCGCCTTCTAATCCTCCATTCTCACTTTGACCACTGCGGGATCGTCCCCTTCTTCAAGCGGATGCTGCCCAACCTCAAGGTCCTGGGGTCGAAGCGCAGTCAGGAGCTTTACCGTAAGGAAAAGGTCGTCCAGTTCATCCACGACCGGAACAGGGAGATGATCGAATACCTCAAGATGGGGAAGGAAGCCGCAGAACTCGGTCTGGATTTTGACAAGATCGCCGTGGATGAGGTAGTCGGGGAAGGGGATGTCATAGACCTGGGGGAAGGGGTGAAGGTGAGAATCATCGAGATGCCCGGCCACAGTTCTTGTTCTATTGCTGCCTATGTGGAATCCCTGAAGGCTCTTTTCCCGTCGGATGCAGGAGGAATCCCGGGGGAGAAGGAAGAGATCTTCCCTTCGGGAAACGAAGATTTTATTCTTTATCAAAAATCCCTTGAAAAGCTTCTCCCCTTGGAG
>Ga0315282_10010133_pt1 | contig 14846 bp, 12 predicted proteins | sample YL17G07_20_MG_FD_203693 | JGI IMG/M metagenome (GOLD analysis project Ga0315282, IMG submission 203693) | Sediment microbial communities from Yellowstone Lake, YNP, Wyoming, USA - YL17G07_20 | ecosystem: Environmental > Aquatic > Freshwater > Lake > Sediment | place: USA: Wyoming | collected... | reverse complement strand
ATGGGAGTTTCTCCTGTCAGGCGGCCGTGGCAGCCGAAGAGGTCAGGTGCTACGCAATCGGGTACCGGAGGTCGGGCCAGGTTGTGCCGGGCAGGATCGCCTGGTAGACCTTGGGGTGAACGAACCACTCCAGGATGGGCACCTGGTCGGGCACCTGGCGTTGCAGAGCGGCCAGGACGCGTTCGCGTGAATTCATGATCGGCATCTTAGCATACATCTTGCCCCTGTGCAACCATCAGCGCGCTGAGCGCAGTGTTATCCGCCATGGGTTGTCTGTATTATCCATGATAGCCAAGAACAGGCATTTGGGGTACAATAGAGTCGAGCGGATGTCTCGTGCCGCGCGATCGGTGTGATATTGTCAGTGAGTATCTGTCGGACCTACATCCCCCTGGACCAGAGTTGCGCCAGTTGACTATCAGGACGTCATCATGGGCGTTGAGGATCGCATCCGCCTGCCGGCCCTGAATCTTATTCATCGTCGACTGCGCTTGCTGAACTTACTAACCGGGCTGATCGAGACCGGGCAACGGCTGATCACCGTCTACGCGCCGAGCGGGTTCGGCAAATCCATCCTGTTGGCAGACTTTGCGCAGCACACCGATTTGCCGGTTTGCTGGTGTTCCCTGGCAGAGGCAGACCGGGATCCCACCAGTTTCCTGGACTTGCTCTCGCGCAGCATCGCCGATCGCTTTCACGAGATTCAGCTGGCTGACCTGTGTGCCGTAGTGAAGCTCGGGGACACCCAGAGCAGCGTCTGCCGGATTGCCGAGCGGTTGAGCAAGGTCGGCCCCCACATTATCATCCTCGACGATTTTCACAAGGCAAACACTGCCGGCGTGACGCTGGCCCTCAACTGGCTCCTGGAGCAGCTGCCCGAAACCAGCACGTTGATCGTGGCGGCGCGTGGTGACATGGGACTCGAGACCGCTCAAATCCTTGATCTGGTGATGTCGGGGCGCGTTTCGGGTCTCTCGGAGGAAGAGCTGCGCTTCATCCCCCGGGAGCTGAAGGCATTGATGCTCAAGCGCTTCGGCACCCAAATCAACGACGAGACTGCCGAAGAACTTGCCCGCCGGACGGATGGAAACATCGCGCAGATTCTGATGACCGGGCACGCAATGCACGCCGGCAACATCATCAGCAGTTTGCGCTCGAGGTTGGGTGATGACCGCGAAGTGATCTATGGCTACCTGGCCGAAGAGGTATTGAGCAAGCAGCCGCCCGAATTGCGGCAGTTTCTGCTGCATACCGCGGTGCTGCCGGACATGACGGCCGAGTTGTGCAATGCCCTCCTGGAGACCGGCAACGCCCAGGCGTGCATCGAAGAACTGGTGCGCCGGGAGCTGTTCATTTCCCAAACGGGTGCCAGCTTCCGGTATCACGACCTGTTTGCCGAGTTCCTGCGAACCAAGCTGGCCGAGGATGGGGACCTCAAACGCCGCGTGTGCATGCGGGCTGCTCACCTCCTGGACGAGCGTGAGCGCCACGAAGAGGCCATGAACCTGTATCTTTCGGCGAGTGCCTGGAGCGAAGCCTCGTCCGTGCTGGAGGCCAACGCGCATGACTTCTACGGTGAGGGCCGCATCAGCACTCTGAACGACTGGCTGGAGCGGTTTCCCGATTCTGAGCTGGCTCGCCACCCACAGCTGCTTCTGTGGCGCGGGCGCATCTTGACCAATGATATGGGCCAGCCGCGCCCGGCCATGGCAGCTTTTGAACAGGCGGAAACGCAGTTTCTCGAGCAGGGTGACCTGAGCGGCGCGGCCGAGGCGTGTGTGCTCCAATCCGTCGCGCTCAGGATGATGGGATTGGCCGACGAGAGCGTCACCATGGCCTCCAAGGCGCTGAGCCAGCTGGAACCCATCCAGGCAGGCGACCGCGTGGCTGCCGACGCGATCCGGAATTGTGGGGTGGCTCTCGGCGAGGCCGGTCGCACGCTGGAGGCCCTGTCTAACCTGAGCAAGGCGCTGAAACTGTATCAGGAACTGGGCGAGAAGTACCGCGTTGGCTGGTGCCATCACGAGATCGGCGCCTTCTTGTGCCAACAGGGCAACATCCCGGGTGCCGAACATCACTTCAAGCAGGCGATTCTGATCTGGCAGGAGCTGGGCAATGCTAACGACCTGGCGAATACCTTGAACAGCCTGGGCGTGCATCTGTGCAGCGTCGGTCGTTACGAAGAGGCACTCAGATACTTCCAGGATGCTCTGGCTGTCGCCCACCGGATCAAGGCAACGCGGCGGATCGCCTTTGTCGAGGCCAGCATCGGGGATGTCTACCTGGCGTGCCGCGAGTACGAACAAGCGGCCGAGGCTTACCAGCGCTCCACTGAAGCGGCCCGCGAAGCCGACGTGCGACGGCTTGAGATCTACAACCTGGCGAAAACGGGCGAGGGATGGCTGGGGCGGCACGACCTGGGTCAGGCCCTCAAGCTGGCGAGCCGTGCCCGGCAGCAGGCGGCTGACGTCGGCCTCAAGTACGAAGAAGGACTGGCCGCTGCCCTCCAAGCCCGCATCCACGCCCGCCAGGCCGATTATGCGGCCAGCTTCGAGCTCTTTGAGGAAGCCCTGGAAGCTCTGACCGGGACTGACGTCCTGGAACAGGCAAAGGTCTCGTTGTGGTGGGGACACAGCCTGTTGCTGGACATGAGGAGCACTGCCGCCTGCGAACAACTGCAAGAGGCGATTCGCCTGGCCCTGACCATGGGCGAGTTGGCGGCCGGGTTGGGACCCACCATCGCAGAGACCCGGTCGCTGTTGTTGCACGCCCTGTACCGGCCGGAGACCTCCGCCGGCACCCGCGACAGCATCCGCCTGCTCCTGGACCAGTGCCCAGACAAGGCCAGCCTGACAACCGCCAGTCTGCACGTCTTCACCTTTGGCCCGCCGATGTTGGTCGTCGCCGGCGAACGCAAGCAGTTCAGCCAGCGCGGCCGGGTGCGCCACATGCCAGAATTCCTGGCCTACCTGCTCCTCAAGAGCGAAGAGGGTGGCTGCCGCTGGGGCGAGGTCTGCGCAGCCATCTGGCCCGATCTGGGGTCAGACAAAGCGTCGGTCATCTTCCACCAGACGTTGAAGAGGCTGCGGGACGGCATCTTCGGCACGCACGACTACATCATCGTCCAGAACGACTACTACCAGGTGAATCCGCAGTATCTGGAATGGTGCGACGCGCTGGCTTTCGAAAGGTTGTTCGAGCGGGCTGCCCGGGCCACGCCGGAAGAAGCGCTGCCCTTGCAGCTGGAACTCATCGGCGTGTACCAGGGCGAGTTTCTGGCTGGCTTCGAGGTCAGCAGCTGGGGCGAGGCGTACCGCGCCTGGTGTGAAGAGCGGTTCTTGCAGGTGGTCAACCTGGCCGCCGGGCAGCTCCTCGCAAATGATGCCCCTCAGGATGCACTGAACGTGATTAACAAAGGTCTGGCGCAGGATTACTTCCGTGAGGATCTGCACCACGCTGCCCTGCAAGCCTACGCTCAATTGGGCCTCTATGACCAGCTGCGAACCCATTACAACCAGCTGGACGAGACGTTCAAGCGTGAATTAGGTGCTCCACCCGATCCAGCAGTAGCGCTGCTGTACCGGCAACTGACGGGGGGCCGGCACAAGATCAAGGTTCAGGGTGATAGCCCGGCCCGTTCGTCTCCGCTATTTGCTGAGAGATGTAAGAGCTAATCGGGTACATTGGTGACACCTAATATAGAGAAGAGTCTTGGGGAAAGGGGTGTCCATCAATGTCAGCGAAATTGACGAATGCAGTGAGTCGATCGCTTCAAAACCCACAGGTGTTGCGGACCATCCTGGTGGTGACCGGGTTGCTCATTGCCGCTCTGCTGGGCGGCGCGCCTCACGACTACGGCGGTGGATGAGGCCCGTCTCATGCGAACGCCAATCAGGGCAACGAAGCCTGGCAGCATCAGAACTGTTCCCAACCGCCCCGCCATCTCCAATGTGTTGATAAAAGCCAGCGCCAACGTGGCGTTTCGAGGCCGGTTGCTCACGAACCCCCAGGCTGCTCTGGCAGAGATGAATCTGCCGCCTGAAGACGCCGCGATCTTGAGCGGCGTGCACACACCTACTCTACAAGAGTACGCCCGCCAGGTGCAAATGCGGTTGATGGTCAATGGCGGCGTGGGGGAATCGACAATCTAAGACCGGTGTGGGGTATCCCCTGGTCCGCTGGACGGCCAGGGGACACCGCATGATAGAGGAACCGGACGATGGTTCTGGCTTATGCGGTAATCTTCTGGGTACTTGTGGCTCTGCTGCTGCGGCGTGACCTGAGCGCGATCGGGCGCTACCCCTACCGGGGTGGCTGGAAGCTGGTCGCGCTATTGGGCTGTCTGTTTGTGTTGCAGGCCGTGCTGGTGCTCTACGCACCGGGGCGGTCGCCCCTGCAAATGGGCGTCGTGATGCTCCCGCAGCTGGCACTCATGCTGCTGGTCGTACTCAATGCCCACCTGCCGGGGGCAAAACTATTCGTGCTGGGCGTCTTCCTGAACATGAGCGTGATGGCTGCCAACGGGGGTTGGATGCCGATCACGCCAGAAACCTACCAGTGCATTCACCCCGACCGGGTGGTCGAGGTAGCGGCCAGGGCGCCGAACAGCAAAGGCATCACCCTCGCCCGCAGCGAAACCGAACTGTGGGCGCTGTCGGATGTGATTTGTGTCAGCCTGCCCTGGTTCAGAACCGCCATGAGCATCGGCGACGTTTTGCTGGTCCTGGCGTCCGCACGCTTTGTCTTCAAGGCCAGCTCACGGCGAGGTGATCTCGTAGCCCCCCAGCCTTCGTCTTCGGGTGGGCCCCGGTGGTTGGCGCAGCTCTTGAGATTGGGATAAAGGGTGGCGACTTGGAGGATACCGCAAAGACCCGAGAACAACTCCTGGCCGAATTGGCGGAATGTCGCCGGCGGCTCGAGGAAACCCGTCAACTGAGCACCGCCATTGAACAGACTGCTGAAGGTGTGTTCATCACCGACCCGCAGGGGACGATTGTCTACGTCAATCCTGCCTTCGAGCACACCAGCGGCTATAGCCGTCACGAAGCCATCGGTCAGCGCCCCAGCATCCTCCAAAGCGGCGAGCACGATGCCGCTTATTTCCAGGAATTGTGGAGCGTCATCCGCGCCGGGAACGTATGGCACGGGCGCTTCATCAATAAGCGGAAAGACGGGACGCGCTACACAGCGGATACGACCATCTCCCCGGTGCGTGGCGAGGCTGGCGGTATCGTCGCCTACGTGTGCCTGCAGCGCGACGTGACGCGAGAACTGCAGATGGATCAGCAGTATCGCCAGCTGCAAAAGATGGACGCGATGGGCCAGTTGACCGCCGGCGTCGCGCACGACTTCAACAACCTGTTGACGGCGATCAACGGCTTCGCCGAGCTGCTCCAGCTTCAGAGCCGCCCCGGCGATGCAGCCCACGATATGGCAGGCAAAATCCTCGACGCCGGCCGGCACGGTGCGGACCTGGTTCACCAACTGCTGACGTTCTCGCGCAAACAAGTCGTCAGGCCCCAGCTGGTGGATCTGAACCAGATCGTCGCCGACATGGGAAAGATGCTGCCCCGCATTATTGGCGAGCATATTGACCTGACTACCAGCCCGGCGCCTGATCTCTGGCCGGTAAAAGTCGACCGGGCCCAGGTTGAACAAGTCATCGTCAACCTGGCCGTGAACGCCCGAGACGCCATGCCGGATGGGGGCAAGTTGACGATCGAGACGGCCAACGTGGTGCTCGACCAGGGGTATGTGGCGGCTCACCTGCAGGCCGAGCCGGGCGACCACGTGCTGCTGGCGGTGAGCGACACGGGGGTGGGCATGACGCCCGAGGTGAAGGCGCACCTCTTCGAGCCGTTCTTCACGACCAAAGAGCACGGCCAGGGCACCGGTCTGGGCCTGGCGACGGTCTACGGTATCGTCAAACAGAGCGGCGGCAACATCTGGGTCTACAGCGAGGAGGGCGTCGGCACGACCTTCAAGATTTACCTGCCGCGCACCAGGGAAACCGCTCCGGCGGCTCGCCCGTCGCAGCCAGACGACCGGGTGCCCTTTGGCAATGAAACGATCCTGCTGGTCGAGGACAATGCCGGGGTGCGTGACCTGGCGCGTCTGTTGCTGCAGCGGCAGGGGTACACGGTGCTGGCGGCCGAAGACGGTGCGCAAGCCCTGCGCATGGCCGAGCGCCACTCCGGCTCCATTAACCTGGTCCTGAGCGACCTGGTACTGCCCGGCATGAGCGGTGTCAGCCTCAGCGAGCAGCTCAGCCGGCGCCGCCCGAATCTGAGAACGCTGTTTATGTCGGGCTACACCGAAAAGGCCGTCGCACACCACAACACGCCAGGATCAGGCAGCGCCTTTCTTCAGAAGCCCTTCAGCTCGCTCGAGCTGGCGCGCAAGGTGCGCTCCATTCTGGACAGGCATTAAACATCCCTCGAAACGGCACGGCTTTCAACTGGCCCTGGCCGGCAGGTGATGCAGCCGGCGGGACGGTTCAAGGGCCGTCAAATCGCGCCCGGCAGCCATTTTGCGGCGCACTTCGGTGCCCAGGATCCGTTTGCGCAGCCTCAGGTTCAGCGGGGTGACCTCGAGCAGCTCGTCGTCGGCGAGGTACTCGATACTGTCGTCCAGGCTGAGCTGTCGAGGCGGCGTCAGCCGCACCATGATATCCTCGGTGGACGAGCGCACGTTCGTCAGGTGTTTCTTCTTGCAGACGTTGATCGGCATGTCGCCGGGCCGCGCATGTTGGCCCACAACCATGCCTTCGTAGACATCGACCCCTGGCCCAATGAACAGGCTGCCGCGTTCTTCAGCATTGTGGAGCGCATAGGCCGTGGTCACGCCCTGCTCCCAGGCGACGATGGACCCCCGGTCGCGCTGCGCAATCTCCCCGCCGGCCGGTTGATACCCGTGGAACAAGGTGTGCAAGATCCCCGCGCCGCGGGTGGCGGTGATGAAGGCACCCCGGAACCCCAACAGGCCGCGGGTTGTCACCAGGTAGGTGAGATAGACCGTGCCCCGTTCGCCGTGGCGCATATCCCGCAGCTCGCCCCGCCGGTTGCCCAGCAGCTCGACGACCGTGCCCATCATCTCCTCGGGCACTTCGATGTACACTTCCTCCACCGGCTCCTGGAGTTGGCCGCTGTCGCGGCGCATGATCACTTCCGGTTTGCCCACCTGGAACTCGTATCCCTCGCGGCGCATCGTTTCGATGAGAATCACCAGGTGCAGCTCGCCGCGCCCCGACACGACAAACGTGTCCGAGTTGTCCGTCTCTTGCACACGCAGGCTGACGTTGTGCTCGAGTTCCTTGAACAGGCGTTCACGCAGTTTGCGTGACGTGCCCCAGGTGCCTTCGCGCCCCGCAAAGGGGCTGGTGTTCACGCCGAAGGCCATCTGGACGGTGGGAGCTTCGACCCGGATGGGCGGAAGCGGCATCGGCCGCTCCGCATCCGCAATGGTTTCGCCGATGAACACCTCGGCCAGCCCGGTGATCGCGACGATCTCGCCGGCCTCGGCCTGTTCGACCTCAACCCGCTCCAGCCCCTGGTGGACGAACAGCTGGGCAATCTTGCCGGGGAAGGTCTGGCCGTCTGCCGCGATGCGCACGACCGGTTGGGCGCGTGACAGGCTCCCGGCGAACAGCCGTCCGATGGCAATTCGCCCTTTGTAGTCGTCGTAGGCCAGGCTGGTCACCAACATCTGCGCCGGACCCTCCGGCTCGACGCGCGGCGCCGGGATGGCGGCCAGAATGGTGTCGAACAATGGCTGCAGGTCAACACCGGCGGTCGCAGGCGACAGTGAGGCCTGCCCGCGAACGGCATCGGTGTAGACGATGGGGAATTCCGCCTGGGCGTCCGAGGCGCCCAGGTCTACGAACAGGTCAAAGGTGGCGTTGGCCACATAGTCCAGCTGGGCGTTGGCCCGGTCCACCTTGTTGATCACAACGATCGCTTTGTTGCCCAGCTCCAACGCCTTGCGCAGCACAAAACGCGTCTGCGGCATCGGGCCATCGACCGCGTCGACCAGCAGCAGCACCCCGTCCACCATGTTCAGCACGCGCTCGACTTCGCCGCCGAAATCGGCGTGGCCGGGGGTGTCCACAAGATTGATCTTCACACCCCGATAGGTGATGGCCGCGTTCTTGGCCAGGATGGTGATGCCCCGCTCGCGTTCCAGGTCGTTGCTGTCGAGCACACGCTCGACGACGGGCTGGTTGTCGCGAAAGACGTGGCTTTGCTTCAGCATAGCGTCCACCAGGGTGGTCTTTCCGTGATCCACGTGGGCAATGATGGCGATGTTTCTCAGATTCTGTTGAACAGTTGTCATACTCTCCATCTCGAAGGCGATGCGTGCCGCGACTATACTCGCGCACCGCCTTCTTGTCAATTCACGGTTTGCTGTCGATATGGATGATCTGCACCTTGACTCTGGCCACCAGCGCCGCCAAGGCGCCCAACGCCGCCAGCACCGGCGCCATAATCGTCACCACGCTGCCCACCGCAACACCGGCGGTGAGCGGAATTTCGAGCAGCAGCTCGTCGTTGGGTGTGCGAATGATCACCCGGCGGACGTTGCCCGCGGCCACCAGCTTCTTGACACGCTCCACCAACTCGTGGCCGGCGACCTCAATTTCTTCGGTCCAGGTGCGCTCTTCTCGAGGTTTGTCGTTCATTTCGTGTCTCCCGTAAATGATCTGAAGTCCTGCTCTTCACAAAGGCTGCTCCAACTTTCGGCATTACACTGTACTACGTATGGCGGTATGTTTTGGTTGCATGGTCAACCCTCGGCGTTCAGACCTGTTTCACCGCAAAGACGCAGAGCACCCAGAGAGTGCCATAGATATCTCTGCGTCCTCTGCGTTTCTGCGGTGAGACTGAATTGGACTGCGCGAGCGTGGTCACTCATTCGCCTGGCGGTACAGCACGAAGTACCAGCTGGGGCGAGCAGGATCGAACGCGAGCTCGAGCGATGGGGCGACCGGGCTGCCGCCCTCGTCCACCAGGCGCAGTGTCCATACGCCCACCGGGGAATCGAGTGACTGGAACTTGAGATTGCCGGCCTTGTATTGCATCGCGCCGCTGTTGACGGTCCAATCGCCAGCGCTGGCCTGGCTTTCCACCTGCCCGGCGGTGCCGAGCGACCCAATCACCCGGTACCCGCTCAGCGGATGGTTGGCGGCATCGGTGATGGCGATGTACACGTCGAAATCCGGGTGGTTGGTGGGAAATTGGTCATTCTCCAACACTGCGAAGGCGAAGCGAGGCACCGGCGTGGCGCTGGGCTCCGGGGTGTCGGTGGGCAACCGCTGGGCCGACCGTGGGGTGACCCTCGGCGGCAGCGGCGTCATGGTGGCAGTCGGCGCGGGCGTAGCAGTGGGGACGACTGTCGCCGTCAGTGTAGGGGGCGCCGCCGGCGACGGCGTGTCACTCGGGATGGGGGTCAGGGTCGGCACGAGGGTCAGCGTGCGCGGCGGCCGCCGGCCGGCCGTGGGCTGCTGCCCGACCGCGGGCTCCCTGGTTCCCCAGAACAGCCCGATGCCCAGCACGACCAACGCCGCGCTCAGGCAAAGCCCCAGCCCGAACAATGCCCCTAATCCGATCATAATCTTGACGCGCGTTCTCAAATGACCCGCCCTGTGAGTGAGGCTCAGCACAATCTTGAGGGTTCCATTAGCATAACTTGAGGCCAGTACACCTGTTCTGTGCTATGCTACCGTGGGGGTGATGTGATCCGGCAACCCACTCACAGGTTGGAAGGATAAACCATCTTGCGGCTCTTGACAAGAGCCACCCGTTATGCACAAATGTAGTTGCCAGGGCAAGGAGGAACAACATGGCCGAGAATAGAGCAATCCGAATCGTCATCAAGAGCAAACCCACCATTGAGGGAGCCGGTGTACACCTGAACCGGGCATTTGGCTTCAGCGAGGTGCCTGCGTTTGATCCCTTCCTGCTATTGGACGATTTTCGTTCGAACGATCCACGCGAGTATATCAAGGGCTTCCCCTGGCATCCCCATCGCGGCATCGAAACGATCACCTACGCTCTGCGCGGGAAGGTCGAACACGGCGACAGTATGGGTAACCAGGGCGTGATCGGTCCCGGCGACGTGCAGTGGATGACAGCAGGCAGCGGCATCATCCACCAGGAAATGCCGAAGGGGGACGACGCAGGTCGCATGGGGGGTTTCCAGCTGTGGGCAAATTTGCCGGCCTCGCATAAGATGATAGCCCCGCGGTATCGGGACGTGAAAAACCGACAAATACCAGAAGCCTCCGCCGGCGACGGCGTGACGATCCGGGTTATCTGCGGTGAAGTGGCGGGGACACAGGCACCCGTGCGGGACATCATCATCGACCCGGAATACCTGATTGTGACCGTCCCGCCTGTAACCGAGTTCATTCACCCGACCAAATTGGGGCATACCGTTTTTGCCCACGTTATCGAAGGCAAGGCGTTGTTCTGCCACGAGAACGATCCTTTCAACTATCGGGTAGAAGGAGCAAACTACTTCGATGTTCAGCGGACACCTTTCGTGACGAACCAGAATCTGGTCTTGTTCACCGACGGCGAACAAGTGGCTGTCTCGACCAGAGATGACCCGGTTCGCTTTCTCCTTGTGTCGGGGAGACCCATCGGCGAGCCGGTCGCCTGGTATGGCCCGATCGTGATGAATACCCAGGAGGAACTTCGGGTTGCCCTCACCGAGTACAGCAATGGAACATTCATCAAGCACAGCAGCGTCGTGTAGAAGGAGAACTTATGGATCGCGTCATTTCGGAGATGATCGAGTATCCGGGTGAAAAAGGCTCGATCCCGGCCTACCTGGCCCGGCCCGACACTCAGGAGGCTCGCCCTGCCGTGATCGTCATTCACGAGATATGGGGGCTCACCCAGCACATTCACGACGTCGCCAACCGGTTTGCAGGACGGGGATATGTGGCACCCGCGCCCCACCTGTAAGCCCGGGCGGAGCTGGCGGAAGTGTTCACTCCGGCCGCCTTAAGTGCCACGCTGGAGTTCATGGCCACCCTTGATCCGAAGCGCCGGTCTGACATGGCCTATATCCAACAAGCATCGTCGAGACTGCCCGAAGAGAGGCGGACGGCGGTACAAAGGGCATTCACGACGATGTTTGGTGGAATGCCGAAGGAGCAGCTGACGCAAGACCTCACAAAGGCCGTGGACTACCTGAACGCCCAGAGCTTTGTCAAGATCGGGAAGTTTGGCAACGTGGGATTCTGCTTCGGGGGAGGAATGTCGCTCAGTCTCGCCTGCCATGCCCGGTTGGCGGCCTGCGTGGTCTTCTACGGCGAGAACCCAGCCCCGATTGAGTTGGTCGAGAACATTGCATGCCCGGTGCTGGGGCTTTACGGCGCGGATGACGTGCGCGTCAGCCAGCACCTCGACAGCCTCGTCAAAGCAATGGCAGATTACCGGAAGGACTTCGAAACGAGGATCTACCCCGGCGCGGGACATGCGTTTTTCAATGATTCCAACCCGGCCACCTATCGGGAAGCTGCCGCCAGGGAGGCGTGGGAGCGCGTCTTGGGCTTCTACCGCAGAACGCTCGAGGTTTGACTCAATGCGCGCTTGATTGCTGCCGTCCAATATGATAGAATCAGGGTAGGATAGCCCACTCTAGCATAACACTGAATACGGTGTGCGCGATGATGTCGGAGCCCCCTACGCGCCCCCAGGGCGCGGCCTCTCCGCTGGAGATTCGCCTCTTCGGGACGTTTGAGGTGCGGCGCGGCGGTCAGCTGATGCCGGATGCCGGCTGGCACAACCAGCAGACCCGCACCATCCTGAAGGTATTGCTGACCCAGCGCGGACGGGTGGTGCTGCCCGACACACTGACCGAGATCCTCTGGCCGGACACACCCCTGGTGATCGCCCGGTCCCGCCTCCACGTGCGCGTCAGCCAGCTGCGGCACGCGCTGGCACCCGATGCCCCCTCAGCATACATCCTGACCATGCAAGAGGGGTACATGTTCGATCCCGAGGCGGCCTGCTGGATCGACACGGTCGAGTTCGAGGGGCAGCTCCAGATCAGCCGCAGCCGCTACGCCAGTGGTGACCTGGCCGGCGCCATCCGCGCCTTTGAGGCGGCCCAGGCGCTCTACCGCGGCGACTTCCTCCAGGAGGACGTGTTCGTCGACTGGACATTCTCGGAACGCGAGCGGCTGAGGGAGCAATGGCTGACCGCTCTGACCGAACTGGCCGAGTGCCACGCCCAACAGGGGTATTATCGCCCGGCAATTAACCTCTGCCACCAGGTGCTGGCGGCCGACCCGCAGCGTGAAAGCGCGTACGTCCGGCTCATGGTTTACCAGTACTACGCCGGCGATCGCGGGCAGGCACTGAACACGTTCGAGCGCTGCCGCCGCATTCTCAGGGATGAGCTGGAGGTCGAACCACTGCCGGCTACCCTGCGCCTGGTGGGGCAGATTCGGGATGGGACGCTGTGGAAAAGCGGCGAGGGGCCACGTTATCCACCGCCCGTCTACGATGGGCGTCTGTTCGAGGTGCCTTACTCGCTGGGGCAGCTGCCGCTGGCGGGCCGTGAGCGCGAATATGCCTGGATGATCGCCCAGTGGCGCAACCCCAGGACGGACGTCGTCCTGGTGGAGGGCGAGGCCGGCGTCGGCAAGACCCGGTTGGTAGAGGAGTTCCTCGGCTACGTCACCGGCAAGGACGGCCGGGTGCTGGCGGCGCGGGCGGCGCCCGGCGGTGAATCGGCCTATGCGACAGTGGCCAGCGCGCTGCGGCCCCTCATCAGCCCGCTGCGGGAGGACAACCTGGCGGCTGCCACCTGGTGGATTCTGGGTTCGCTCTTCCCGGAGATTCGCGAGCGCACCCAGAGCCTCCCTCCTCCGGCCGAGTTGCCGGTCCATCGGGAAAGGGAGCGATTGCTGGAAGCCGTCGTTTCGCTGGTGCGGGCGCGCCTGCCTGCCCGGACGCTCCTCTACATCGACGACGCCCATCACCTGGGCCGGCCCTCGCTCGAGCTGCTGGCGCGCCTCGCCGGCCACCTTGTCATCGTGCTCACCTGTCGCAGCGAGGAATGCCCGGCGGATCATCCGCTGCGCACCGTCCTGCGGCCGCTGCGCCGGCAGCATCGCCTGGCAGACCTGGCGCTGGAGCGCCTGAGTGCCGAGGCGGTGCATACCCTCATCCAACGGGTCGGCCGGGCTCAGCTGCCCCAGCTGGCCGACCGGGTGGTGGCACTGACCGGCGGCAATCCCTTGTTTGTCGTGGCACTGTTGCAGCACTTGTTCGAGGCCGGCGCGCTGTACGTAGCCGCCGGCGGCGAGTGGGCACTGGCAAGCGACATCCCGTTGGCCATCCCGCTCACCATGCGCCACGTGATCGAGGCCCGGCTCCGACGCCTGGGACCTGAGCAGCGGCGGGTGCTGGACCTGGCTGCCGTCATCGGGCCAGAATTCGACCTGGTCCTGCTGCAGCGAGCCAGCCGCATCGGGGAAGACCGCCTGCTGGATGCGTTGGATGCGCTCATAGAGGTCGGCCTGGTGGTTGAGCCACGCCTGAAAGGGCAGGCCGAATTCAGCCTGGCCCACGAGTGCTACGGTGAGATTGCCTACGACACGCTGCCGGGCCTGCGCCGGCGCCGGTTGCATCGCCAGGTGGCTCAGGCGCTGAGGGCCGCGCTCGACCACGATCCAGCCCTGTACCCGCGCCTGGCTTACCATTTTCGCCAGGGCGGTCAGCTGCCGGAGGCCATCCGGTTTGCCATGCGCGCCGGGGAGTCTGCTTTGCAGCTGTACGACTGTCCGCGCGCCGCCGGTCATTTTCAGGAGGCATTGGCCTGGGCGCAGGAGGGGAGCGTCACCCTGGCAGAGACAGACCTGGCCGCGCTCCACTTCAAATGGGGCGAGGCGCTGCGGCGCTCCGGGCAGTATGCGGCTGCCCTGGGCCAGTATGAGCAGGCACTCCCCCTGGCGCACGGCGAGTTGAAGCAGCAGCTGGCCTACCAGGTGTGCTCAGTGAGGGCCATGCGCGGCGAGGACGGCCTGAGCGATTTCCGCCGCCTGGTGCCGCTCCTGGAACACGAGCTGGCCGACGCGGGCGAGACGTGGGCACTCCTTTCGCTGCACTGGGAACAGGCGTACGTCGTGGCCCTCCAGGGAGATCCTCAGCTCGCCCGCCGCCATGCTGCGGCAGGCTGGCGCGTCGCCCGCCACCTGGCTCCCAGCCGGCCGAACAATGTGGGCCAGATGGCCGAAGCGACCAACAAGCTGGCGCGCTGCTACGAGCTGTGGGCCGACTGGCGCCTGGCCCTGCGTCACGCCCAGCGCACACTGGATATCTGCACCCCCCACGACGACCTGACGTGGACCTCCGCGAGCGCCCTCATCCTGGGCGCCGCCTTCCACGGCCTTGGGGAATGGAACCTGGCGCTCGATCACCTGGAGCGCGCTTACCGGCTGGCCGCGGCTGCCGGCGATTTGCGCACCCAGGCCGAAATCCTGTACCGCTCAGGCCAGCTGTACCTGGAGCGCGGCGATTGGGCCGCCGTCGAAGAGGCGATGCGCGGCATCCTGTCGGCGGCCGAGGCCAGCGGTGACCGGCTGCGCGCGGCGTTCGGGCAGTCCCTGGCCGCGCGCCTGGGCATGCGCTGTGGCTCGCCCCAACCGGCCATCGCCACGCTGCAACACCACGAGCAGATGGCCATTCATGCCGGAGTGTTGAGCTATGCTGCCCAGGCCCGGCGCTACCTGGCCGAGGCCTACCTGTTGGCCGGGCAGCTCGACGCGGCATTGGCGACCGCCGAGCAGGGACTGGCGCTGGCCCAACAGTGCGGCTTGAAACGCGAGGCCG
>Ga0315282_10010132_pt1 | contig 14846 bp, 11 predicted proteins | sample YL17G07_20_MG_FD_203693 | JGI IMG/M metagenome (GOLD analysis project Ga0315282, IMG submission 203693) | Sediment microbial communities from Yellowstone Lake, YNP, Wyoming, USA - YL17G07_20 | ecosystem: Environmental > Aquatic > Freshwater > Lake > Sediment | place: USA: Wyoming | collected... | reverse complement strand
CGCGACGGCGTCGAGTATCGAGACGATCGCCGCCAGCGGCGCGCGCATCTCGTGCCCGGCCTTTTCCATGAAGAAGCTCTTGGCCTCGTGGGCGTCGTGAAGGCGGCGGTTGGCGTCCTCCAACTCGCGCTCGCGCTGACGCAGACGGGTGGAAATCGCCGAGGCGATGAAGACCATCATGAAGCTCATCGCCGACATCGCGCCGGTGACCTGGAGCACGTAGACCCAGTCGGAGTGCAGGCCCGAGACGACGCTGTCGCCCCGCCCGCCCGATAGGTCCACGTGGACGTACGACAGCACGCCGAAATACTCCCCCCAGGCCAGGGCGTTGATCAGCACCGACGCCCCAGCCGCGCACAAATACGCCAGCGCCCGCGGCAGAAGCCCCGACGCGATGACCATCGGCAGCAGCACCAGAATCACGAAATAGTTGGCCACCCCGCCGGTGTGATGGACCAGGGCCGTGACGGCGATCATGTCGCAGGCGATCTGCCCAAGGGCCAGCAGGTTGATCCTCCGCCGGCTGAAGGCCCCGCCGCGGCGGAAGCTCCGGACCAGCACTGTGAACACCGCGTTGTAGATGAAGATCACGCAGGTCACGTAGATGGCCGGGCCGAGCGTGGACGGCTTGCCGACGACGCGGAACCGCACCCCCAGGCCGTACCAGCAGAATAGCAGCAGCAGAAACGTGCCGGCCGCCATCAGCCAGCGGACGTGCGTGAACCAGCCCAGCCGCTCGACCAGTTCCTGCTCGGTGATGGTCAAGTCCGGCTCGCGTCTCGACGGAAGCTCATCCTCCGCTGGCGCGGCCGGTTCCACATCCTTATCTTTCTCGTCCGCCGGTTCGGGCATGGGCATATCGTATCACAAGAAACCGTCCACGGGGTACGCTACCGGGATTCTTCAACAGGCCGGGCCAGCCGAGTGAGGCTTCTTGCGGCCAGGAAGTAGCAGATGAAGAAGATCGGGGCCACGCCCAGCAGGATGCCGCCGACCCGGCTGCCGATGTGGGGCTCGAGCGCCACGCCGATGAGCCCGGCAAGCGGACCCAGAGCAAAGCCCGAGCCGATAAGCCCCTCGTGGCCGCCACCGGCCTCGACGGAGGCGTTCTTCACGACGATGGCGTAATAGAGCGCCGCGAAGTAGATAATCCCCGCCGCCGCGCCGAACATCAGCTCGCCGCCCAGGACGATCCCCAGGCTGGTCCCGAAGACCACCATCGAGAATCCCCCCGCCAGGATGGGCGTGGCGATGATGAGCGGGTACGTGCGCCCGTGCCAGCCCGCCCAGGCCCCAAGGACCACGAAGGCCGCCAGCCGCGTGATGTCTAGCACCGCCGACATGGCCGTGGAGTGGCTGGTCGAATAGCCGAGGTCAGCGAAGATTCGAGGCATCAGGGCCGCGAGAATCCACATGCTGGAGTAGCTGGCGAGCATGAGGAATCGCGCGGCGTACATCAGGCCGGTCAGGCGGCGGACCTGATGGGGCCCGGGACGGTCGGGGTGGTCCTGCGGCGTATGCACGGGCCGGCGCGGAAGCGCGGCGACCAGGCACAGCGTGACGACGCTAAGCGCCCCGGCCAGGCCGAACAGGCCCCAGGAGCGCCACTCGATCAGCGGCCCGGCCACCACAAGCGCCCCCGGCACCGCAATGGCCCATGAGAAGTTGAAATAGCCCAGCGTCCGGGCCGTTTGCAGCGGCGTTTGCCCGGCGGTGACGTAAGATTCCACCAGGGGCCACTTCTGCCCGTTCAGCAGGCCCGACAACGTCATGCCGGCAAAGAGCACCGCAGGGCTTGGCAGGCAGGCCATGCCCACGGAAACCAGCAACTGCGCGGCCACCGCCATCGTCAGCAGCCTCCTCTCGCCCAGCCTTCGGGAAACCGGGTGGCTGGTGATGGCGCCCAATGCGTAGGCCGTGCCGAACGCCAGGGCGAGCGAGAGGTTCTCCGCGTCGGAGAAGTTCAGCCTGTCGTGGCAGAAGAAATACGACCCACGCTCGATCAGGATGGTCGAGAGGCTTTCGATGAACGTCAGTACCAGCAGCAGAACCAGTTGTGGCACGCGGCGGATTCCTTACTGGAGGCAACTGCATCGCATTTCGGCACGGCCCGTCTGGCAGCGCGTGAGCAGACAATCTTCGACTTCCGCGGTCGGCAATCAAGAGCAATCGGCAGATCGGCATTCATTTCCCGCCTCCGGCGGCGGACAGGCCGGCGAGGCGGCCGCTGGAAAACGCCCACTGGAGGTTGAAGCCGCCACACGGGCCGTCGAGGTCCAGCAGTTCGCCGGCCAGGAACAGCCCCGCGCTATGGCGGCTGGCCAGGGTTGCTGGCTCCACGCCCCGCAGCGCAACCCCGCCGCGGGTGACCATCGCCCGCTCGAACCCGCCGGTGGCCCTTACGGTCAGCCTGGCGCCGCCGAGCATGGCCGTCAGGGCGTCGCGCTGTGTGGCGCCGAGTTGTGCGGCGGCCGTGTGACCGCAGCCCGCCTGCTGGCACAGCGCCTCGGCAAGCCTGCGCGGCAGCCAATTTGCCAGGACGCTGGCGACGAGTTTTCGGCCGGCGGTTCGCTGGGCCTGGTCGAGCCGCCCCCGCCACACCCCGGCCGGGGCGTCAGAGAGCCACTGGACCGCCAGAGGCACGGCGGGGTATTTGGCCAGCAGTTCGGCCACGTCGCCGGACAGGTCCAGCACGGCCGGGCCGGACAGTCCGTGATGAGTGAAGATCACGTCGCCGGTCCGGCTGTGCCGGCGGCGGGGCAGGTCGATGGCGACTTTCGCCCCGCTCACGGCCAGGCCGGCGCATCGGCCTGGCCAGGCCTCGACGGTGTCCAGCGGGACCAGTGCCGGCGTCTGGGTGACGATCTCGTGGCCGGCCTGTCGGGCAAGTTCGCACCCGTCGCCGGAGCCGCCCAGGCTTGGGTATCCGCGTCCGCCGCACGCCAGCACGACGGCCGAGGCGCCGATAAAGGCGCCGTCGCCGGTCTCGACGCCCCGGACGCATCCGTCGCCGCCCAGGCGCAGGCGGACAACGCGCACGCCGGTGCGCAGAGCGACGCCCAGTGAGCCCGCGCTGCGGACCAGGGCCGCCAGCACGTCGCCGGCGCGCTGGCTGGCGGGGTACACGCCGAAGCCGTCGGGGCAGATTGTCGGCACCCCCAGTTCGTCAAGCCACCCTCGAAGCGCCGCCGAGCCCAGCGCCTCCAGGGCGGGCATTGCGAACCGGCCCTGCCTGCCGAGGCGCGCGACGAAATCCGCCACTGGCAGCGTGTTGGTGACGTTGGCCCGCCCGCCGCCGCTGGCCAGCAGCTTGGCGCCGGGGCGATTTAGGCGCTCGAGAACGATCACGCCGGGTGCGCCGCTGGAGGCCGCGGCGATGGCGGCCGAGAGGCCCGCCGGTCCGCCGCCGATGATCACTATGGGTTCCATTGACGATCCCGGCCGCACCCCGGCTCGGCCCCGATGCGGCGATCCCCGCGACGGATCCTACCCGTCCAGTTCGGCATCCTTCAGCCCCGCCGGGATGGCCGCGGGCCGCTGGCACCTGCTGGCGATTTCGACGTGCCGGCCGGCCTTGCTGGACTGTTCGACGGCGAGCATCACCTCCAGCACGTGGTAGGCCAACTCGCCGCATGGTCGGGACTTTCGGCCGGTGCGCAGGGCGGTGGCCAGGTCGGCCGGGCCGATGCCCCGGCTGTTCTCGGCGTTGGCGTGGGTCAGCGGCATTTCCGTCCATGCGTTTTCCTTGCGCCGGCGCCCGACAAGCACCGGGCCGCCGAAACAGTTGGGGTCCGGAACGCTCAGCGTGCCGGTCTCGCCGTAAACCTCGATCCGCGGCAGGTTGTGAGCCTGCACGTCGAAGCTCATGACCAGCGTGGCCATTGCGCCGCTGACGAAATCCAGCACGGCCGCAATGTGAGTGGGGGTCTCGACGACGATCTTTTTGCCGCGTTTCTTCTCGCTGGTGATGGTCCGCTCGGCGAAGCTGATCTGGGCCGAGCCGCACACGCGCCTCACCGGGCCCAGCAGGTTTACCAGCGTGGTGACGTAGTAGGGGCCCATGTCGAGCATCGGCCCGCCGCCGACCTCGTAGAAGAACTCCGGGTCCGGGTGCCAGACCTCCACGCCGCCGGAGCACATGAACCCCGTGGCCGCCACCGGCCTGCCTATCGCCCCGTCATCAAGCAGCTTGCGGCAGGTCTGGATGCCGGCGCCCATGAAGGTGTCCGGCGCCCCGCCGACCAGCAAGCCCTTTTCCTTGGCCAACTTAAGAGTCGCCAGGCCGTCTTCCTTGCGGATGGCGAAAGGCTTTTCCGTGTAGGCGTTCTTCCCGGCGGCAAGGGCGCTGAGCATGATCTCGGTATGGACCTTGGGCGGCGTAAGGCAGATCACCAGCTCGATCTCGGGGTTCTTCAGGACCACGTCGTTTGGGCCGCAGTTGGGGATGTTGTACGCCTTGGCGGATGCCTGGGCACGCTCCAGAATGATGTCCGAACAGGCCACCACGTCCAGGATTCCCATCCGCTTGCAGTGCGTGAAGTACTTGGCGCTGATGTTGCCGCAACCGATGATGCCCGCCTTGACCGGCTTGAGTGCCATAATCGTTCCTGACTGTTCTGAAAAGCAAAGAAGGTCTTGGTTCACAGGTCTCAGGTCCAAGGGTTGCGGAGCCCCGATCATACTTGTCGGGTCTTTGCGGCATGGCTCCGGCTCGACCGTATTGCTGCCGCGAGGCATTAGGTTATCTGCCCCCGGCGACCCATGCAACGGCCGATTTGCGGTCTTGACCTCCGCCGGGCCGCGCGGTATTGATAACGGTTTATCGAAATTACAGAAAGATGCCATGCAGGAAGCCATTGCCAAAGCCGAGACGCTGATCGAGGCCCTGGGCTACATTCAGCGATTTCTCGACAAGATCATCGTCGTCAAGGTGGGCGGTTCCATCATGGACGACGAGCGTGCCCTTACGGACATGCTGACGGACGTCGTGTTCATGAACACGGTCGGCATGCGTCCGGTGATCGTTCACGGCGGGGGCAAGGCCATCAACTACGCCATGGAGCAGCGCGGGCTTGAGGTCCAGTTCGTCCAGGGCCGGCGGTACACCGACCAGCGGACGCTGACGGTCGTCGAGCACGTTCTGTGCAACGAGATCAACCGCAACCTGGTCCAGACTATCGAGTCTCTCGGCTCGGCCGCCATGGGCCTGCACTCGCTCAGCAGCGGCGTGCTGTTCGGCGAGAAGCTTTTCCTGGAGGAGGCGGACGGGCGGAAGATCGACCTGGGCTTCGTCGGGCGGGTCACGCAGGTGAACGCCAAGCTCATCGCCCTGCTGTGCGCGGCGGACACGATCCCCGTCATAGCGCCTCTGGCTCGCGACAAGACCGGCGCGCGGATGAACTGCAACGCCGACACGGCCGCGGGCGAGGTGGCGGCGGCGTTGAAGGCTGAGAAACTCGTCGTGGTCTCCGACACGCACGGCATAAGGCGCGACCCGAAGGACCCTGAGAGCCTCGTGGGCCAGCTTAACCCGTCGGAGATTCAGGAGATGATCGCGTCTGGCGCGATCTCGTCGGGCATGCTGCCCAAGGTGGAGGCCTGTCTGCGCGCCCTGGACGCCGGCGTCAACCGCACGCACATAATCGACGGCCATTTCGGGCATTCGCTGCTGCTGGAGATATTCTCCGACCGCGGCGTGGGCACGCTGATACAGAAATGAAGCGTACGCGATGAAAGACTTCATAGAACTGTCGGACTTCACGGGCGGCCAACTCGCGGGCTTGATGCGGCGGGCGATCGCCGAGAAGCAGTTGTACCGCCAGGGCCGGCTGACGCCGACGCTTGCCCGCAAGTGCCTGGCGATGATCTTCGAGAAGCCGAGCCTGCGGACGCGGGTGAGTTTCGAGGCGGCGATGGTTCACCTCGGCGGCCACGCGATGTACCTGACGCAGGCGGACATCGGCCTGGGCAAGCGTGAGGCGGTGCAGGACGTCGCCCGCGTGCTGGGTCGGATGTGCGACGGGATCATGGCCCGCACGTTCAGCCACGACATGGTTCGCCAGCTCGGCCGGCACGCCCCGGTGCCGGTGATAAACGCCCTTACGGACTACTCGCACCCCTGCCAGGCAATGGCGGACCTGATGACCGCCCAGGAGCACTTCGGCGACCTTGAAGGCCGGACGCTGGCGTTCATCGGCGACGGCAACAACGTCGCCCGCTCGCTGGCGGAGGCGTGCGGCAGGTTCGACATGGCGTTCGTGCTGGCAAGCCCGGATGAGTTCAAGTTGGAGCAGGCCTTCGTCGACAGCATGGAAAGCTGCTCCTACCGCTGGACGCAAGACCCCGCCGACGCCGTCGCCGACGCCGACATAGTCTACACCGACACGTGGGTCTCCATGGGCCAGGAGGACGAAAAGCAGCGCCGCCTGAAGGCGTTCGCGGGCTTCCAGATCAACGCCGAACTGATGTCCGCCGCCCCGAAGCACGCCGTGGTGATGCACTGCCTGCCGGCCTATCGGGGCCTCGAGATCACCGACGACGTATTCGAGGCCCATGCCGAAATCATCATGGAAGAGGCCGAGAACCGCCTGCACTTCCAGCGCAGCCTGCTCAACGTGCTGATCGGCGAAGGCGGGATCGGCTGATCGGCCAAGGCCGCGGCCAATCAGAATGCCCAATGATCGAATGATCGATGCCAAACTGCAGGAGCCAAATGCCTTAGGCAATAACGTCAAGCAGGTAACCAGACCTGGGAAGGTTCATTTCATTATTGACGCCCATACCGCCGATGTTACCATGTAGGCAATGGAACTGATTGTCAGGGATGGGGAATAATGGCAAAGAAACAACAGTCGGCCCCAAAAGTCGGTTTTTGGCAGATGGTTCGGGATGTCCTCGTCGCATCCCTCAATAAGGGCCAGTTCCCGTTGGCTTGCTGCTTTGTCCTTGCTATCGTGATATCGGTCAGGATGCCGGAAGGAGATTTGTCTAAGTTGGCATGGCGTTTGCTCGATGACCTTGAATCCGGCAAGGTGCTGGGCTACGCTTTATTCGTGCTGGCACTCTTGGGTTGGTATGGACATTCGAGGTTCCTAAGAAAGATGGCGTCCGACGAAATGAACCGTGTTACACGTGAACGCAACAGATTGCAGGAAAAAGCCATCGGACAACCATTAGAATCGAGTGACAAGAAATGACGATATTCATCTGGGTTATTACAGTAGTGGCGGTTATGCAATTCGTTTGGTATGCAATAGTTGCGCCATCCCTGCGCATGCGACTTCGCTACGACCTCTTTAGTCAGCGAGATCGTCTTCGTATGCTGAGAATACAACATGAGAAAGACATGCCCATGCCGGTTTACTCGATACTCGACCAAAGGGTCAATTCCGCAATAAGCATGCTCAGATACGTTGAGCTTTCGACCATTTTTACATTCACACGTGAACTTGCCAGAAATCAACAGTTGTGCGACAAGATTGAACGGCGCCAAGCAATTATTGACAACTGCCCGATTCGAGATGTTAGGGATATTAGCGATTCTGTAGGCAAGACGATCAGTATCGCTTTGTTTGTGAATTCAGCCGGGTGGCTCCCTTGGCTTGCGCCAATCATTGGAGGCATGATCTGCTGGAAAACGATTCTCAATTCGGTTAAGCAACTTCTTTCCGTGCGTCCGTCAGAAGTAGTCGGCATTGATCTCGCGAGAGAAGCATTGGCCAGTTAATGTCTTTACGCTGTTCTCGAACATCGGGCATTGAGCATTTGGCATTGGGCTTTCGGCATTGGTAGAATACCCCAATGGCATCGAGACGGCGCAATGACAAGCGGCGCGACGGCGAGCTCAGGCCGGTGCGGATCACCCCCGGGTTCCTGGGGGCCGCCGACGGGTCCTGCCTGATCGAGATCGGCCGAACGAGGGTCATCTGCACGGCGAGCATCTCCGAGGAACTGCCCCGGTGGCGCATGGGCGAGCAGGCCGGGTGGCTGACGGCCGAGTACGGCATGCTTCCGGCCTCGACTCACCAGCGCAAGAGCCGCCCGACCATCAAGCCCGACGGGCGGTTGGTGGAGATTCAGCGCCTCATCGGGCGATCTCTGCGGTCGGTGGTGAACTTCGAGCGGCTCGGGCCTCGCACGGTGTACCTGGACTGCGACGTTCTCGAGGCCGACGGCGGGACGCGGACGGCGTCGATAACCGGCGGGCAGGTGGCGCTGTCCATCGCGGCCGGGCGGGCCGTGCGGGACGGTCGATTCCGCTCAGGCGCGGTTGGCGGGATCGTGGCGGCGGTGTCCGTCGGGATGCTCGACGGCCGGGCCGTGCTGGACCTGGACTACGGCGAGGACAGCCGGGCCGAAGTGGACATGAACGTCGTGATGACAAACGCGGGCAAGTACGTGGAGGTCCAGGGCGCCAGCGAGGCCAGGCCGTTTGGCGACGAGGACCTCCAGGCCATGCTGAGGCTGGCCCGCGGCGGCATTCGAAAACTTCTCAGCCGGCAGCGCCAAGCCATTGCCGATGGGTTGAAGAAAATATGATGGCAAGGAAGACGACTATAGCGGTGCTCCTGCTGGCCGTGACGGCCTGGGGCGCGGTGGCGTCCAGGGCGAGCGCTGGCATTAAGGACTGGTTCAAGCCAAAGCACGACACGTCCGGCGGGGCAAAGGAAGGCAACTACACGATCCTGCTGTGCGTCTGCCGCGGCGTGGGCATGCCGCATACCGAGGAAGCCAAGCTCTACAAGGTCAACACCGAGAAGTACGCCAAGTGGGACGATCTTTTCATCGTTCACAAGGAAGACCACAGCCTGCTGTTCTGGGGCAAGTACGCCAGTATCGAGGACGCCCAGCCGAACCTCAAGAAGGCCAAGGAATACCTCACCCCGGCCAAGATCAAGGTTTACGTCGAGGCGATCGTCGTGCCGATGCCGGGCAAGGAGGATGTGGGCCCGCCCGAGTGGAACCTCGACAAAACGGACCCCAACTACGTCTACACGGTGCTTGTGGCCGAGTTCCATGACGTGCCGGAGGAACAATACGTCGGGCGGCGGGATTTCGCCGTCCAGTACTGCAAGCAACTCCGCGGCGAGGGCCGGCCGGCGTTCTACAGGCACACCACCACGGAGTCGGTCGTGACCGTAGGCCTGTTCAAGAAGTCCGCCATCACGGACACGCCCAAGGACGGTAAGATCATCCGGACCGTCAACGATCCCGCCGTCACCATGCTGCTCAAGCAGTTCCCCAAACTGGCCGTCAACGGGCGCGAGGAACTGCTCACAGCGGTCGACCCGAAGACCAACATGGTGGTCATCGACCCTAAGACCAAGAAGGTGCTCAAGGTTGCCACTGCCACGTACCTGACGCCAATCCCTCGAGAGAAAACGCAAAATGCGGCATCGGCACAGAAGCGTACGGGAGATAGTCTTGGCCACCCGCAACCCGGGAAAGCTCCGGGAGATGCGGCAGGTACTGGCGGACCTGCCGGTGAACCTGCTGGGTCTGGAAGCCCTCGAAGGGATTGACGCGCCCGCTGAAACCGGCGCCACCTTCGCGGAAAACGCCCGCCAGAAGGCGCTCTACTACACCCGGGCCACCGGCCTGTGGTGCCTGGCCGACGACTCCGGACTTGTGGTCGACGCCCTGGACGGCGAGCCGGGCGTTCACAGCGCCCGCTACGCCGCCGAGAAGTTCCCCCCCGACGCCGACCGCCGACAGCAAGACGCCGCCAACACCGCCAAGCTGCTGGAAGCCCTCGAGAACGCGCCCGACACCCGCCGCGGCGCGCGGTTCGTCTGCCACCTGGCGCTGGCGGACGGCCAAGAGGTGCTGCTGGAGACGACCGCCGCCGTCGAAGGCGTCATAGCCCGAGCGCCAATGGGCGACAACGGCTTCGGGTACGACCCCGTCTTCCTCGTGCCGCGATTCGGCCGGACCATCGCCGAGATGCCCGCCGACCTGAAGAACTCCCTGAGCCACCGCGGGCAGGCCGCAAGGCAATTCGCCCGCCGGCTCGCCCAGTTGCTCGGCAGATAGGTTCATCCGCGAAAAAAGAAAAAACAACTCTCTCTCGCGGTCGGGCATGAACCTGCGGTTCAAGACTCGCTGACGCGGGCGCCGGCGGATCCGTGGCGGACGGCCCGCACCAGGGCCGCGAGAATCGCCAGCACTCCCGCGGCGGTCAGGTAAACGATTGCGGCGGGGTACCAAAGCAGAGGCGGCGCGGCGGCATAATCGCCGATCCGCGTGATGCGGTACATCACCGGCGCCTGGTGCCAGACGAAGCGAGCGGTCTCGGTCAGGCAGGCGGTGGCGGCGTAGAAGGGATTGGTGTAGACGGCCGCGGCGACGACGCCCTCAGCGGTGGCGCGTGTCTGGCCGTGAATGGCCCCGCCGATCCAGAACGGGCTTGCCAGCGCGGCCAGCAGAACCGCCGAGGCCGCCACCGCGCAGGCGCATCGTCCCGCCGGCGTTCGAGCCAGCCTGGTTGCGGCGATGCCCGCCAGCGCCACGGCGACCAGGATGCAGTAGATCTTCATCGCGGCCGCAAGGGTCATCTCATCGCAGGCCGCCCAGAGCACCATCAGGCTGACGAGCGACGCGTCGGCGACTATTCCGCCGCGCAGAATCGCCCCAATGGCGGTGCGTCCGAACGCGGCCAGGATCGGCGCCGCAAGGGCGGTCCAGAGCACGCAGACGGCCAGGGCGGCGAGTGCGACATGGAGGCGCGGCATTCGCCAGGCCAGGCCGGCCGCAAAAACGCCCATTTCCACGGCGACCGTCGCGATGGCGGCCCACGTCGCGGCCCAGCCGTTCCCGGCCAGAAACCGCCGGACGCTCCGGCCTTCGCCGGCGCACGGCGATGTCCCCTCAGGGGCCGGCGGCTGGGTCATTTGCCGCCCCCCGCCGTCGTGTCGGCCGGCCGGGTGGTGGCCTTGTACGTGGCCAGGGCCTTGGTCAACTGGGCTGCGTAGTCTTTCAGAAGCTCCTTTTGAGCCTCGATCTCGCGAAGCTCGGCCTCGATTTGAGCAAGCGTCCGCTGGGCGCCCAGGGCGGGATCCTCCAGCAGGTCGCGATAGTTTATGAACTTGTCCTTCCACTGGGCCACGGCGCCGCGGGCCTGGTCCGGCGCGCGCGGAAGCAGGTCAGAGGGCGGCGGCACGCGCTGTATGTCGAACTCCCTCACGCCGCCAAGGCGGAGAACGGACTGAGTAACCGCGACGTCCCACACCCTCGCCATGCCGTCGGCCCTTATCACCACCATGCCGCGATCGTGGGCGGTTATGTAGCTGCCGGCCCACTTCTCGAGTTGGTCATCGGTGAGGACCTGTCCGTCGACCTGTCTTCGCCCGAACCGGTCGATCTCCACCGTCTCGCGGGCGTCGAGGGCCTTTTCGGCCCCGGCCACCGGCGTAAGCACCACCTCCACCTTCGTGCCCGTGGGCGGGATGGCGCCGGTCTTGGCGACGAAGCTCAGATCGTCGTCGGCGGACGAACTGCAGAACGGCACGTCGATCACCGCCGAGGCGAAGTTCGAAAGGGAGATCATCTCCCCGTACACCTCGGCCCAGTAGCGTCCGCCGGGCAGGATGTCCGAGCCGACGAATATCCACTGCACCGGCCGCTCTATCTCCTGATTGGCCGAGCCGGCGAGCCAGTCCGCGGCGTCCGCGGTATGGCTCTGGCCGTTGGCGTCCTTCCAGTTGAACCTGATCTTCAGGCCGGCCCCGGCCGGCGGCAGGAACATTGCGCCTTGCCCCGGCTCGGCCCACCGTGCCGGCTTGCCAGACGCCAGGCCCAACATCAACAGTCCGGCGTGAAGGTGCGAACCCCTGGCCCGCGTTTGGAGGATGCTCTCGTGCGTCTTGGTCTGCCAGGCGACGATCAGGAACTCCAAGGCGCCCTGGCGCAGGCAGACCTCGGCGTCAAAGGACACCTGACGATTGGCCAGATCCACCCGCACCAGCCCGATGTTCACCACTTTTCCGGCCGGCCTTGTGGCGGGCGGGGTGTTGGCGTCGGCGGACCAGGCCGCTGGAACAAGGACGCCCAGGCAGGTCGTCGCGATCATAAAGCGTATCATGGTTGTCTCCGGGGTGTTCAACCATGATTCTAACACAAACGGGCCGCGACTCCCAGTGGGAGCCGCGGCCCGTTGCTGAATCTTGCGGGAAGCCGCCCGGCGGGCTTATTCCGATCCCGGACGCCTGGGTTCTTCGAGGTACAGCCGCTCGTCGCGCTCGGCCTGCTCGTTGATGATGATCTTCGGCTTGACCAGGATCAGCAGCGTGCGTTCGTCGCGCACGCTGGCGCTGTTGGTGAACAACCTGTTGATGATCGGCACCTTGCTGAGGACCGGGGCGCCCATGTTGCGTTCGGCCTCGCCGGCGGTGTTCTGGCCGCCGAGCAGAAGGGTCCCGCCGTCCGGGACCGAGACGCTGGTTTCAAGCTGCTGAGTGACGACCGTCGGAAGCATGATCGGCAGTGCCTCGCCGACTCCGCCAAGGAAGAACACCTGGGGCTGGCCTTCCTGGACCGACACCTGCGGGCGGATGGTCATCAACACGTACCGCCGGTCGGCGGACGCCGTCGCCGCAACGTCAAGGACCGCGCCGGTGGGGATGTAGTCGATGATGGGGCGGTAGGCGGCCGAGTTGCCCGCGACGACCGGGACATACTCGCGGATGTACGCCTGCTGCCGGGCGACGGTGATATAGGCCCTCTGGCTGTTGGACAGGGTGATCCTAGGCGCGTTCAACTGCCGCGTCGAGGCACGCGCCTGCGTGGCCTGGACCAGGAAGTCCACCTGGATGTCGTCCAGGAAGGTCCCGCCCACGCTCATGGCCGGGTTGGAGACGATCGAGCCGATGTTGCTCGCCGTGCCGGTGGTTATGCCCTGGATGAACGAACTGGAAGATTGAGTCGCGCCTATCGGGCTGAACTTGTTGTTGCCCAGGTAGCCGGGGCCCCATGCGGAGCCGTCACGCCCGGGAACCGTCGCGCCGGTCCACGGGTCCGTCACAGGCGGCGTCGACTTCGACAGGTTCGAGCCGAGGTTGAAGTAGAAGTCGAGGTCCACCCCGACGCTGTTGAGGAAGCTGCTGTCGACCGTGATGAACCGCGCCTCGATGAGAATCTGGATGGTCTTGGCCTCGCGGAGCTTCGCGATGAGTTCGGCCAGGGCCTGGTGGTTCTGGGCAGTCTGGGTGACCACGAGCGCGCCGCTGAAGATCTGGATGAAGCCGGGCGTCCCGGCCGTCGGACCGGTTTCGGCAGGGGCCCACGACTCGCGGTCGATTGCGTTGCGGACCATGGCGACGAAGTTCTCCATCAACTTTTCCTTCGTCATCTCCTTCTCTCGCCGGCTGGTTCCGGTGCCGCCCGTCTCCTCGAAGATGCCGGTGCCGCCGCCGCCGCCGCCGCCGGTGCCGCCTGCGTTGGCAGAGGCCTGAGTTGCCTGCTTAAGCTCGATGCGAGGACCCTCGAAGTCCGGCACCGGCACCAGCAGGTCGTGCACATCGTATACCCGGCGGATGGGCTCCTTGGCCAGGTCCGACTTGGTGGAGATGGTCAATATCCCGCCGCTATTAACGTAGCGAAGCTCGGACTCCGCCCCGGTGGTACCGGAGCCGCCGACGTCCTTCAGCACGAGGTCCAGGGCCCGCTTGACGGTGATCTTGCTGACGTCGACGCTGACCTTCGTCGTCGGCTCGACACTCGCGGTCTTGAGGGCATTCCAGTTGACGTAGATGTTGGCCCCCGAAAGCTCGCGGAGGAAATTGATGACGTCCTTGAAGTCGATCTCGGCAAAGCTCAGCCGCTCGATCATCGTGTTAAGCTTGGCCAACTGTTCCATGTCCTCCTTGGTCTCGCCCGCGGCCTGGGCCTGGAACTCCTTGCGACTTTCGCTCAACTGCTTCCAGTTTTTCGGGAAGCGGAGGTACTCGTACCACGGGACGCCCGACACGCGGGCATCGGCCAGAATAAGGGCCTCCTCGCGGCGCTCGCCGCGGAACCCGGCTACGTCCTTTTTGAGGACGCTGAACTCGGTCAGAGTCTCCTTCTCGTTGGACGCCCAGGAATTTGCCGAGTCGACCAGCAGGATCTGTTCGACGATTTCGAGGGCCTGGTCGTACTTCTGCTGGCTTCGCAGGGCCTTGGCCTGCTCGCTGAGATTGGCGATCTTCCTGGCCTTGGCCTGCTGCTGCTTGAGCATCTGCTCGGCCCTGAGCCGTTCGACCTCCTGGGCCTGCTTGTGGGCGGTGGCCCTGTTGAACGCCTCGCGCCGGCTGTTGATCTGCGCCAGCAGGTCCTGTATCCGTGCGTCCTCGTTGCGGTACTCCAAGGCGCCGAAGACGCTCTTGTACGCATGGAGGTTGTCCAGGGCGGACCGTGCGGCCTGCTCGGCGTTGTTGTAGTCGGCTTCCTTGGCCGCCGCGCCGAGGATCTCCCGTGCGCGCTGGACCTGTTTGGTGATGTCCACCAGGGCGGCCTGGCGGGCAATCTCGTTGCGCCGTTCCAGCCGGGTGAGGATGCCGGCCTCGCTGGCGCTCTTATCGACGGACATCCCGGATGAATAGGCCAGGACCTGGTCGACCTCGACGAGGTCGGGATCGAGGCCCTTGGCGGCCTGGAGGGTCGAGGCGGCCTCATTGAACTTCTTCTCGTCCAGAAGCGCCTTGCCCTTGGCCAGCAGTTCTCGAGCCTTGGCCTGGCGCGCCGTCAAGGCGGCGCCTGCCGGGGCAGGCTGTGGGGCCATCGCGGGCGCCGGCATGATAGTGATTTCCGGGACGGGCGTGGCGGCTGGGGCGGGCGCGGCGTCGGCGGGCGCGGGCGCTGGGGCTGGGGCT
>Ga0315282_10010131_pt1 | contig 14847 bp, 12 predicted proteins | sample YL17G07_20_MG_FD_203693 | JGI IMG/M metagenome (GOLD analysis project Ga0315282, IMG submission 203693) | Sediment microbial communities from Yellowstone Lake, YNP, Wyoming, USA - YL17G07_20 | ecosystem: Environmental > Aquatic > Freshwater > Lake > Sediment | place: USA: Wyoming | collected... | reverse complement strand
AGCCGCCGGAGGCTTCCTCCAAAATCTGCTGCATATCCTTTGTTTGCTTATGATACTGCGCGTCTATTGTCTTTAATATCTCTTCTTCCGAGCTTAAAACAGGATCAATGCGGCAAGCGGTCAGGGCAGTCAAATCGTCTAAGGCAAATACAGTTAAAGGGTCTGCCACAGCCACGGTAAGGGTATCTCCTATGCGCGAGAGGGCAACAAGGCAATATTGCCTGGCCATATGCTCCGGGATAATATTGATGAGATTGGGGTCAAACTTGTACTTGGAAAGGTGCAGGGTGGGAATATAAAGCTGCTCGGATAAAAGAGAAAGCAGCGTATCTGCCGGAATCAACCCCTCCGCGACAAGGACCTTTCTTAAGGGTATCCCCTTCTCTTTTTGTATGTCCAGGGCTTTCGCCAGCTGCTCCTTGGAAAGGCACTGACTTTTGAGCAGGATGTCAATGATGTTGTCTCTCAGGGTCTGCATATTATTCGTCCGGAGCGGTTACGCGCAGGACTTCTTCAAGCGTAGTAAGCCCGTTCAGCGCCGCATTCAGGCCGTCTTCACGCAGCGTAACCATGCCCTCTAAACGCGCCTGTTGTTTTATTTGATGCTCTTGAGCGCGGTTAATAATCAACTCTCTTATCTTGGCAGTCAAAAGCAGCACCTCCGCCAGCCCGGTCCTGCCGCTGTAGCCGGTATTAAAACACCCCGCACAGCCTTTTCCCTTAAAGAATTCCGCTTTCTTGATTTTATCCGCATTCAGATTAATGCTCTCTATGATATCTTTTTTAAGAATATAACTCTCCTTGCAATAAGGGCACACCTTACGCACAAGCCGCTGCGCGGCTACGCAAATAAGAGAAGAATTAATCAGATAGGGTTCCACGCCCATATTCAGCAGGCGCACTATTGCTCCGCTGGCTGTGGTAGTATGCAATGTAGAGAGGACCAAGTGCCCGGTAAGAGCGCTTTTAATGGCGATATCCACGGTATCGTAATCGCGGATTTCGCCGATCATAATGATATTCGGGTCCTGCCTCAATATGGAGCGCAAGGCGCTGGCAAAGGTAAGGCCTATCTCCGGCCTTGCCGGCACCTGGTTTATCCCTTCCAACTGGTATTCCACCGGGTCCTCTACGGTTACGATATTCTTTTCGGGCCGGTCCACGGATTTTAAGATGGAATATAAAGTGGTTGTCTTTCCGCTTCCCGTCGGCCCGCAGACCAAGAGCATCCCGTGCGGCAGGAGGGATACTTTTTTCAGTTTCTCGATTATATCCCGGCTAAATCCCAGTTTTTCTATATCCAGGGTGGCCTGCGCTTTATCCAGTATGCGCAGGGCGACCTTCTCTCCGAAACTTGAAGGCAGTATGGAAACGCGGAAATCCACTTCCCTGCCCGATATCTTGACCTTGAAACGGCCGTCCTGCGGCAGCCTGTGCTCGGCGATATTCAACTCTGATATTACCTTAATGCGCGAGACTATTGCCTGGTGCATGCTGCGCGGAGGGGCCTTTTCCTCCTGCAACACTCCGTCAATACGCAACCGCACCCTTAACTTTTTCTCGAAGGGCTCGATAAGTATATCCGATGCCTTTTTCTTGACCCCTTCTTCAATCAACATATTGGTAATCTGGATGACCGGGGCCTGGCGGCTGACGCGGTCCAGCTCTTTATCGCTGGGGGTGGCCTCTTTTTCCTCCTTGATAAGCTCTATGGAGGAAGGGGCCATCTCTTTCATCAGGTCTTCTATGATGCCTTTGGCGGTATCAGGGTAAGACAATTGTATAGTCTGCGCTATGTCCTGGCGCAAGGAGATGATGGGGTTTATCTTGTAGCCGGTAAGCGAAGCGACATGGTCAATGGCAAATATATCCAGCGGGTCTGCCATAGCCAGGGTAACGGTGTCGCCCATTTTGGATACGGCGATTATCTGGTAATGCCGGGCAATATCAATGGGGATAAGCTTTACCACTTCATAGTCTATCTTGAAACGTTTAAGGTCAATCAGCGGCAGGCCCGAACTTTCGCTTATCGTAGAGATGAGTTCGTCTTCTTTGACGAATTTCAAATTCACCAGGATGTCGCTTAACCTGCCGCCGGCCTGCTTCTGAAGCGCAAGCGCCTGCGCAAGCTGTTCCTGCGTAATAAGTTTATTGTTGATTAAGAGCTCGACGAGAAGGTCTTTTAGGGAAGCCATAGTTTAATTATACATATAGAATAACTTGTTAAAATTCCAAATCACAAATTCCAAATTACAAACAAATTACAATACCAAAATCACAATGACCAAAATATTACTTTGACTTATTGATTATGGATGTAAAAATATTACGCAATTCCTTTGATTCCTGCAAGAGGGGTTCTACATAAGGCTTAAAATCAGGATTTGCTTCCAGAATCAACTCTAACCAATAAGTAGTTTCTTTGGTTTCTTTCCGGCTTATACTGATTCTATATATAAAATCCTTTTTCCCCAGTGCTTCATTTGCTTCCCGGTAATTTGCGCCTATTGAAGCCGCAGACCTGCAGACTTGCCTGATTAATTCTATATTGACCAGTATTTTGGGTAGTTTATTAGCTAAGCGGATGACTGCTTTGGCAAACTCCAGAGTCCTGTCTTCTAAATTATAGATTTTATTTGTGATTTCGGTCATTGGGTATTTGGTATTGTTTGTGATTTGTGTATTGTGATTTGTGATTTAAAGCTATTCTTTATCCTTATAGTATTTCTCTATTGCCCTCTTGACATCCGAAGAGGTAGAGACGAATACCTGCACGCTGCAGCCGGTGATTAATTCCACGTCTTCAATTGCCTGGGCATTCAGAGGGTTAGACATTGCCAGGGTAAGGTTCTTTCCTATCTTGTCCACCGGGATAAGCAGGTATTGCCGGGCAACTCTTGAGGGGACGATACTTACGGTCTCGGGATTGATGTCGTAACTGGAAAGCGGTAAATAGGGAAAGCCGTACTGGGCGGTGAGGGCCTGGGCGATGTCTTCCTCCTTGACCAGCCCCAGCTCTATGAGTATCTCTCCGATGAGGCCGCCGCCGCTTTCTTTCTGCACCAGCAGGGCCTTGTTCAACTGCGCCTCGTTAATCAGGCCCCTTTCAATGAGCAGCTCTCCTAATTGCTTGTTGATAACCTTTCTTACTTGCATGCAGCAGGCTCCGTAAACGCTACCACGCGGTTCTTCCCCTGTTTCTTGGCAATGGCCATCAATTCCCTGGCCCTGGCGATGAGTTCCTCGGCGTTTATGCCGTCAAAGGGGTTTTCGCTCGCCCCTGCGCTGACGGTAATCCTCCTGGCAGCATCCGTTTCTTCGCTGAAGGCAAACTCAATTCTTTTTCTTATCTGTTCCGCCGTCTCCTGCGCCTTACGCTTATTCTTCTCGGGCAAAATTATCCCGAATTCGTTGTCGGAAAACCTGCCTACGCGGTCAATCTCGCTGATGGAATCCTTAATCAGCGAGGCTATTTTCTTCAGCACCGACTCTGCCTGCAGGGAACCGAAGGTTTCGCGGTACTTCCTGAAATTATCCACGTCCGCCATCACGAAGGCGCAGGGCCGCTGGCAATTAATCGCCCTTTTAATTTCCTCCTCCAGCCGGTTGCGGATAAAGGCCTCGTTGTATGAACCGGTCAGGGCATCTTTTACGTCCAGCTTCTCCAGCCTGCGGGAGAGCAGGTCATTTTCTATGGCGATGGCTATCTGTTTGGCAAAGATATCCATCAATTCTATATCCTCTTTTTTATAGGCGAAGGATTCCGCGGAATTACCGATGCCCAGCACTGCGCTAACTTTGCCTTTCAGGTAGACCGGCAGGGCAATGGTATTTTTCAATTTAAACTTGGCGGCGAACTCCGCGGCCAGCTCGCGAGGTAAGACATTTTCCTTGTCCACAATAAAGGGCTTACCCGGCTCGATAAACCTGGAAAAGAGGCCCTCCTTCGGCTCTATATTCATCGCCAAAAGCCGCTCTGAATTTATGCCGTCGGCAAGCTTCACGGAAAAACCCTTCTGCGCGTCTTCGCGGAAAAGGAGGTAGGCCGTGTCGGAGGCAACCAAGAGACGCGCCTTTTCTACCGCCAGCCTTAAGATATCCTCTAATTTGGCGTCCTGCGAAATCAGGGAACTCAGCTGCAAGAGGCTGGAAAGGACAATCACGCGTTTCTGGATGGAAAAATTTATTTCGCTGGTCTTTTCCCCGTAGGACTTCAGTTCTTCCATATTGCTACGGATGCGCCTGGTGAGCGTATTTAAGGCGTCGCTTAAATCCCCCACCTCGTCAGGCCGGCCTATATTTATTTTGTGCTCAAGGTCGCCTGCGGCGATGAGCCTGGCCTCCGCGCTCACCGTGACCACGCGGTCAAAGATTTCCTTGACCACTAAAAAGCCTATTACGGCAATAAACACGCTGACGATGATGGATACGTATACGTCTATATTCTGAAAACCTATGTGCGGCAGTATATAATTGGAAACCAGGTACCCCAATACCAAAAGAGGCAGGACAGCCATCAGGCAGGCAGATATCCTTAACTTATACTTCAAGCCCCGCGAAGCAAGAGAAAGCTTATCTATTTTCTTTAACATTCTTACCTCCTGTTTTTTCCTAAATTATATACCCTATACTATATCTGGGCAAGGATTTTATTGAATTCCTCTGCCAGGGCGCGTTTACTTATGCCCACATCAATAAAATCCCAGGGCAGGAATTCAGCGCGGCTTCTTTCCTCCAGATAAAGACAGGGGTCTATGCCGCATTCCTGAAAAGCTGACCTCCATTTTTCAAAAGAAAAGCGGTTACCCCAGGCGTCAAAGCGCGCTCCCTGCTTAAAGGCGGCCAGTATTACCCGGCTTAACCTTCTATCCCCGCGGGAAAGCACTCCCTCCAGAAAACTCATATCGCGGTTATGAAAACTAAAAACCAGCCTTCTGTTTTTTGCCCTGTTTTTAAGGTAATCCTGTTTTTCCTTTATTGCGGCAGGGCCTTCCATGGCAAACCACTGCATCGGGGTGTGCGGCTTGGGGATAAGCGCATTAATACTTATATTGACCCTGGCAGGGGCAGGATTCATATTCTTCCTGTGATTTGAAACGCGCTGCGCAAAATCAATAATTGCCTCTAAGTCCTCTTCCCTTTCAGAGGGGAGCCCGAGCATAAAATAAAGTTTTACGTGCTGATAACCGGCAGCGTATGCCTGGCTGAGGCCGGAAAAAAAATCTCCTTCCCGGAAATCCTTGCCCAGGACATTACGCAGCCGCACTGTGCCTGCCTCCGGAGCAAAAGTCAGCCCGGTCTTTTTTGTGCCGGCGATTAGAGAAGAAAATCCGCCTACTGCTGAACCGGGTTTAATGGAAGGCAGGGATACGGCCACTCCTTTTTCCTTAAAGAGCCCCACTAAGCCGCAAATAAGTTCCTGCACCTGCGAATAGTCGCTTACGGATAAACCCGATAAGGATATCTCTTCGTAACCGGTGCGCCTGCATAATTCCTGCGCCATCTTTAACAGATTTTCGGCCTTTTTTTCCCTCAAGGGGTAATAACAGGACCTTGCCTGGCAGAAACGGCAGCTGTTCGGGCAGCCGCGCATGACCTCCAGGGTAACGCGGTCATGGATTATCTGTATGTAGGGGACCAGCCACTCTAAAGGAAAAAATGCGGAATCAAAATTTGCCGCAAAACGTTTTTTGATTTTAAGCGGCGCCCCCTCTACTTTAGGCCTGAACTCCTCTATTTTTCCTTCAGCATTATACTTTACCTCATAAAGAGAAGGCGCGTAGACGCCTTCGACTTGCGCTAATAAAAGGAGCAGTTCCTGCCGGCTTAAGGCGCCCTGCTTGAATTCTTCCTGATGCTCGCGGTAAAGGCCGATCAACTCCAGGACGGCCTCCTCTGCTTCCCCGATAATAAACAGGTCAAAGAATTCATGCATCGGCTCAGGGTTCAAAACGCAGGGCCCGCCCGCGATAATCAACGGATGCGAGTTCTCCCGCAGGCGGCTCTCTAGGGGAACAGAATTTAAATCCAGTATATTGAGGACATTGGTATAATCCAGTTCCGAACCCAGGGAAAAACCCGCTATATCAAATTCCCTAAAGGGGCTGGCCGTCTCCAGAGAAAGATTCCCTAAGGAATTCTTCCTTAAAATATTTTCCATGTCCGGCTCACAGGAAAAAAACCTCTCGCAGGAAACATCGTCTATGCTGTTGAGCAGCCCGTAAATAATCCTGATGCCTAAATTGCTCATCCCCACTTCGTAGAGGTCGGGAAAGACTAAGGCAAATCTCACCCCTGCCTTTTTAAATTCTTTTGCGGGGACATTCCATTCCCTGCCGATGTAACGGCCGGGCTTATTCACCTGCAAGAGGATGTCGTCTATCATTTTATGTCCTGCTTATGCTTGCCAGTATTCCCAAAGAAATAAATGTGGCCAGCATTGATGAACCGCCGTAACTTAAGAGAGGAAGCGGCACCCCCACCACCGGCGCCAGCCCCAGATTCATGGCTATATTGATAAATACCTGAATGCCCAGCATAAGAGAAATCCCCAGGGCCAGCAATTTTCCGAAATAATCCCGGCTCCTGCGGGCAATGGAAAAACCCAGCCGTATTAAAAGATAATAGAGCGCTAATAAGGCTACGCTCCCCAGTAAACCCCACTCCTCGGTGAAGGTGGCAAAAATAAAATCCGTGTGTGACTCAGGCAGGAAATGCAATTGGCTTTGCGTGCCGGCAAGCCAGCCCTTTCCCAAAAAACCGCCTGAACCTATGGCAATCTTGGACTGTATCACGGTGTAGCCCGCGCCCAGAGGGTCTATGTTAGGATTTAAAAAGACCAGCAGCCTCTCTTTCTGGTATGCGCGTAAGAGATGCCAGAGAAAGGGCATTGCGGCCAGGAGCACGCCTAAAAAAAGCAGGATGTAGCGTAATTTCAGGCCCGTCAGGCAGAGCAGGGCGATGAATAAAATAAGGATTATTGCCCCGCTTCCCAAATCCGGCTGCTCAATAATTAACAGCGCGGGAACGGCTACTAATAAAAAGGGCAGGAGCAAACCGCGCCAGATGCCGAACTTCGCCGAGGCGAAAGATATATCATTAACCGACTTGCCGCTAAAATAGCGGCAGAGGAATATTAAAATAATTATTTTAGCAAACTCCGAGGGCTGGAAATTAAACCAGGCAACCTTGAGCCATCGCTGCGCGCCCAGCCGCACGGCGCCCAGAAGGAACACTAAAAGCAGGAAAAGAAGCGCTATTATATATAAGAAATACGTCCACTCCCAGAGCCTGCGGTAATTCAGGCAAGACATAAGGGTAAAAAGGGCTAAGCCAATTACCGCCCAGAGGAGCTGGCGCTTGTAAATCTCCTGCCAGAGCCTGCCTTCCTTCTGATAAGTAGTGCTGTATATGGAAAAGATGCCTATTGCGGCAAGCAGGAGGGCAATAATTAAGATGGTGAAATAAGAACTCCTCAAAATATTTACCTCATTTCTTAAATTCCAAATTACAAATCACAAATTACAAACAAATCACAATACCCAATGACCAAAATTTAAAACCAACGAGTTGGTTTTGGTATTGTGATTTTGGATTTTGGTATTGTTTGTGATTTGTGTATTGTGATTTGTGATTTAACTTTGGCTAAATCAACCCTTCTTTGCTCATCTCGCCTATTATCTCTTTTGCTACCATGCAGGCGTTATATCCCGGGCCCCCCCGTTCAAGGAACACGCAGATGCTAAATCTGGGTTCCTTAAAAGGAAAGAAACCGCAAAACCAGGCGTGGGGCTGTCCGCCGGGCGCCTGCGCAGTCCCTGTCTTTCCGGCGACATCCATTGCCAGGCCGCTCAAGAGATTAGCGGTTCCCGAAGAATCCGCAACCGCATCCCTTAATCCCTGCCTGATGTAATTAACGCTGCTGCCTTTCAGAGAAAGGCCGCTGGCCCTTTCCTGATAAGCGGATATATCGCGGCCGTCGATTGCCCTGACAATATAAGGAGCCACTAAATAGCCCTTATTAGCAAAAACAGAAATTACCACTGCCATCTGTAAAGGAGTAACCAGGACATCCCCCTGGCCTATGCTTAAGTTTGCGGTATCCCCGTCAAACCAGTTCTTGAATTTATTGAGCTTGCGCCATAAAGGAGACGGTATGAAGCCCGCTGTCTCATAGGGCAGCTGGAAACCGGTGGCCTTGCCCAGGCCGAAGCGCCTGGCATAATCGTGTATAGCGGTGGCGCCGCTATACAATCCCGCCCTATAGAAAAAAACATTGCAAGAGTGCGTAAGGGCCGCGTTTAAGTCCTGCAGGCCATGCTCCTTCCAACAGGCAAATTCCTGTTTGCCGACGAGAAGCTTGCCTTCGCAGAGAAAGCTCGTAGAAAAATTTATCTTTTTTGTCTCTAGTGCCGCAGCAGCCACTATAACCTTAAATACGGAACCCGCGGGAAAACTGGAACTGATAGCGCGGTTAACCAGGGGCGCATCCCGGTTATTAATGAGCTCCGAAATAGAGGCGCTTGCCTTGTCCGCAAAAAAGGCGGGGTCAAAATCCGGAAAACTGGCCAGGGCAATAATCTCTCCGCTATGGGGGTCCATAATAATAACGCAGCCCTTCCTGCCGGAAAGGGCCGCTTGCGTTATTTTCTGGATTTTGATATCCAGAGTCAGTTGAATATCTTTGCCGTTAACAGGAGCCCGGTAGCCGAGCGTGCGCACAAACCTGCCCCGGTGGTCTACCTCTACTGACAGGCCTCCCTCCTCCTGGCGCAGATAATAATCGTATTTTTCCTCAACCCCTCCGAACCCCACTAAGTCTTTGGTCTTATATCCGTAATCCTGGAGCCGGGTAAGCCGCCAGTGGTCAATTTCACTGACATAGCCCACCAGATGAGAGGCAAGCCTGCCATAAGGATACTGCCTGACCGGCCTTGGCGTGATAATTATATTAGGCAAGTCGGCCTTAAGTTCCTCCAGGGCAATTGCTTTTTTCAGCTCTATATTCGTAGCCAGGGTAACCGGGATAGATCCCCCGGCATAGCTGTTTCTAAATGCGCTTTTTAAATCTCCGAGGCTCCTGCCTAAAATGCGCGATAGCGCAGCAAGCGGCTTATCCGCCTCTCTGATGCCGGCCTGCGGAAGTAGCATTACGTCATAGTAGAGTTTATTATCTACTATGGTTTTGCCTTCCCGGTCAAGGATTTTGCCGCGGCAGCCCTGCTGAGAGAGAAGCCTGATACAGTTCTTATTGCTTAACTGGCGGTATTGCCTGCCGTGCAGAAGTTCAAGGTTGGCGAGGCCGGCACCTAAGAACAGGAACATGATAGCTATTGCGCTATGGGCAATTTTTAACCTGTTCATTGAGCAAGAAATTCCTTGGGGGAAACTTTAAGAAGCACCAGGAATGCGCAGGCCGTATAAAAGGAGGCAAGGAACACAACACGAAAAAAAATGCCGTAAGGCAGGGTTTTCCCCAGGCAAATCCAGACAAACCCTGTAATGACATTGTGCAGGAGCGCAATCATAAAGACCAGGGCCGTGCGCAAATAATTATTCTCCAGGGTTATTTTCCTGGATAGCCAGGTGAGCAAAAGGCTGTATAATACAAACATAACCGTGTTTAAAGAGGCGGGCTCGCCGTGGCTGAATACATCTTTGGCTATACCGGCGCAGAGACTGTAAAAGACCGCCCACCCGGAGCCGAAAAGCAAACTCGCTATAACTACGCTGGCCAAAAGCAGGTCGGCTTTAAGGTTAAATATCCTGAAAATATCCAGCAGCGTCGCCTGCATGATACCGAGGGAGAATATAACAGCGAGGAATATCCAGTTTCTCATTGGAGCATTATCAGGGTTTCTTCAACAGCGGATAGGTTAACTGCCGGCTTTATCACTGCGTAACGGCTTAAGCCGGAAAATTCCCGGCCCACTTCCTCTACCGTCCCGATAATTAAACCCTTGGGATATGTTTCATTAAGGCCGGAGGTAACAATTATATCGGAAACCTTGATGTCGGCTCCTTCGGGAAGATATTTCATAATTAAATGCGGCCCCAGCGCTCCCGAAACCAGGCCCTCCTGGCGGCTGCGCTGGACTATCGCTGAAACGCTGAAATTCGGGTCGGTGATCAGCATGAGTTTGCTGGTTGAGCGCGCCGTCTCGGAAACGCGGCCGAGCAGCCCGAGGTAGGTAACCGCGGGCATCCCGCGTTTTATGCCGGAAAGCTCGCCCTTATCCAGGATAACCGTGGAGGACCAGTTATCTGCGGAACGGCCGATTACCCTGGCGGCAACGAACCTGTGCGGCTGGCTCTGCTTAAAGGAAAACATCTGCTTAAGCCGCAGGTTTTCCAGGTAGGCCTCCCTTAAGGTATTTAACTGCTGGCGCAGAAAATCTACTTCCCTGCTTAATTTTTCATTCCGGGTAAAATTCCGGTGGTAAAAAATAATAGCGCCTATTTCTCTTTTCAGGAATGTCAGAATAATAAGGGGTTGCCTGGAAGTATCCAGAAGCGGCGTTCTCAGGGCGGGGAGTACGGACAAAAAGAAGAAAAGGGCAAAACAAAAGACTAAAAATAGTTTTAGAGTTTTTTTGAGCCTAAACACATTTGAATCAGGTATGCATTTCTGATTTGATGGGCACGGTAACTTTCTTCAGATAGCGTATTTCGTCAAGGACCTTTCCTGTGCCGCCGGCTACGGCAGTCAGGGGGTCGTCTGCGATATGCACCGGCAGGCCGGATTCCTCGGATATTAATTTATCCAGCCCCCGTAAAAGCGAACCGCCTCCGGCCATAACAATACCGTGTTCAATTAAGTCCGCGGCTAATTCCGGAGGAGTCCTTTCCAGGGACATTTTGGTAATCTCTATTATCGCGCGTAAAGGCTCCTGCAATGCCTCCCTTATTTCCTCAGAGGTGATGGTCACGGCCTTGGGAAGCCCGGCAACCAGGTCCCTTCCCTTTACTTCCAGGGTCATCTCTTCCTCAAGGGGATACGCCGAGCCGATCTTTATCTTTATATCCTCGGCAGTCCTCTCGCCTACCATTAAGTTATAAGTTTTTTTCAGGTATTCTATAATCGCCTCATCCATTTCATCACCGCCTATGCGGATAGATTTGGAAAAGACTATCCCTGACAGGGAAATTACCGCCATCTCGGTTGTGCCTCCGCCGATATCTATAATCATATTACCTATGGGCTCCTGTATGGGCAGGCCTACGCCAATGGCCGCGGCAATGGGTTCTTCAATGAGGAATACCTCTCTTGCGCCGGCGCGCTCCGCAGAATCCTTGACCGCGCGCTTCTCTACCTCGGTTATGCCTGAGGGGATGGCGATAATGATCCTGGGCCTGACTAAAACGCGGCGGTGATGCACTTTTTTGATAAAATAGCGCAGCATTGCCTCGGTTATCTCAAAATCCGCGATAACCCCGTCCTTCATCGGCCTGATGGCGATGATATTGCCGGGCGTGCGGCCGAGCATGCGCTTGGCCTCTTCCCCCACTGCCAAGACGTGCGAAGTGCCCCGCTCAATAGCCACAACCGACGGCTCGCAAAGCACTACACCCTCTCCTTTTACGTAAACAAGGGTGGTGGCCGTGCCTAAATCAATACCCATATCATTGGAAAATAAGCCGAGGATATAATTGACGATTTTCTTGGTGATCTCCCTGAATTTTCCCATTTTTATTCTCCTTGAACGAGCGGATAACCCGCGTAGAGGCAATTTTACCAGAGATTAAACCCTATGTCAAATAAAATGTTACATAATTGCCGCAGAAGGCGGCACACCGGCCCATCCGATAGGGCCGGGTGTTGCGGCCTGCCGCGCCAGGCTCCGACCACGCACCTTGCCTACAGCTATCTATTTTGCTTCAGGGACTTGCTCACCGTGCTCTAAAATTTTCGCCATCGGTTAAAATGCCCCTGTCGAGCTGCTCGCTCAGGTCGCTTTTACCCCTGCGGGGCCGGCAAAGGTCTCTCGTATTTTTGGCGGCTGCAGAACTCGCACTTTTTGCTCTAGCAAAAAGTGCTCAAACAGCTTCGCCGTCCCAGTGTTGTCGCTTCGCTCCACTGGGATTCCCAAAAATACTCGAGCTGCTTTGCCTAAAAGCTCCATTCGCTCGCATTCTCGCCAGTGGCATTTTAACTAATAGTAACGAGTAGTTCTGTTACTCTAGCTATCATTTTGCGAAGGGATTTGTGAGCGCGCATTAGAAAATTTTCGGCACAGTTAACTGCGTGTGTCGGCGAGGAATTGCGACGAACGGAGGCTCTCACCCTCCGAGCTGTGCCGAGAGTGAGGAGCAAACCGAAGCCGACGGCGAAAATTTTCAGCGCGCGAGCAAATTCCTGAAGCAAAATAGATGGCTTTAAGCAGAGAAACTGGACAGTGGCATTTTTAGGCGGTTAATCTTTTGAGGGTACGCAGAAACCCCGGGAAGGATTTGTCTATGCAGGAAACATCGTCTATGCTGGTTCTGCCGGAAGCGGCAAGGCCGGCTATAACCATGCTCATGGCTGTCCTGTGGTCGGAAAAACTTCTTACCCGCGCTCCTGCAAGCTGTTTTACTCCTGAAATAAGCATATCTTCGCCTCTACTTGAGGAAATAACCCTTATCTTTGCGCCCATTTTGCGCAGGTTCTCCGACATGGAATTTATGCGGTCAGTTTCTTTAACGCGTAATTCCTCTATACCTTCAAAGACTGTTTTGCCTTCTGCCACGCTCGCAGCCAGCATTAAAATAGGTAACTCATCTATCAGGGAAGGTATCTCTTCTCTTTTTACCAGCGTGCCTTTTAATTTGCCGCTCTTAACCATGATATCGCCCATCGGTTCGTAACTGTGGACTGTGGACTGTGGACTGTGGACTGATATATCCGCCCCCATCCTTTTTAAAACTTTAAGCATACCCGTACGCGAAGGATTCAGGCAAACCCTCCTGAGCATCAATTCTGCCCGGCTGACAAGTATTGCCGCAACAATAAAAAAAGCTGCCGAAGAAATATCTCCCGGGATGTAAATTTTCAGCGGGGAAGATAAAGGGCCGCGGCCTTTTACGGTTATTGTTTTTCCTTTAACTTTTACATCCGCCTTAAATAATTTTAACATCCTCTCGGTATGGTCGCGGGTAGGTATTGGCTCGATAACGCGCGTTACGCCCTCTGCGAACAAACCCGCCAAGAGTATCGCTGATTTTACCTGAGCCGAAGCTAGCGGCATTTTATAGGAGATGGGTTTCAGTCCTAGGCCCTGAATGGTAACAGGAGGATACTCCTCGGCTTGCGCGCCTCGCGCTTTACGCCTTGCCTTTATCCTTGCGCCCATTTTTCTTAAAGGCGCATTCACCCGCAGCATGGGCCGTCTTAGAAGCGTTTTACCGGCAATCAGGCGCGCCTTAAAATTCTGCCCGGCTAAAATACCTAAGGCCAGCCTTAAGGTAGTGCCTGAATTACCGACGCATAATGTGCCTGCGGGCTTCTTCAGGCCCCGGAGCCCTTTGCCGGACACGGTGGTTTGCGCACGCCGCTCTTTTATTTTTATGCCTAAATTTTGCAGGAATTTTACTGTGGAAAGGCAGTCTGCGTTGCGGGGGAAATTTTCTATTCTGGTTTTACCGACGGCTAGGGCGCTTAAAATTATTGCGCGGTGGGCTATGGATTTATCGCCGGGGAGAAAAACCTCTCCTTCTAGATGGGAAATTGGCCTGACTACAAAAGGCCTCATTTAACCTTTTGCACTACTTTATCGCCTTCAAGAACTTTATCTTTTACATTGCCCGAGACAAAAACCGCCGCGGCCATATGCTCGTGGAGCTTTTCTACTTTAACATCTCCCAAGTACTGCTCGTTATGGTATACGGAAAACACATCGCCGATCTTGGTACCTTCTTTTGCGCCTAAATTAAGCACCGCAAAGTTATAATCTTTGTTCACCACTAAAACTTTTCCTTCCAGGGGGGCAAGAGAAGGACGCTGCAGGAGTGCCTGTTGCTGCTGTTGCGGCTGCGGCTGCTGTTGTTGCTGCTGCGGCTGTTGTTGTTGCTCGCCGGGCACGGCTTCCGCCGGGGGGGTGACCGAGATCGTGCCCAGTTCAATATTCTTAGCCTGCTCCTCCAGATTCTTAACCTTGGCCTCTAAATCTTTCTTCTGGGCATCCAGTTCATTTAACTTAGTTTGCGCCTTCTTGATCTCTTCCTGCGTCTGGCTCAGTTTCTTTTCCAGGTCCTGCCTTAGGTTTTTTTGTTTTTCTAAATCTCCCTTCAGCTGCTCAACCGCCGAGAGCGCTTCCTGCCGAGCAGTTTTCTCCTGCTCTAAACTGCTGGTCAGAGTTTCAATCTGGTTATCGGAGTCCTTTAGTTTAACCTGCAGCTCTCCGATTAATTTCTCCGACTCACTGAGCTTTGCCTCGGCTATTTTCTGTTTTGTAGTTACATCTTCTAACTTCTGCTGCAGGATAACGACCTTGACCTGTTCTTTTTGGAGGAGATAAAATGTGCCTCCGGCCAAAGATAAAGAAAATAATATCAGGGTGACTAATATAATTGTCGGTAATGAAATTTTACCGGGCATCTTTCCTCCTTTTTCACTTGGAACCAATTGTGACCCCATGTTTATTACTCTTTAATATAACATTAGTTACGTAAAAATCAAGTTTTATTTTTTTACCTTCTCTTGCATAACGGCGTTGAACTCTTTAGGGATAGCGCAGGAAAATTCCAGAAATTTTCCGCTATCCGGATGCATAAACCCCAGGTAATAGGCATGCAGATAGAGCCGGCTTGAGGCATTATTCTTTCCGTATTTCGTATCCCCGAGTATGGCATGAATAATGCCTCAAGCCG
>Ga0315282_10010130_pt1 | contig 14848 bp, 19 predicted proteins | sample YL17G07_20_MG_FD_203693 | JGI IMG/M metagenome (GOLD analysis project Ga0315282, IMG submission 203693) | Sediment microbial communities from Yellowstone Lake, YNP, Wyoming, USA - YL17G07_20 | ecosystem: Environmental > Aquatic > Freshwater > Lake > Sediment | place: USA: Wyoming | collected... | reverse complement strand
GCCAAAGCCATTTTATCCAAAAATAATTTTATTTCATCAAGATTTGTTTTGACGGCAGTGACATTAATATCAAGAGACGATTTCCAGGAATTGAGTATGTTCTCAACTAAAAATCGCCGCCATTCAATATCTGTTTTTAAAACAGATTCTGTATTTAAATAATAATTAAGCTGGGGATTGACGGTTCTGGGATTTGAAAAAACCTGGTCAACTTTGTTTCTGATCGCGTCGTCGGATTGGGTATAGGCTTCCTGAATTTTATCAATTAAATCATTTCTGGCATTATCAACTTTTACCTGTTGAATCTGGATTTCTTCCGGCCTTGTTCCTATTTTTAATTCATCTAATTTTGCCTTTTGTTCCTCCACTGAAGCTTTGGCCTGGTCCAATTGAGCGGCAATGTCGCCGTTGACGAGAGTAATCAAAGTTTGACCAATAAACACTTTGTCTCCCACTTTGGCATTTACCCAAGCTACTTTTCCGGTTTTTTCAAAGGCCAAGTCAACATTTTCCGCCGGCTTTACTTTTCCGGTCACGCTAACTTCCTGAATGACTGTCCCCTTTTTGGCAACGACTATTTCATAATTCGGCTTTTTTGCTTTAAAAAAATAAAAATAGCCGGCAATAATTACGACAACAACAACTAAACCAAAAATAAAGATAGGTTTTTTATAAATCTTTTGCATTATTTTTTTATTATATCATTAAAAAATCTTTTTGGCGAATTCCCAGAAACTTGGGTCATTGTGTTTTACTTTTAACCAATACCACCACTCCGTCCCCCATAAGTAAACTTCGGAAAAGCCGACTTTTTTGGCAAATTCGATGTTCTTGGAAAATTGTTTTAAGTCCATTGATTGCATTTGCGTTTCTACTGATAAATCATAAATCAAGCCCGGACCCCATGGCTCTGCCTGCAATTCTGAAACAATTATTGGCTTTTGGGGATAGAAAATTCTGGCGAAATTCGCCTTCAACCAATAAAACTGATGAGGAATAAAAAAGTAGCTGATATATCCCAAACTTTTATCCCAAACTATTCTATACATTGTCGTACCAAAAACATCTCCTTGTTTGGCGGCGCTCAACCAAGAACTTAATTCTCCGCTGTCGGTTATTAAAATTTTATGTTTTGAATCAAGAGAACGGACCAAATTAATTTCTTGTTCAAGAAGGTTAACGTCTAATGGCGGACATTGGCCGTATGACAAAAACGGCTCATTCTCCACTTGCCAGAGATAAAGTGCCGGGCTGTTTTTATAGCGATTAACCGTTGTTTCAAGATAATTTAATAAATCGCTATTTTCTTTTGCCCAAAAGGGAATAAAGCACTCCGGCCATCTCGGAACTTTTCTGCCAATAACCAAAACTAATTTTGTTCCTCTTTTTTCCGCCTCTTTAACCATCCAGTCATAATCATCAAAAGTATAATTGTTTTCTTGTGGCTCAATATCCGGCCAATAAACCGGCAAGCGCATATATTTAACACCCAAATCATTTAAAATAGCCAGATAAGTTTCTTTCCAATCCAGTCCCAGAGAAATAGTAAATGGCTTGGAAAAAACCACGCCCCAGCGGATACTTGAAGAGATTCCTTTCGGCGGCTGAATCAGAAAAATAAAAAACAAAACGCAAAAAGCAATAATAAAAATTAAAGAAATCTTAAAAAATCTCCGCATTATATTAATTTTAACACACTCTTATCTCTTGCTCCACTGCGGGGCTTTGCGCGCCTTTTTCAGGCCGAATTTGCGGCGCTCTTTCATTCGGGAATCTCTTGTTAAAAACCCTTCTGTTTTTAAAAGTTTCCTAAACTCGGGGTTAAATTTAATCAAAGCGCGGCTAATCCCGTGGCGCAACGCCTCTGCCTGAGAATGAATTCCTCCACCCTTGATTTTTGCCAATATCTTAAACTTTTTTTCTGTTTTTACTTTTTTTAACGGCTCCTCAATAATATGTTGGAGTTCTTTGGTGGGAAAATAATTTTCCGCCCTTTTATCATTAACCAGAATTGATGATTCTTTTCCACTGAAAAGCCGCACCCGGGCAGTAGAAGTCTTTCTTCTGCCTTTTGCCTCAAAATATTTAGAATCAGATTTTTTTGCTTTTTCTTTTACCATACCTCGTTACGCGTTACTCGTTATTAAAATTAAATTTTTAATCATTTTACTCTGCAATTTATTTTTTGGAAGCATACCCATCACTGTTTTTCTGAAAACATAATCAATCCCCTTTTTTTCCAGAGCTTTTTTCAAAGGTGTAATTTTTAGACCGCCGGGATAACCGGAATGTTTTTTATAATATTTCTGTTCAATTTTTTTCTCACTTATTTTAATTTTATCAAGATTGATAATTTTTACTTTTACGGATGCCACGCGATTAGGCGCGAAATCAACTTCTTTTTTCCCGCGCAAAATAGAGGCGGTCTCTGAAGCCAGCCTGCCCAATGATTTATTTTTTGCGTCTAAAATATATTCTTTAGCCATTTTATACGAATTCAATTATCGCCATTTTGCTGGCATCTCCTTTGCGAAGAGACAGTTTTATAATTCTTGTATAACCGCCATTTTTATCTTTGTACTTAGGAGCAATTTTCTCAAAAAGTTTCTTTGCTGTTTGTTGGCCAAGCCTGGCAATCAGCAAGCGCCGGTTAGCGAGATTGTCTTTTTTTGCCCGGGTAACAAATTTTTCAATAAACGGCCGGAGTTCTTTTGCCCGGGCTTCCGTTGTTTTAATTTTTTCTTTGGCCACAAGATTAAAAGCCAGGGATTTCATAAAAGCAATCCTCACGCCCTTTTCCCTGCTAAATTTTCTGCCTTTCTTTTTATGTCTCATAATGCCAAACTAATGCGAAATATTATGCTAATCTTGCGAAACATCGGAATTTAAAATTCTTTTTGGCCTTACATAATATCTTCGCATATTTACAAGAATACCCAGTTTTTTACTTAAACAATCTAGATATCTTCTTATTTGATAATAATCTTCTTTTGTAATAAACGGTTTGGCTTTTACTTCCAAGATTATCTTGTTTTCAATTAAAAAGTCAACTTTATTTCTACCTTTTTGTTCGCCCTCAAACGATTCAGACAGAATTTTTTCTCTTTCGTAATTAATTCCGTTTTTTTTCAACAAAGAAGCTGTTACACCATCGCCCTTAATAGTCTTTCCCGAAAAAGTGCCGTCGTAAATTTGACCATTGCCACAGGAAGGACTTCTTTGTTTCAAAATTGCTTCCTTTATCCCATAAAGCTTTGCTATCTCTAAAACTTGTTCTGCTCCTTTCTTAAAATTTTTTGAAACATCTTTTCCGGATTTTGTAAAAACTTTCTTCCCCCTCTGTTCCGCTGGTTCTCTTGGCGTTGACAATCCGCCAAGCTGTTCTGGACAAACAGGAATTAAAATTTCCTTTCGGGAATGATTAATAACTTTTCTATTTTTCTTTTCTTTGCCGTCATAGCGGCATTTTATCCCTAATAGACATGCACTACAGATTTTCATACCAGTTTTGCATGATTCGCATGCGGTTTTCACGATTTTGGCATTATTTCAATGTCAATCCATAATTACCAAGGGCCCTTCTAATTTCCTGAACTGCCCTTTTACCGACTCCTTTCATTGTCAATAAATCTTCTTCTTTCTTTCTTATCAATCCCCCCAATGTTCTAATGCCGGCGCCAGAAAGAGCGTTGAGGGTTCGGGAAGAAAATTGCAGGTCTTCAATTCTTATTTTTAGAATTTCTGCATCTTCAACTTTTTCTTCTTTTTCAGCCTGGGCAGTAGCGGGCGTCTTCGCTTCTTCTATTAATGGCTCCTGGAAACCAATAATTGCTTTGAGGTGATTTATCATGATTTCAATTGATTTTTCCAGAGCCTCGGCCGGAGAAATTGATCCGTCGGTCTCAATAAAAAATCTGAGACGGTTATAATCGGTTCGATCGCCCACCCGCATATTTTCCACCTCATAATTAACGCGTCTGATGGGAGTGAAGATGGCATCAAGAATAATGGTTCCCACTTCTACTTTTTCTTTCCGGAGATTTTCGCGGGGGACATACCCCAAACCTTTTTCTATTGTTAATTCAATATTAAGTTTGGAATCTTTAGATGTTAAAGTGGCGATACATTCATCTTTATTCAAAACTTCAAAAGAAGAAGAAACACTTATGTCTTTAGCAGTAACATTTTTAATGCCATGAATGGCGAGAGTGGCGGTTTGGGGTTCATCGGTATACATTTTAAATTTAATCCTTTTTAGATTTAAAAGAATAGTTATCACATCTTCTTTGATGCCGGTAATTTTCGAAAATTCATGAGAAACTCCATCTATTTTTACCGCGGTAACTGCGGCTCCGGGAATGGAGGAAAGAATTATTCTCCTTAAAGAATTTCCTAAAGTATAACCGTATCCCGCATAAAGCCCGTCAATTTCATAAACTCCTTTATTCCCCTCTTCGGAAACTACTCTTGGTTTTGACGGTAAAGCAATTTTGTAATCCATAAAATTATTTAAAATTACTGATAATTATCCCTTCCCTTTTATCTTTATCCAAATTAATCCAGGAAGGCGGATTATATTTTTTTAATTTAATATCAAGGTCCCTAAAAATGGTTTTATTAGTTGATTGCGGCCTAATTGATATTTTATCGTTGATTTTTAACCTATAAGACGGAATAGTTACTTTTCTGTTATTTACCATTATATGGCCATGAGAAACTGTTTGTCTTGCCTGAGAACGAGAATCGGTTAAGCCGAGACGAAAAACAACATTATCAAGGCGCGACTCAAGAAGCTCAAGAAGATATGTTTTAGCGTCTCCTCCGCCTTTTTTATTTGCTTCTTTTAGATAGTTGGCGAACTGTCTTTCTCTTAAGCCATAACTAAACTTTAATTTTTGTTTTTCCCGCAACTGGACGCCGTACTCTGATAATCCTCTACTTGGCTTTTTTCTTCTGCCCTTTCCAAATTTTCCGGGCGGATAAGGTTTGCGGGTAATGGGACATTTGGGACTAAAACATTTTTCACCCTTTAAAAAAAGTTTTTCGCCGGCTCTCCTGCATTTTTTACATTTATCTATAATCATAATTATACTCTCCGTGGTTTTTTTGGTTTTGGCCCGTTATGGGGTATTGGCGTCATATCGCAGATAGTATTAATTTCAATGCCCCTGGCTGCTAAAGCCCGGATAGCCGATTCTCGGCCGGCGCCCACTCCCTTAATAATTATATCAACGCTGTTTAGACCTATCATTTTTGCCTTATCGGCTAAAAGTTCAGCCACCTTGGAGGCGGCAAACGGCGTTCCTTTTTTTGCGCCCTTAAAATCAAGACTCCCGCTCGACAGCCAGATTACGGTATTGCCCTGAGAATCCGTTAAATTCATTAAAGTATTATTAAAGGTTGACTGAACATATAAAACAGCGTTTGTCAGCTTCTTTTTGGGGATTTTACTAAGAGAACGAGCCTTAAGTTCTTGGTCAACTCCGGTCGCCCCTTCTTTTTTTATAATGCGTTTCTTTCCCATACTACGAAATACGAATTTTTACGAATATACGAATAATTAATTTTTCCATTATTTTATATTTACAATTCTTTTAAATTTCAGACCATTTGGGGCAAATTGCGCTATTATCCCCAGTTTCAAATTTTTTGCTCTTAAATACCCATAAACTTGGTCTATATTTTTCTTGGAAAACTTGTCTCCCTTTTTCAATTCAAGAACAATTTTATTATCCACTAAAAAATCCAGAAAATAATCTCCTATCTTTTCATTTTTAAATTCAAATGGAACATGTAATTGTTCTTTATAATCCAATTTTTCTTTTTCAAACGACCTTGCGATTGCTTTTTCATAATATTTTTCTTGATAACCGTATCCCAATTCGTTATAAACCTCGTATAAAATTCCGACTATTTTATAACTTAATTCTGGGTATAATATGTCTTTTTTAACTAATTCTTTCATAAAAATTCGTATTTTCGTACGAATTCGTACTTCGTAGTCTATGTTTTTTCCAATTTCTTTCTTCCGCTGCCCATTGTTTTTCGTCCTTTATACGGCCTCACTGTTCGTGAATTGGTCTTTGTGCGCTGACCCCTGACCGGCAGTTGTTTTATGTGCCTGATTCCCCGGTAACATTTTATTTCTTTAAGACGCCTTATGTTTGACGATATTTCCCGCCGCAATTCTTCTTCCACCCGATATTTTCCGATTACATCTCTAATGGCATTAGCTTCTTTTTCGGAGAGTTCTTTTGTTTTTTTGTCAAAAGAAATTTTAGCGCTATTCAAAATTTCTTGGCTGCGGGAACGGCCGATGCCAAAAATATAAGTTAGAGCAATCTCTAACCTTTTATTGTCCGGTATGTTTGTTCCTGCTATTCTCATAAATTAACGCTGTCTTTGTTTGTGCTTCGGGTTCTTTTTACAAATAACAAAAAGCACACCCCCTCTTTTAACCATTTTGCAGTCACGGCAAATTTTTTTAAGCGAAGCTCTAACTTTCATATTATAATCTTTGAACAATTCTTCCTTTATTATCTCTGGGGGAACATTGAACGCTTACTCTGTCGCCCACCAAAACCTTAATTCTGTAAATCCGCATTTTCCCGGCTAAATAGGCCAAAACCTTGTCGCCATTATCCATTTGTACGCGAAAAAAGGCGTTTGGCAAGGCTTCTATTACCGTCCCCAGAGATGCATTTTCAAACCTGTCTGCCATTTATTTAATTAGTGATTTAATGATAGCAAATTGGAGATAGGGGTGTCAATAGCAAGTTGTGTAAAAATAAAAAGGGGCCGTTTCTCCAGTGAGTCGTACCCCCGATGCGGATGTCCACGATCGCCACCTAACAAAGGTGGCAATTTCGGACCACGTTGAAGCGTTCTGCGGCGCGCCTCAGTCTGCCGAAATCTCTTGCCGAGGACGCCAGCTGGATGCAGGCCATCGCCCCGCGAGGGATGGGAGTCCACGCTGAGTCCTTGTACCTTCTCCAGCGAACACAGCTGGAGATTATAGCGCTTTCGCCGAAGTAGCCGTTGGCATTTTCGAGATCCGGTGGTTTCGGGTTGTAATCCACCCTGATGCCGCTGGACCGCAGGGATTCCACCACTTCGCTGACTCTCTCTCGGACGAAAATATTGTGGTTGTGTTCCACAGATCACCTCCATGTTTCCATGATTCCGCCTTAAATTGTATATTCAAACAAAAATCCGTCAAGATTTCGTATTTAACAAACCGACTAATTTTTCCCCGAATTCCACGGCCGCTGAGGGGCCGTTGGCGGTTATAATATTTCCGTCAAGGACAACTGGTTTATCTTCATAAATCGCTCCGTTTTGTTTGAGAATTTTAATTGGATTTCTATCTAAGGGACTGGACCAGACTGTGGCTTTTTTGTTTTTGAGAACTCCGGCCTTGGCTAAAATTACGGGCGAAACACAGATAGCCGCTAAAATTTTTCCAACAGTAATAGTTTTTTGAGCAATTTCGTAAGAAATATTATTATCTAAATATTTAAGAGCACCCGGACCGCCGACAAAAACAACCGCGTCATAATCCGCAGGATTAATTTCTGAAACCAATAAATCTATTTCCGCTTCTCCGCCCTCGGCCCCAATGGCCAACCCCCTCTCAGTGCTGGCCGTCTTAACTTCTATATTGTTTTTTTCCAGAATCTCTCTGGTCTGAAAATATTCTTCGTCCTTAAAATCCCGAAAGGCAATGATAAAAACAACTTTTTTCATCTTATTGTTGATTCACTAAAACTATTTCAAAATGAAGGCGCGATTTGTCATGCGGCATCCAATTCCACCAAACAGGTTTAAAAATTATTTCCGCTCTTTCAATTTCCGGGTATTTTTCAAAAACCGCTTTATAATTTTTATCTTTTATGTCCAATAAAGAATTGGTCATGGAATCGGTATCAATATTCCAAACAAGATGCGCCTTGCCCTTGAGAGTGAAAGTGATTTCCGTAGCCGTGGCATTTTCTGACAAGAAATTAAAATTAAGTTCTTCTAAATTAACAACACTGACATTTTCTTTATTTTCGGTCAGGGCTTTTGATAAATCGCTTTTTTTTAATAAAAATCCGGTTGCCTTGCCTTTTTCTTTAAAAACAAATTCGCCAGCTGGCGAATTGGCGATATCCCCTACTTTTGGATTAGAAGAATCATCGCTAAAATCAATTTCCAAGGCATTTTTGTAAAGCAAATATTCAGCCGGTTTTTGCTGAGTAATTTTTTCTTTCAAATAATTTTCTATTTTTTGTTTGAGATTGTTTTTCGCATTAGCAATATCGTTTTCGGAAACAATCAGGGCGTTTTGATTCGTGCCTCCGCTTATCTCTGTTTTGGAACGGCCGTAAATTTTGGTATAACGGGGAGTACCCTTAAATCCGGGAAGAGTGAAATCGGAGAGGCCGATATTATACTCCGGTCCTATTTTATCGGCATAAACCGTAATCTCAAGAGAACCATTTCCCGGCACCACAACCGGTTCTTGAATTTTATAAATTTTTCCCTCCGGTGTTTCAAAGCGAGTTTGACTAATCAATTTTTGGGGGTTAGAGCTGTAAGTATTATAAACAACTATCTGACCCCTTGCTTTCTGGCCGCCTACGGCCACTCCGGTTGCCTGACCAGTCTGAGATTCTTCTCTTTCTAATTGGGTTGTTTCAAAATTCAAACTTAATTGTTTATCAATATCTGTAAATTCCTGATGGGGCGTGATTTTTACGATTGCCGAAGAAAAATTGACCAGAATTACCCCTCCTAAAAAAATAACAACAATAACAACAAAAAACCAAAAAAGTTTTTTAAAGAAACCGTGCTTTTTAATCTTTTTAACCTTAATTTCCGGAACCGGCTCCGGTTTTTCTTTTTTCGGCCTTATTTTCTGCTTTATTAAGATATCTTGTATTATTTTCTTAGCCATATAGTTTATAAAAATTTATTGGCAAAAAGCGCTTCTAACATGAGAAAGACATCGAATTCTTCATCTAATAAAATTTTTTTAATGTTAAATGGCTTGCCTAAAAAAGTATACTGAGAAAATCTTTCTTCTTCGGCGCATTTGATAAACTGCCCGCCAATAATTTCATCACCCATCAAAAAGAGATTTTGGGGAAGAGGTCCTTTTTCGGAAATATTTTTGATTGCTATTTCAAAAAAATTACCCCAATCTCTCTTTACCTCTTCAATAATTTTGGAAATCTTCTCAGAATCACTTTTAAGACTGTGTCCCTTTAAATATGTCTGAAGAATTGAATTTGCCTCTTGGGAGAAAGTTTTAAATTCGGATGCGATTCTTCTGAGAAGAAAATTTTTACCCCTGGGAAAAGAAATTGTTTCTTCGAGACAGTTCTTTCTTATTAAGGAAATATCAGTAATTTCACCGCCAATATCAACAAGAATTAATCCTTCTTGACTATCAATAGTACTATTTAAAACTTGAAAGGCGATAAAGGGAAAGGTTCTAAATGAAAGGGGTATATCTCCAAAATTTTCTAAAACTTCCCCTTCTATCTTCGTTTTTACACTCCCTATTCCTAAACTCATATAAATATGTAATCTAATTGTTTTGACAATTTTTCCGAGCGGTAACGTTGTGTAATAACCATTGAGTTCTGTTTTTATAATTTCATGCTCAATAAATCCCGGCTCTCCTTTCAATTGTGTTACTTTTTGACTTTGACTCTTAAAACTTTCCTCTTCGGATTTCATTAAATTTTCAAAAAAAACCCGGGTAACCTTAAAATTTTTTTCTCTCCTAAGATTTATAATTTTAGTTTGAGATAAAAACCAGGGAGAAAGAAAAACACAAAGACAGGCATCTGGTCCCGAGGGATAATTTTCGAGTAATATTTTTATAACTTTTTTAAGACTAGCCAGAGTACAGCGCCAAAAAGCATCAAAATTTACATCAAAAAGAAAATTTACCGGCACTCTGGTTAGGAAAATAATCTGGGGTTTGCCATTTTTATTTTGTCTAATAAGCATACCGCCTACCGAGGCGCTGGCAATTTCCAAAATGGCAATTATTTTTCCTTTTTTCTTCATTTTTTTGTATTAAAAACAATGAATTTGTAACCGATGAAATTCCAGACCATTGCCAGGGCTGCGGCCATGAAGGCACTAAATTGAGCCCAGGTTTTCAGGGCCATGCCCCCCAGCGGTCCGACCGTATTTACAAAAACATAATCAATCGTAAGATTAAACGCAAAACCAATAACGCTGACTATTAAAAACTGAAGAAATTCATAAAATACGCTCTCCTGGGTCGTTCTTTTAAATGTCCAGTATTTATTGCCGAGATAACTGTTTAACATAGCCAGCAGAAACGAGACGGCCTTGAAGCCGGACTGGATAATTCCCGTTGATATCCCGGTTGCAAAAATCAAAAAATTCAACACTCCCATATCAATCAGGAAATTTAATCCTCCGACCAGAATAAACTTTGCTACTTGATAAACTGTTGGCACTGTCTTTCCCAAAAAATAGGCAATCAATAATCCCATTAAACAAAGGACTGGAAAAACAATGGGAAAATATTTAAAATATGGCAAGAGGATAAGAATAGCTGGGTTTTCCCCGCTAAGATTTTTACCAATAAGAATTATTAACCAAGCGCAAATTTCTCCGATGAACAAAGTTAATATTAAATCTATCTTTTTCAGGGTGATGTTGTTTATCATATAAATTTATTTTATCATATAAAAGAGAGGTCAACAATGGAACAATACTTAAAAAAATATAATATTTTATTTTTAGTGATAATTTTAGCCCTGGCTGTGTTTTTTCGTTTATACCAATTAAAAACAATACCGCCCGGTCTTTATCCTGACGAAGCAATGAACGGGAATAATGCCCTGGAGGCCATGGGCAGCAGCCAGTACAAAGTCTTTTATCCCGAAAACAACGGCCGTGAAGGTTTATTTATAAATATCCAATCTCTTTCTATAATAATTTTTGGCAATGAACCTTGGGCCCTGAGAATAGTCAGTGTTATTTTTGGGGTTTTTACTGTCTTGGGATTATATTTCCTGACAAGAGAATTATTTAATAAAGAATCAATTGCTCTTTTGGCTTCTTTTTTTCTGGCCACTAGTTTCTGGCATATTAATTTTTCTCGTATTGGTTTCCGGGCAATAATGGCGCCGTTCTTTTTGGTCTGGGGCCTTTGGCTGGCCTGGAAAATCTTAAATCTCAAATCTCAAATCTCAAATCTGTTTTTACCCCTTCTGGCGGGATTAATCTTTGGCCTTGGATTTCATTCTTATATTTCTTATCGTATTGCCCCGGTTCTTCTCATAATTCCCATCTGGCTTTTGATAAAAAACAAAAAATTTCTTCCGGTCATTCTTTTTATAATTGGTTTTCTTGTCGCAATCTCTCCTCTGATTAGTTATTTCTATTATCATCCTCAAGATTTCTTGGGTCGGACTAGTCAAATATCTATTTTCTCAGCATCTTCTCCTATTTTGGCGTTCGGAAAAAATATTTTACTGACTGTCGGGATGTTTTTTGTATATGGAGATGGAAATTGGAGGCATAATATCTCCGGCGCTCCCGAGCTCTGGTGGCCGGTGGCAATATTATTTTTAATTGGTTTTATAATCAGCATTAAAAATTGGCGCGTTCCACGTTACTCGTTACTCGTTATTTGGTTAATTGTTTTACTTCTTCCGGTTCTCGTTTCCAACGAAGGACTTCCTCATAGCCTTCGAAGCATTATTGTCGTTCCGGTGGTAATGATTTTTGCCGGCCTCGGTCTCTGTTGGATAGCCGAAAAAATAAACCGCCCAAAATTGACTTTTTTGATTTTTATTTTCCTGCTTACGGTTTCCATAAACACTTATAAACAATACTTTTTTGACTGGGCCGGCAATCCCAATGTTGCGCTTGCCTTTAATGAAAATTACACCCGGCTTGGAAATTATCTTAAATATTCCCCTCTCGACATTAAAAAGTATGTTATAATTAATACTGAAAGTGAAAAAGTAGATTTTATGCCTATGCCGGTTCAACCGGTTATGTTTTTGACAGATACTTATTTAACAAAAAACCAGAAACAAAAAAATATTTATTATATTTTACCGAAAGATTTAAATGATTTTATAATCAGGGCAAAAAACGAAGAAAATTTGCAAATATTTATGCTTAAAAACGACGCTCCTCTCAGAAAAAAACTTTTGGATAATATCCCCGGTCTCTTTGTTTATGAGAATGAAGGAATGTTAATTCAAGAAAAATGAACAAATTGAGTAAAATTTTGGCTTTTGGAATGTTGGGATTAATGTTCGTCTTGCTCTTTTTTTCTTCGTGGAACGATGCCGCCACTTTTGATGAAGTTGCCCACATCCCGGCCGGTTACTCATATTTAACCCAAAGAGATTATCGGCTTAATCCCGAACATCCCCCGTTGATAAAAGACTTAAGCGCCATTCCCCTTCTCTTTTTAAAATTAAATTTTCCCACCAATGTTAAAGCTTGGACTGAAGATGTAAACGGTCAATGGGATATGGGCAGAATTTTTCTCTACGAATCAGGGAATAATCCCGACCAAATTCTTCACTTCAGCCGCTTTCCCATTATGCTCCTCGCCTTAATCTTTGGCTGGCTTCTCTTTGTGTGGACAAGCCGTCTTTATGGCAACAAAGTCGGTCTTCTCACCCTTTTCTTTTTTAGCTTCTCCCCCACTATTATTGCCCACTCGCGCTACGTCACAACAGACCTGGGCGCCGCTTTTGGTTTTTTTATCGGGTTAATGATTTTTGTAAACTTTTTAAATAATCAAACAAAGAAAAATCTTATCATAACCGGAGTCATTTTTGGCCTAGTCCAGCTCTTGAAATTTTCTTTAATTATTTTGGCGCCTATTTATTTTTTATTGGGCGTATTATGGGTGGTAATTTCCGGATACTCCTGGAAAGAAATGTTAAAAATAATCTGCAAAATTATTTTGATTGGTTTGATTGGTTTAATTATTATCTGGGTTGTCTATCAATTTCATGTTTGGAATTATCCGGTAGAACGCCAGCTCCAGGATATTAAAACCATTCTCACGTCTCCCGGCGCCAAACCTTTCACTGGGTTGATTGCCTGGCTCTCGGACAAACATATATTTCAAGGTTTGGGAGAGTATCTTTTTGGTCTTCTCATGATAATTCAGCGCGAAACAGGGGGCAATTCTGCCTATTTTTTGGGTACGGTTTCTGCTTCGGGTTCGCCTCTTTATTTCCCCCTTCTTTATTTAGTTAAAGAACCCCTGGCTTTTCACATCCTGGCTCTTATTGCTTTGATTTTTGCCATTCAAAACATTAAAAAGGCAAAGGAGAGAAATTGGAAGGTTATTAAAGAATGGATGCGCGATAATTTTAGCCTCACCGCCAGTATGATTTTTGTCGGTCTTTATTTTCTTCAGGCAATTACCGGCAATCTTAATATTGGAATCAGACATATTTTGCCAACTCTGCCCTTTATTTACTTTTTGGTGGCAAGACAAATAATTCGCTGGCAAAGAGGTTTCTCCATTGAAGAACCCCAGAACTTTTTTCAATGGCTCAAGTATATTTATAATACTTATATAAAATCCCTGGAAAAATATTCTGTGGTGGGAGCGCTTTTGTTATGGCTCTTTTTATCAACTTTAATAACATTCCCCTATTATCTTTCTTATTTCAATATTTTGGGAGGTGGAACTCAAAATGGCTATAAAATTGCCACTGATTCCAATTATGACTGGGGTCAGGACTTAAAACGGCTTGTAAAATTTGTTGATGAAAATAAAATAGACAAAATTGCCGTTGATTATTTTGGCGGCGGAAGTCCAAGTTATTATTTAGGAGATAAATTTGAGCCCTGGTGGTCAGTCAGAGGCGAACCACTAGTCGGCTCGTGGCTGGCGGTATCAGCCAATACCTTTCAGGGCAATAAAGATTATTCTTGGCTTAAAGACAAAGAACCCGTCACCCGCGCCGGAACTTCAATATTTATATATAAATTTTAGCTATTTAAATTTAAAGCTACTTTTCTTTCCAGAGCGGAAAATTCTTCAACATCAACCTTTTTATCAAGAGAATTTTTGATAAATTTTACATCTTCTTTTACAACCCCCAAATCAACCTTTATGGAACCGATCACCCCGGTATGCTCTTTTAATATTTCTGTATGCCTGTCTAATATTTCTGTATGCATATCTAATGTCTTTTTAATATCTCCGTATTGTTCGGCAATTGCGTCTACCCGAGAATGAAAATCTTCGGACAGCGCGCCCAAATAACGTTTGCTGTCTTCGTGTTCTTCTTCCAAAATTTTTTTGAAATTTATGTCGTCCATATTTAATCTAAATTATACTCTATTCTCTTTTTTTGTTAAAAAAGTTATCCACAATACTATTTAAACTTGTAAAATACTTTATTGCCGAAGCGGAGGTCAATGTAGTCTAAATTTTTTCTTTTGTCTTTAATTTGGTCCAAGGTGGTTTTTAAATTTTGATAAGTGAGTTGGCTGTCATTTTTTTCGTTTAATAAAATAGACCAGCTTTCGTTAGTCTGAAGTTCATAAATCCCCTCTTTTTTAATAATAATCTGGAGAATTTTTATGTTTTCTTCTGTTAAAAGATTCTTAAAATCAATTATTTTTTTAAATTGTTCCTCGGAAATCACTTGAAAGTTTAGCCCCGACGGTACCGTCGGGGTTGCTTCTTCAAGAAAGGTCAGATAAACACCGGCTGAAAAATAAGGCGCTTTGTCAAAAACAAAACCGTCCTGGTCTATAAAAGCGCATCCTTCATCCTTGTTTTTGAAGCAGAAAAGCGCTTCGTTGTTCCTTTCTTCCACTTTGA
>Ga0315282_10010129_pt1 | contig 14851 bp, 17 predicted proteins | sample YL17G07_20_MG_FD_203693 | JGI IMG/M metagenome (GOLD analysis project Ga0315282, IMG submission 203693) | Sediment microbial communities from Yellowstone Lake, YNP, Wyoming, USA - YL17G07_20 | ecosystem: Environmental > Aquatic > Freshwater > Lake > Sediment | place: USA: Wyoming | collected... | reverse complement strand
TGGTCAAACGCAAAGAAGAGGTGGTTCCGGCTATCAAGAAGGCAATGGCAGAACCAGGCCCATTCCTGATAGACTTTAAGATAGAACCGGAGGAGAATGTTTATCCCATGGTGCCGCCGGGGGCATCTTTAGCCGAAGTGCTTGAGGAACCCAAGAAAGAGGCAAGGGTTGCCACTGATTCGGCAAAGCTTCCGGTGAGTAATATCTAGCCGGGAAAAGAGGTGACATTATGACAAAGCATACCCTAGTTGCCCTGGTAGAAGATAAACCCGGGGTGCTTAACCAGATGGCAAGCCTTTTCCGGAGGCGTGGCTTCAATATTGAAAGCATCGCCGTAGGACACAGCGAAGTGCCCCACCTATCGCGCATGACCATAGTGGTCAACGGTGCTGACGCCATGGTGGAGCAGGTCAGGAAACAACTGGATAAGCTCATAGATGTGGTCAAGGTCTCCGATATTACCGAGGAGGATATTGTTTCCCGGGAACTGGCACTCATTAAAGTAAAAACCACCCCCCCTACCCGAAGCGAGATTATTGAAATAGCCGATATATTCAGAGCCAATATCGTAGATGTCAGCGCCGATTCAGTAACGATTGAGATTACCGGCGATGAGGACAAGATTAACTCCCTGCTCAACCTGCTGCGCGGTTTTGGCATCAGGGAAATAGCCAGGACCGGCTGTATCGCCATGACGCGGGGTGGCCAGGGACCATCCTCAACCAAGAAAAAGCCGCCCAAGGCTAAAGAAAAATAAAGGGGGATAGATTATGGCTAAGATATATTATGATAAGGACTGTAACCTGAAACTGCTTGAGGGCAAGGTAATCGGCATTATCGGTTATGGCAGCCAGGGGCATGCCCACGCCCAGAACCTCAGGGATAGTGGCTGCCAGGTAATAGTGGCTGAAGCCAAGGGAACCCCCGGCTGGAAAAAAGCCCACGACGCTAACTTCAAGGTGCTGACGGCGGCTGAGGCGGCAAAGGAAGCCGATATTATCGTAATGCTGGCTCCGGATAACCTGCAGCGGGAAATCTATTACGGCTCAATAGAAGGCGGGCTATCCAAAGGTAAAATGCTGATGTTCGCCCACGGCTTTAACATCCACTACGGGCAGATTACCCCCCCTCCCGAGGTCGATGTTACCATGATCGCCCCCAAGGGTCCCGGTCCCATGCTCCGGCAACTTTATACCGAGGGCATCGGGTTGCCAGCGCTGGTGGCGGTCCATCAGGACGCCTCGGGTAAGGCGAGGGACATTGCCCTTGCCTATGCCAGGGGTATCGGTTGCACCCGGGCCGGGGTCATTGAGACCACCTTTGCCGAGGAGACCGAGACTGACCTCTTCGGCGAGCAGACGGTTCTCTGTGGCGGGGTCACCGCCCTGGTCAAGGCCGGGTTTGAGACGCTGGTTGAGGCCGGCTACCAGCCCGAGATAGCCTACTTTGAATGCTTCCACGAGCTCAAGCTTATCGTTGACCTGATGTACAACGGGGGTTTAACCCATATGCGAAAATCGGTCAGTGATACCGCCGAGTACGGCGATTATACCCGCGGGCCACGGGTGATTGACGACCTGGCTAAAGACGAGATGAGACTGATTCTGTCTGAGATTCAGGACGGGAGCTTTGCCAAGGAGTGGATTCTGGAAAACCAAGCGGGGCGCCCGGTATATAAAGCCCTCAAGCGTATGGATGAGGAGCACCCCATCGAGCTGGTGGGCAGGGAGCTACGAGGGATGATGCCATGGCTGAAGGGGAAATAGCATGAGTAACGGCGCTGAAGAAATAGGAGACATCCGCAAGCGGCTGGAGGCAATAGAAAGAGCAATTGATGAACTGCGCGCTGGAAACCTTGCCATTATGCAAATAATGGCCGCTATAGGGCGAACAATCCAGGGCTCAGAGACAACCGAGGATGTCACCAAGGCACGCGATAAGTTTGTCAAGGAGATTACCGGCTACGCCCAAGCGGAAAAGGTAGATAGCACCGCCAAGGCGGTAGAGAAGGTAGATGATGTTGAAGATGCTATGGCCATTGCTAACGCCTTTATGAAGAAGGATAACCCGGTAGCCCTGCCGCTGAAGGCACAGCGAAGAGATGATATCTGGCTGGTAGATGTAGATATAGGAGCAGTAAGGATGGAGATAGTCAGGGTTAAAATAGACGCCAACACGGGCAATATTCTGGGCCACGAAACAATAGAGAAAAAATGAACCAGGTTATTAAGGGAATTTTCTATGGATAAGGTAATAATCTTTGATACCACACTGCGGGATGGGGAGCAGGCGGCGGGGGGGATGCTCAACGCCCAAGAGAAGCTGGAGATAGCCAGGCAGCTGGAAAAGCTCAATGTTGATGTTATTGAGGCTGGCTTCCCCATCAGCTCCCCCGGCGACTTTGAGGCAGTAAGGCTCATTGCCAGGGAAATCCGCACCCCCACCATCTGCGCCCTGGCCCGCGCCCACCCCGATGATATTGAGCGGGCGTGGGAGGCAGTTAAAGATGCCGCCCACCCGCGAATACATGTGTTTATCTCCTCATCGGATATACACCTCGGCTACCAACTGAAGAAGAGCCGCGAGGAGGTCCTGCATACTGCGCGGGAGATGGTGGCTCAAGCGAAGAAATATACCGATGATATAGAGTTCTCGCCGATGGACGCCAGCCGCACTGCCCCGCAGTATATCTATCAAATCCTGGAGGTAGTTATTGACGCCGGTGCCACCACGGTAAATATCCCCGATACGGTGGGCTATGCCATCCCCGATGAGTTCGGCAACCTCATCGGGGGAATCATCAAGAATGTGCCCAACATCAAGAAGGCGATAGTCAGCGTCCACTGCCACAATGACCTGGGGCTAGCCGTCGCCAACAGCCTGGAGGCGGTCAGGCAGGGTGCCCGACAGGTGGAGTGCACCATTAACGGCATCGGGGAAAGGGCGGGCAACGCCTCCCTTGAAGAAATTGTCATGGCGATTAATACCCGCGAGGACTTTTTCAAGCTGAAAACAGGGGTCAACACCGCCCAGATCTATAAGGCCAGCCGATTGGTCAGCGAGCTGACCGGCTTTGTCGTCCAGCCCAATAAAGCCATCGTCGGCGCCAATGCCTTCCGCCACCAGTCAGGAATCCACCAGGACGGCGTAATTAAGATGCCGATAACCTATGAGATAATGAACCCTAAAACGGTGGGCATACCAGCCTCAAGCCTGGTGCTGGGCAAGCTCAGCGGGCGGCATGCCTTTAAAGAGCGTCTGGCTGAGCTGGGCTATAGCTTGAACGAGGCGGAATTCAACCGCGCCTTCGCCGCCTTTAAAGAGCTGGCTGATAAGAAGAGGGAAATCACCGATAGAGACATTGAGTCCCTTATCGCCGAGGAGCTACGCACCGTCTCCGAGGTCTACCACCTCGACCAGGTTCAGGTATCCTGCGGAGACAGGGGTATCCCCACGGCGACAGTTAGACTTATTGGCCCCAATGGCAAGGTTCTTGCCGACGCCGCCTTGGGCACCGGTCCGGTTGATGCCGTTTACAAGGCGATTAATAGAATAGTGAAGGTGCCTAACGAGCTCACTGAATTTTCGGTTAAATCGGTAACCGAGGGCATTGATGCCATCGGCGAGGTGCTGATAAGGCTGGAGAGCGAGGGGATAACCTACACCGGGCGTGGCGCCGATACTGACATTATTGTCGCCAGCGCCAAGGCCTATATGAATGCCCTTAACCGGCTGCTGGCGGCTAGGAAAACGACTAAGTAGGATATCGATTATATTGCTTCTCCCCCACCCTATTCGCTAATAACCGGTCTTAAGCCTGATTTTCAGTCACCGGGAAAGGAACTGGATTGACCCTAGCTGAGAAAATACTGGCTACCCACGCCGGCAAAAAGAGGGTAAGCCCGGGCGAGTTCTTAAACGTCAGGGTAGACCTGATTCTAGCCAACGATATTACCGCCCCCATCGCCATAAGGGAGTTCAAGAGGCTGGGTGTAGGCAAGGTCTTTGACCCCAAAAAGGTGGTGATGGTGCCTGACCACTTCGTCCCCAACAAGGACATTGCTTCCGCCGAGCAGGCAAGGCTGATGCGAGAGTTCGCCCGCGAGCAAAAAATTATATACTTTGAGGTTGGTGAAGCCGGCATTGAGCATGTGCTTCTGCCCGAGCAGGGCCTGGTGCTACCCGGGGAGGTGGTTATCGGGGCTGATTCTCATACCTGCACCTACGGTGCTCTAGGCACCTTTGCCACCGGCATGGGCTCAACCGATATCGCCGCCGCCATGGCTACCGGTGACATCTGGATGAAGGTGCCCCCTACCATCAAGCTGGTCTACCACGGCAAACTGGGGAAGTGGGTCGGGGGCAAGGACTTAGTCCTCCACACCATCGGCGATATTGGCGTTGACGGCGCCCTCTATTCAGCAATTGAGTTTAGCGGCGAAGCCATAGACTCTCTGTCTATGGACAGCCGGTTTACTATGGCCAATATGGCGATTGAGGCCGGGGCGAAGGCTGGCATCTTCCGGGTAGATAAAAAGACCTTAGATTATGTAAAGCCAAGAGCCAAAAGAGCCTACACCGTATATGAAGCGGACAAGGATGCTGAATATGCCAGGGTCATTGAGTATGATGCCTCTAAGATTGAACCCCAGGTTGCTTTACCCCACTCCCCGGCCAACACGAAATCGGTCAGCCAGGTAAAAAATATAGAAATCAACCAGGCGGTGATTGGTAGCTGCACCAACGGCCGCCTTGAGGATTTAGAAATTGCCGCCCGGATATTAAAGGGAAAGAAAATTCACCCCGGGGTGCGGTGCATAATCATCCCCGGCACGCCGCAGGTCTACCTTGATGCCCTAACCGAGGGCTTAATTGAGATATTTATCAGGGCCGGGGCGGTGGTCAGCCCACCGACCTGCGGTCCCTGCCTCGGCGGGCACATGGGGGTCCTTGGTGACGGCGAGAGATGCATCTCCACCACCAACCGAAATTTTATCGGCAGGATGGGTAGCCCCAAGTCTGAGGTCTACCTGTCCAATCCCGCCGTTGCCGCCGCCAGTGCTATAATAGGTAAGATTACAAGCCCGGAGGAGATAAGCAATGGCTAAACTAAAAAAATCCTGGCGGGAGAAACTGGCCGATGATAAAGACCTGCCAAGGGTGGTGGAAATCACGCCTAATATGAGCCAGAGGTGGGGGACGGGCACGGTGGTCATTCCGACACCGAGGGAGGTGGATGAAATCATGAGGAGCGTGCCCCGGGGCAGGCTGATAACCATCAACCATATCAGGGAGAGGCTGGCTAAAAAGCACGGTGCTTCTATCGGCTGCCCGATAACCACCGGAATATTTGCCGGCATTGCCGCCCGCGCCGCCGAGGAAGCAAAGGCCTCAGGAGAGGAAAATATTACCCCCTACTGGCGGACGCTGAAGGTCGGCGGGGTGCTCAATGAGAAATACCCCGGCGGTATTGATGCCCAGGCTAAACGCCTGAGAGAGGAAGGGCATACTATTGAGCCGGATAGGAGCGGCAAGCCGAAAAAAGTGAAGGACTTTGAGAGGGCGCTGGTGTAAGTGTGGTTATAAAAGGCAGAGTCCACAAATACGGGGCTAATGTTGACACCGACGCCATTATCCCCGCCCGTTACCTGAATATCTCGGAGGCGGTGGAGCTGGCTAAGCACTGCCTGGAGGGCATAGACCCAGAGTTTATCTCTAAGGTAAAGCCCGAGGATATAATTATGGCGACGACTAACTTCGGCAGTGGCTCGTCTAGAGAGCATGCGCCATTGGCAATCAAGGCGGCGGGTATTTCCTGCGTAATCGCCAGGAGCTTCGCCCGCATCTTCTTCAGAAACGCCATAAATATCGGCTTGCCCCTGCTTGAGTGCGAGGAGGCAGTGGATAAAACAGAGGCGGGAGATATTTTGGAGGTCGATTTGTCCAGCGGTAAGATAAGAAACATGAGCAATGACATGGAGTTTAATTCAAAATCCTACCCCGACTTCATGGCTGAGCTTATCTCCGCCGGCGGATTGATAGAATATACTAAAAAGAGACTGGCGAGGAGGTCTTAGGTGCAATTTAAGATTGCGGTTTTACCCGGCGACGGCGTCGGCCCCGAGGTAACTACCGAAGGAATTAAGGTCTTACAGGCAATAGCTAAAAGGTTTGACCACAGCTTCAAGCTGAACTACGGGCTGGTGGGTGGGGTGGCTATTGATGAGACGGGTACCGCCCTGCCCAAGGACGTCTTAAAGACATGCCAGAAGTGCGACGGGGTACTGCTCGCTGCCGTCGGCGGTCCCAAGTGGGACGACCCCAGGGCAAAGGTTCATCCTGAGGACGGTCTTCTGGCACTAAGAAAAGGCCTGGGGCTCTTTGCCAATCTGCGCCCGGTCAAGGTCTCACCCGTGCTGGTTGACTCTACCAATCTAAAACCTGAGATTATCAGGGGGGTGGACTTTATCTTTGTCCGCGAGCTTACCGGCGGGCTTTACTTCGCCCGACCCAAAAGGCAGTGGCAGACGTCCCGGGGGAGGCGAGCGACTGACTCAATGACCTACTCCGAGCAGGAGATTGAGCGTATTGTCCGGGTTGGCTTTGAGCTGGCACGAAGTCGGCACAAAAGGCTGACCTCGGTGGATAAAGCCAATGTCCTGGAGTCCTCGCGGCTGTGGCGCCAGGTGGCGATGGAACTGGCCAAAAACTACCCCGATGTTGAGCTTGACCACATGCTGGTAGATGCCTGCGCCATGCGGCTTATCCAGAACCCGGCATACTTTGACGTGCTTGTTACCGAGAACATGTTCGGTGATATTCTCACCGATGAGGCATCAATGCTGGCCGGCTCTATGGGGATGTTGCCCTCAGCCAGTCTGGCCGGGGTGCCAAAGGAGGAGGTAAGAATATTTGGCATGTATGAGCCGATTCATGGCAGTGCCCCCCGCCGCGCCGGACTTAACATGGCTAACCCCATTGCTACCATTCTTAGCATAGCGATGATGCTACGCTACTCCCTAGGATTAGTAAAGGAGGCACAAACCGTTGAAGCCGCTGTGGAATCAGTCCTGAATGAAGGCTACCGCACCTATGATATAATGAGTGAAGGCAAAATAAAGGTGGGGACGAAGGAGATGGGAAACTTAATCGCCGAGAAGGTGGGGGGGGCAAGAATTGTCTAAAGTCCAGCTTTATGATACCACGCTGCGCGATGGCGCCCAGAGCGAAGGCATTTCCCTATCGGTGGTGGACAAGCTAAACATCGCCCGCAAGCTTGATGAGCTTGGCGTCCACTTCATTGAGGGCGGCTGGCCTGGCTCCAACCCCAAGGATGTCGAGTTCTTCGCTAAGGCGCGAAGCCTCAAGCTGAAGAATTCGGTCCTGGTCGCTTTTGGTAGCACCCGCCACCCCAGGGCTAAAGCCGGGACTGACTCTAACCTTCTGGCTCTGGCTAAGGCCGGGGTAAAGGTGGTCACTATCGTCGGCAAGAGCTCAGCCCTGCAGGTCACCCAGGTGCTGGAAACCACCCTGGAGGAAAACCTGAGCATGACCACCGACTCCATAAAATATCTTAAAGGCAAAGGGCTCAAGGTCTTCTTTGATGCCGAGCATTTCTTTGACGGCTTTAAGGCAAATGCCGACTATAGTCTGCGGGTAGTACAGGCGGCGGCTGAGGCCGGGGCTGACGTGGTGGTATTATGCGATACCAACGGCGGTTCGCTACCCAACGAAATAACTACCGCCATTAATGCCGTTAAAAAGCAGACTAAAGTTCCCCTGGGCATTCACGTCCATAATGACGGCGAGCTTGCCGTAGCCAATAGCCTGGCGGCGGTGAGCGCCGGCGTCACCCAGGTCCAGGGTACTATCAATGGCTACGGCGAGCGCTGTGGTAACGCCAACCTCTGCTCTATTATCCCGGTGCTAAAGCTAAAGATGGGTATTGATTGCATCAGCAAAGAGCAACTGGCCAAGCTAACCGAGGTATCACACTATGTCAGCGAGGTGGCTAATTTAATCCCCGACGCCTTCGCTCCCTATGTCGGTGCCAGTGCCTTCAGCCATAAGGCCGGGCTTCATGTTTCCGGGCTGGCCAAGTGGACGGAGAGCTACCAGCATATTGACCCGGCCCAGGTAGGAAACGAGCCGAAGGTGCTGGTATCTGAGCTATCGGGTAAGGGAAACATTATATATAAAGCAAAGGAGCTGGGCTTAACCCTGCCCCTGAAAGGCAAGCAGGCACAAAAGCTACTGGAGCAGGTCAAGTTGCTGGAGAGCCGCGGCTTCCAGTATGAGAATGCTGGGGCATCCTTCGAGCTGCTGATTCACCGGGCCAAGCCTGATTACCAGCCCCCCTTTGAGCTGGTTGATTTCATGGTGGTGGTGGAGAAGAGACGACGCCCACCCACGCAGGAAAATCTAGAAGGGATGCTATCCGAGGCAATGGTCAAGGTAAGGGTGGGCAAGGAGGTAATGCATACCGTGGCTGAGGGTAACGGCCCAGTCAACGCCCTGGACCAGGCACTGCGCAAGGCACTACTGCGGTTTTACCCCAACATAGCGACGGTCAAGCTGGTTGACTATAAGGTCCGCATCCTTGAGGAAAGTATTGGCACCGGCTCTCAGGTTCGCGTCCTCATTGAGTCCAGCGACGGGGTTGATGAGTGGCGGACGGTGGGTAGCTCAACTAATATCATAGAGGCTAGCTGGCTTGCCCTGGCCGACAGCCTGGAATACTGGCTACTAAAGCAAAAAGGAGATAAATAAGATGAACTACCCAGTAACCTTGAAGGTTGAATTCCCGAAAAGGCTCTCCCGGCTGACCACATTCTTCAGGCTTTTCATGCTCATACCCCAAATCGTAGTGCTATATTTTATCAATATAGCCGGAGATATCATTGTCTTTATCTCATGGTGGACAATCTTATTTACCGGTAGATATCCCAAAGGGCTTTTTGACTTCGTTGTCTGGTGGTTTCGCTGGTCGACCAGATTTGCCGGCTATGCTTATCTACTGACCGATAAGTATCCGCCGTTCAACGGGAGCGAATAGAAGCTGGCCTGCCCAGCGGCATAATATATAACGGCTTATATTGTTTATCCAGCCGCAGCACCTCTTGAACCTGCTCGTCATAGAAGGCGCCGACGGCTACCGTCGCCAGACCTAAAGCCGTAGCCTGGAGATAAATATTCTGCCCGGCATGCCCCACCTCCACGTGGACATACCTCTCCCCCCTACCTCCATAACCCGAAAGCGTCTGGCTATATACGGCGCAAATTATTATGTCAACCGGGGCTATACAGATGAAGTCCTGCTCCAGTGAGGCTTGGGCAAGCTCAAGCCTGACATCACCCTTATATTGTAGCGTCAACGAGTGGCTTTCTACATTATAGCGGTATATACCGTCACCAATCCCGTCAACGCCGTTCCCACCGCAAGCAACGAAGATTGCAAGCGGGTAGGTTGCCCCGGCGCTGGGGACAGTCCTATATCTCCCACCAGCATTGCTGAGGCCCTGAGCTGCCCATAATATCTGCGATAGCTGTGATTGGGAGATAGGCTCAGGGGCAAAATCCCTTACCGACCTTCGCCGGGCAATGGCTTCCTCCAGGGACACCATACCCTTCCACGACGGTGGTGGCAGGGGGATTTCTGCTTGCTTATTCATCAACCCTTAACCACACCCATCGGCCTTGCCCTTGCCACTTTGCGGGAGATGCCGGCATTATGGGTTACCTCAACCACCTCACTCACGTCCTTGTAGGCTTCAGACGCCTCCTCAGCCAGTGACGCCATGTTTTCCGCCTTAACTATAATCCCTCTTTCTGCCAGCGCCCGGGCAACATCAGAGCCCCGAAGGCTACGCCTGGCTGCCGCCCGACTCTGCAGCCTGCCCGCACCATGGCAGGTTGAGCCGAAGGTCTCCTTCATCGCTACCTCGGTGCCCACGGCGACATAGGAGAAGCGCCCCATATCCCCGGGAATGAGAACCGGCTGCCCCAGATGACGGTAAATAGCAGGGACATCAGGGTGTCCCGCCGGAAAAGCCCTGGTCGCCCCCTTGCGGTGGACACAAAGCCTCTCTTTACCACCATTAACGGTATATTCCTCAATCTTGGCGATATTGTGAGCCACGTCGTAAATCTGCCTCATGCCCAGCTCCGGCTGACTTTTGCCGAAGACCTTGACAAAAGCCTCCCTGACCCAATGCAGGATACACTGCCGGTTAGCCCAGGCGTAGTTAGCGGCGCAGGCCATAGCCGCCAGGTAATCCTGCCCTTCCGGGGAATTTATTGGGGCGCAGGCAAGCTGGCGGTCGGGCAGGCTGATAGTGTATTTTTTTACCGCCTGCCCCAATAGTTCAACATAGTCAGTGCAAACCTGGTGACCGAAGCCCCTGGAACCGGTATGTATCAGGATAAGCACCTGCCCCAAATCCTCAATACCCATCGCCTTAGCCGCCTCCCGGTCATAGAGCTCGTCCACCACTTGAACCTCAAGAAAATGGTTGCCCGAACCCAGGGTGCCCAGCTGGGGGATGCCCCGCTTCTTCGCCTTGCTACTGACCTTATCCGGGTTAGCCCCCTTCATGCACCCCGACTCCTCGGTGACGATAACGTCTTCAGCATCACCATAGCCCTTCTCCACCGCCCAGCGGCTACCCCTCACCATGACTTCACTGAGTTCCTTTTCGCTCACCCTTATCTTGCCCTCCGACCCCACCCCGGAAGGAATATTAATAAAAAGCTCGTTGACCAGACGCTCAATCCTGGGTCTGACCTCCCCTTCAGTGAGATTGGTCCGCAACAGCCTGACGCCGCAGTTAATATCAAAGCCGACGCCCCCGGGCGATACCACCCCATCCTTAATCCTAGTTGCCGCCACCCCACCTATGGGGAAGCCATAGCCCCAGTGAATATCAGGCATCGCCAGCGAGTGCCCGACAATGCCGGGGAGAAAGGCAACATTAGCCACCTGCTGGAAGGCATTCTCCTCCAGGATATGGGTGAGCATGGCTTCGCTGGCAAAGATGAGACCGGGCACCGCCATGCCCTGCTTATAGCTGGTTGGGATCTCCCAGCGGTAGTCATCGAGCTTTCTTAGTATTCCCTGCCACGGTGCTGCCATTTTTTAACCCCTATTAAATATCAAATAATACCTGGACCTTGCAGCCATCACCCTTGTCAACCTTCAGCATATGGTAGGTGGCGGCCTTGACGCCTATCTTTATTTTGTGCCTTGACTTATTGACCTTCTCCCCATAGCCCCTAGCCTTAAGCCGGGTACTATCAAGCTGGGTAATCTCAAAACGCTTGAAAATAATCCCCTCGGTGTCAAATTGATAGATAAGCTCGTTCAACCATTCCACCAGCAGGTTTTCCTCATCAGTGGCGGTCAGCTCGGCGTCCCGATGAATGACCTCCTCCACACTATCGAGCTCGGTTATCAGGCTGAACAAGCCCCGTGCCGCATTGGCAAACGCCTGCTTCAGGTCAGACCCGTAGGCGATAATGCCAACATCGGCGGTATGGTCTATAATTTCAAAATCCTTATTCTTAGCCATCCGAAAATTAAATTATACCATAACCACTTATCTCAATAAACCTTGCCGACAAGAGCGCAGAAAGCAGCCCGTGCCAAAATTGCAGGAAATGGCTATAATAGCCATGTAGCAACAGCCGGAAAGGAGAAGCAAACAATGATAGGCGTAAGGGTTAAATTTGCAGTGAAGGACGAAGTAAGGAAGCAGTTAGCCGATATCGAAGTGGCGAGGAAGCATATAGGCGATGTAGTTGAAGGCTGCAGGAAGGTTCCCGGGCTTAAGGAGAAATTCTTCGTTATGAATCCCAAAACGCTAGCTCAGGGTGCTTTTTTGATATGGGAAACGCAGGAGCATTTCGAGGCGTATCTAAAATCGGAGGAGTATAAAGCTACTGTCCTTGACATTTGCCAGGGAAAACCTGATATAGAGACCTACGTACTTACTGCCACCTTAACCGACGGGGTGCTTATCTGACCTCCAGGGGCAAAGCCCTCTTTGAGCTTTTCTGGCTATCTAGTTATAATAATAACGGGAACTCAGATGGGCGATATAAAGAGTGCCGCCGAGATAGCCAGGGAAAAGGTGGCAGAGCTGGATAAGGCAACCGATGAGGAGCGGCTAAAATGGAAATATGTCCCCGAAGGGGAAAAACTGGCCGCCAGGTATCTAAAGCAAAATCTGAACCTGGTCGCCGAACTGGCTAATTACGAGGAGAAGGTAAGCCGATATATCAAAGATGGTGCCAGCGAGATAATGGTCAGGAATATCAACCTGCCCAGGAGCGACCTTGCCCGCCGGACTAATAAAAAGGCGATGGATGGTTTAAAGACCCTGAAGAGCGATAAGGTAGGGGTGGAAAATATCTTCAGCAAGATGAGGAACATATTCAAGCACTATACCGAGCAAGGTGAGCAACAGAGAAAACAGGCTTACGCCAGCCTGAAGGCTGAGTTTGAGGCCAGGGTCAGACAAGCAATGCAACAGCAGCTAAGCCCCCTCATCGGGATGAAGATAGACGTGGAAAAACAGCCCCAGTTCCAGGAGGAGTGGCGCCGGCTCCAGGTTCAGCTAGATTCACAATACATAAGGCTTCTGGATGAATATAAGCAGGAGCTACTGGCCAGCGCCTAAATTATATGGATATTGAGGATGAGAGGATTCAAGAGGCAGTTAAGCGCACCGAGATACTAAGACTGCCCAAGCGGAGCTTGGCTACCTTCGGCACGACCAATATATACTACTACCTGCTTACCGAGCCTGCCTACTCGGAACTGGTAAAGGGTAGCAGCGAGACAGTTATCAGGGAAGGCAGGGTAATCGCCGAGAGACCGAGGATTGTAACCCCGTATTACCTTTCCCAGATTGAAGGATTTAGCTCAGATGCCAGAAAATACTTTGATGTACTGATTAAGACCCACGGTGCCAACGCCCCCGGGCTTTTTTACAGCTACAAAAACGAGCCCGAGGAGCTTACCATTGTCTCTGATAATCTGCGAGCGGTAGTGGATAAGCTAAATCTTGACATTGATAAGAGTGGCAACCCGCTGACCTCCATTATCAAAGGACTGGACGAACTGTGGGATGTATCACTACTCAAGTTTATCTATGAGCTGACCAGAAGCTCTCTGCCCGATAACCTATTGCAACTGGGAAGTAAGGGACTCCTAGATATAGACTCTACGGGTGTCCCGGCTGATGCCAGGGTAAGGATTGAGGAGCTTTTCAGGCTGGCTCAAAAAGGCGAAATTGAACCCAGGGAACTGAAGGACGAGCTTGACCGCTGGGGTCTGTTTGAGGAGTATGAGGACCGGTTTTTCACCATTTTCAAAAGGAGACGATAACATCATATGTTTCAAGAGCGAATGATAATAAGACCTCCCAGCGAGGCAAGTAGCTTCCTGCTTCCGGTAACAATTGGCTGCTCCCACAACAAGTGCACCTTCTGCGGCACCTACCCCGGGGTCAAATTCAGAGTAAGGCACCTTGAGGATATCAAGCAGGATATTGATAAGGTAGCCCAGAATTATAGCTGGAGCCTGAAGCGGGTATTCCTGGAGGAAGGAGATGCCCTGATTGCCCCCCAGCGTATACTAGCCGGGGTGCTTAAATACCTCAATGAGAAGTTCCCCAACCTGGAAAGGATCGGTACCTACACCACCCCCCAGGCAGGACTGGTAAAGAGTGTTGATGAGCTCAAAGAGCTAAACCGGCTCGGGCTTAAGATTGCCTATATGGGGGTGGAGAGCGGCGATGAGGAGCTACTTAAGAAGATAAACAAGGGGGTCAGCTACGACCAGATAGTTGAGGCGGGGAGAAAACTCAGGCAGGCCGGGATTACCCTCTCCGTTACCGTAATACTGGGCTTAGGTGGTCCTGAAGGCAGCAAGAAGCACGCCTTAAACACAGCCAGGATACTCTCCGATATTGACCCTGAATTCGCCGGCACCCTCACCATACTGCTCGTCCCCGGCACCCCTCTACATAAGGAGTGGAAGGAGGGCAAATTTTCGCTCATCTCACCGTTTCAGTCCCTGGAAGAGCTCAAGCTGATAATACAGAACGCCAACTTTAGCAACTGCTTCTTTACCGCCAATCACGCCTCAAACTACCTGCCGATTAAGGTGCGGCTTCCCGAGCAAAAGGCAGCGATAGTTAAACTCATAGACGAGGTCTTAGCCGAGAAGGATATGTCCCGGCTTCGCCCCGAGTCTACCCGGGCATTATAAAAGGGAACAATGGTGAATGTTTCTGTAATCCACGCCAGAGACCTTTCCGAGGCATGGTTTCTCTGCCTGCGCCAGACCCTGACCGAGGGCCATGAATATAAGATTGACCGGGGAAGCTACGCCGGCCAGCGGCGCAAGGAGCTCGATTTCATCGTTGTCCAGGTCAGGAATCCGGGAACGAGACCGCTAGTACCAACTGTGCCCCAGGGTGTCCCCCCACCCACCTCCATGGAGTATATTGAAGACTATCTCCCTTACCTTATGACCTCGCAAAAGGGCGAGGGTGAGCAGTATACCTACGGTCAATACCTGGAAAAGCAGATACCGAAGGTAATAAAGATGTATAAAGAGGACGGCTTTAATACCAACCAGGCTTTTATGGCGGTGGGTGATGCCGAGTCTATAAACCTCCCCGACCCACCCTGTTTAAGGGGGATAGATACCAGAATCCACGACCAAAAACTTCACTTTTTTGCCTATTTTCGCTCCTGGGACCTCTGGGCTGGCTTCCCTTCAAACCTTGCCGCCATCCAGCTCCTGAAAGAATATATGGCAAGCGAGATCGGGGTTAACGATGGC
>Ga0315282_10010128_pt1 | contig 14851 bp, 12 predicted proteins | sample YL17G07_20_MG_FD_203693 | JGI IMG/M metagenome (GOLD analysis project Ga0315282, IMG submission 203693) | Sediment microbial communities from Yellowstone Lake, YNP, Wyoming, USA - YL17G07_20 | ecosystem: Environmental > Aquatic > Freshwater > Lake > Sediment | place: USA: Wyoming | collected... | reverse complement strand
GGCCACTGTGAATTCCTGGATCTCTCCGGTCTCCGGGTGAACCCAGGCGACTTGATGCTGTTTCTTGTGGGTGTCCATGGCGACATGCGTTATACTCGTTTTCACGACCGGTTCTCCCAATCAAGGGTGAGTGTTGTGCGGCTCTGCTATCGCCGATAGTAACCCGCGATAGTGCCGCAGACCTGCGGCACGCCGAACCATCACTCTATCGGCGAGAGCCGGTCGTTCCATATCTTCTACAAACGGCGGCCTCCGCGAGTGGCAATTGGCTTTGTTTCGCAGAATTGCCTGCGCTCGTAGTGACGCCGTCAGGCGTTTGCTCATCCCTTTTCAGTGACGCGAAGCTCGCTGTTCCCGTGCCTCGCAATTGGCTTTGTTCTGCGCGATCGATCTCGCAGGGTGGGTACTGCCCACCGTTTGCCGCGGCCCGGCTATTCTCCTTCGCATCTCGCCGGGTCCGGCAGCCAATCCCGGCGTCGTGGGCCTCCGATTTCTCCGCCCGCCGCAGCTTTTGAAGCTCGGCCATGGTCCTGTACAGGCTGCTCTCGATCCGCCGCTCGTACATCAGCAGCCGGTCCAGAACCCGTGAGTTGGCGAAGTCCCTGACGACCGTCCGCCCCAGCGCCGAATCGCCATCACAGCCCTCCGGATCATCCGGCGGCTGGTCCGCCCCTTTGGCTCGCAGCGACTGTGTGAGGCTGGCCAGTGGGCTCGATGTCTCCTTCGCCAGCAGGGCGTCGAACGCCTCATTGTGAATGCGTTCCGCGCGTCGCAGCCGCCAGGCGAGGCTGACGATCCGCTCGGCCAGCCTGGACTCCATCGTCCCAACCGGATTCAATTCCCAGAACAACTCCTCCCGATAAAGCTCGAACTCCTCCCGATCTTCCCCACGGATGACATCGGCCTGTGCCAGCAGCCCGTGCCTGACGGCATTCTGTGACACTGCCGCCTTGCCCTCCGCCGTACGCGGACCCGTGGATTTCCCTGCGTTTCGACGATTCGCTACAACTTGTGCCTCCGTAGCCATGGCGTGACCCTCCGAGATTTACGATTTACCATTTTCCATTTACGATTGTCTATTGAGTTGTATCACCATCATACAATAGCCCGATTTGGTCCTCAATGGAAATTCCGAAAAATATGGTGATTTTTTCATATCGCGTCACTAACTCCTTGTGACACAGGCATTTACAACTGACTACCAGCAACCGCCAACGGACAGCCTCTTTTGAGCCACAGAGACCACCGAGGTCACAGAGATTTTGTAGGGTGTGCTGTGCCCACCGATCCTCGTGAATTGTGAAGACACGGGCCCGCCTCTTTCTGATTACCAATCACTGTTCGTTTCCCATTTGCCTTTCCGTCGGCTTGACCCTACAATTGCGCCGTGGACTCAGAGGCTGTTGCGCGTTTTGAGGAGCATGAAGATGCAGGCGAATCGTTCGAATCTGTCGCGTCGTGATTTTCTGGCAAGCACCGCGGCCTGCGCCGCCGCGGGCATAATGGGAGGGGGTTGTATGGAACAGAACAGGCGAGCCGCCAAGACACTGGGCGTGTGCGGGCTGGACTGTGCGGCGTGTCCCGCCTTCGTCGCCCGCAAGACCGAAGACCAGGCCCTGCGGGTCAAGACCGCCGCCGAGTGGTCCAAGCTGTACAAGACCGGCCTCAAGCCTGAGGACATCAACTGCGTCGGCTGCCTGAAGGCCGAGGGTGTGCACTTCGGCCCCTGCAACGAATGCGAGATCCGCAAGTGCGGCCAGGCCCGCAAAGCGAAGAACTGTGCCCTGTGCACCGACTATCCCTGCGAGAAGATCGCCAACTTCATCGCCAACGTCCCGCCCGCCAAGGCCAATCTCGAAGAGGTCCGCCGCACTCGACCGCGAAAATAGGGACTGTCCCTCGGGCCCTCCTCGGGCCCTCTTGCGCCGCGAGGCCATCTTGGCCTCGCTTTGTCAGGGCGCGATGCGCCGCGCCCTCGAAGTGCAAGGGCAAGATGCCCTCGCCACAGGGAAACCATCGCCAAGCCCTGCGGGCTTGACGATGCCACCTGCCCTCTCCGCTTCGGTGGACAAATACCTGCCCAGCCGTCGGGGTGCGGTCGGAATACGGTGGCAGCGCATGGCCGTGTGCCGACTGCCCCTCTTTCGTCCCTTACGGGACTCGTTTTATCCTTGGCCGCGGTTTGCCCAGCGATAAATCGCTGGGCTAGTCTCTGGTGTGCCGAGCATGCTCGACAGCTTGAGGGTGCAAGTCCCTTTCACAACCTGATGGAGGTGAAGTGATAGCGAAGCGCAAGGGTGTCGCCGCGAGGCGGGATCTGAAAGAAGCGTGGAGCCAAGACGCGAGCCGATGGACAAGAACCGGATACGAGGCATACCGTGTCGGACGAGCGGGCCAGAGATCGCGAAGTCCATTTCCATCAAGGGCACGGGTTGTAAATCCGGCGGTTGCGCGTCGAAGGCGGTCGAGCTTACCTCGGGAGATCTGCCGTTCGTCTCGGATTCGGGACTGAGGCCGGAGCGATCCGGCCTGACCGTGCGGCAGAAGTCAGCAGCGGGCATAGTACGCACGGGAGTGCGGAAGGCCCAAACGGTCCCCGCAAGGGGTTAATGGGAGTGGCAAGTACGCAGCGCAACTCATGAGCGACAAGCGGCAGAAGAACCAGTTGTACCTGGCCTTCCCGGCAGAGGATCGGGGTGAAGCCCCAAGGGCTGTCGGGCAAGGGACCGAATCGTTCGTGGCGAAACGCAGGGCGGAAAGCCCGGCCATTGGCGACATTGACTGTTGTCCAGTAGCTTCACCCGCCGAACCGCCCGGTACGGACCCGTACGCCGGGTGGTGTGACAGGGAAAGCGGGCAACCGCCTACCTATGTCGATTCGTCCTCCGGGCTTGGGCTGCCGCCCCGCAGGGGCGATCGGCAAGAGCCCACCGTTTCAACGGTGGGTACCGATAGCGAATGATATCCGCAAGCCCCGTAGGGGCGACAGAAAACAGGCAACGGGGGGGGCGTCCTTCCATCGGGTGTGGTCAGAATCCGCCACCGAATACCGACCGCACCCAGCCGTCGACTCTGTCCATTTTTCTCTTGCATTCGGGCTGAGAGTAGGGCCACAATATAGTCACGGTGAGATCTTTCTCGTACGGCACCTTGGATACCGGAAGCGGCCCGGTTGGGCTTTGAAAAGGTAACGACGCGGGCGTGCGATTTTTGTTTGGCAAGCATCGGGAATCCTGTCTGCGTTCGGTGTGGGAGACTGGTACGAACAGGTAGCAGACCGAAACGCAGACGTGCGGAGTGGCAGCCATGAACAGGGAGAAGACATCCGACGGTCACCAAGGCGACCTCTCGCAGAGACGTAGGTCAATCGTCCATCATCCATCGCCCCTAGTCAATTGCCCCGGCTTCACACTGATCGAGCTGTTGGTGGTGATCGCGATCATCGTGATGCTCATCTCGATTTTACTGCCGACAGTCCAACGGGTCCGCAAGCAGGCCCAGGCCGTCGTCTGCCAGAGCAAGCTTCGCCAATGGGGCGGCCTCTTCGCTGCCCAAGCGGCCAACCCCGGGGAGACAATCATCTGCCCGTACATAGCTCCTGACGGAGACGGCTGGACCGGGGAGGATGAGGCGGCAATTCTGATTCCCGGCACGAGGGAATATGACTGGAGGGGTTCGCTCGAACGCCGGTACGGGCCCGAGGTCCGAGATCTGCTCCTGTGTCCAGCGGCCTCTCGCCTAAGTAAGAGAATAAGCACATATGGCTCTTATGTGGGGGCGTACGGCGACACGTTCTCGGCATCGTGGGGAGCGTTCCCGACACTTGAACACATCCGTGCGAGTAGCTATGGGCACAACGACGCGGCGAAATTCCTCGGTGCCAACGATCCCCCGCCGCCGTGGAGGTCGATGAGTCTTGACACGAAGGCTGCAGCGTCCGTCCCCGTCTTCTTCGATTGCGGGAATTCGGCGGCTGGCTCGCGATGTACGGTGGGGCCTCCGCCCTACGAGAATTGTGGCTATTCTGTCCCGGGCGGTGAGTGGAGCTCCGTCTGCATCAATCGGCATAACGCCGGGATCAATAGTTTGTTCTTGGACTGGTCGGTGCGCAAGGTGGGACTCAAGGAGCTCTGGACACTCAAATGGTGGAGGCAGTACAACACGCGAGGCCCCTGGACTAAAGCCGGCGGCGCCAAGTCGGAGGACTGGCCCCAGTGGATGCGCCGGTTCAAGGACTATTGAGCCGGGGTGTGCCTGCGCGGCACAACAGGACCGAATTGGCAGGGAGAAAACCATGAGACGCGAATGGATAGGCCAAGCCACTCGGCGGTCTGGGACCCCTGCACGAGGATTCTATCCCTCAATCATCGATCATCCTTCATCAATCATCAATTCGAGGAAAATAGGGACTGTCCCTCGGGCCCTCCTCGGGCCCTCTTGCTCTTGAGGGCTCTCCGACAGTACAATGTGCAGAGCGAGCAAGGGAGTGTCGCCCTATTCACTTGTCAAGGAGCGAGGTTAGCCTTTCTCACGGGTCATTTAGGGAGGCAGGGCGATGATTGTCCAAGTGCAGTGCATCAGCAAATCCAACCGGCAGGATGCCCATGAAAGGATTACCCATATCGGGGGCATAAACCCCAATGGCAGCCGGTGGAGAATGACACAGCAGCACGCTATCGAAGGCATCGAAAACCGGGAGTACAGTTTTTACGTCTCCGTCCAAGGCAGACCCGTCAACGTTATCGTGGCTGTAAGCCGTTTCGGCCACAAGTACATCAAGACTGAGGCAGATGGGGAAGAGCCGAACAATCTGCTGAGTCTACCGGAGTGTCCATAGTCCCGATCTTGCCATCCAGAACAATGGCAACAGGCGGGGCGTAGCTCATTGGGTCCAGTGCCCACTGGAGTGCTTGTTGAACGGCATAGGGGGGAGAACGGGGCCGTGTCTTCGCTATTCACTATTTGCTGTGGGGGGACCTGGATCAAAGCTGCACGTCTCGTGGGGGTGAGGTTCGTGCAGGCGGGGCGGTGTGCGGAGCACACCCTATTACTCCGTCCACGCCAAAATGGTGGGCGGTCTTGCCAGCCCGGCCGGTACCCTGCAGGACTGACGCAGGAATTCCTGGCAAGATGGACGAAAGCCACCCACCAACTTAGGGCGGACGGAGTACTATGATTGGCGGACGGAAGGAGTTGCCTCGGATCGCGAAATGCCGTATAATGATGACATGGGCAAAGTCGCACGAAAGGACATTTTGAGTCTCACTATCGCCGAGCGGATCGAGTTGATCGGGGATCTCTGGGACAGTATTGCCGAGGTCCCCGAGGCCGTTGCACTGACCGAGGCACAAAAGGCTGAGCTTGACAGGCGGCTCGACGCCTACCGCAAGGACCCGACCGCCGGGGTCCCCTGGCCGGTGGTCCGCGACAGGATCGCCAAACGCAAATGACGTATCGGCTGATCATTCGACCCGAAGCTGAGGCGGAACTCGCAGAAGCCTTCGACTGGTACGAACGCCGCGTTCCCGGCCTCGGTGCGGATTTGCTTGTGGCGGTCGATACGGCCGTAGATTCTATCCTTAGCAATCCACTTCAGCACCCTGTGGTCTACCGCAATGCTCGCCGGGCTCTGACGCGGAGATTCCCGTATCAAGTGCTCTTTCTCGTGGAAGCCGATGTCGTCGTTGTGATTGCCGTCTTCCATGGCGCCCGCGATCCTAAACGCTGGCAGGATCGCCTCTGATTCTTGCTTTCGCCGCGTGCGCTATTTGCCTCTTGCCAGGAAGAAACGCCTGACGGCGTCACTACAAACGAGCTCGCAACCGATTTACGGGCCCTACTTGCGAGATGTTGCTTGGGCTTTGAGGTCTTCGAGCATTTTGAGGGCGGCTTGGACGAGGAGTTCGCCGGAGCCTTCGGCGCAGCGGGCGCTGACGACTTCGTAGTTGCCCTCCGCGTAGGCGGAGCGGTTGGGGATGTAGCCGATGGAGCCGTTGGCGAGCTCGGCGATGTGGGTCTGGGCGATAGGGGGAGGCCGCCTTGATGCTCAGGCCCAGCTCGACGAAGATCTCGCCCGGCAGGGACACCCAGGCCAGCGAATCGCCCATCGTGATGACCTGCACCTCGACCTCCAGCGGCTTGCCGTCGCGTTTCTGGACGTCGAGTACCTTGTATGCCTTGACCTGCTCCATGAACTTGGCCTTGTCCTTCTTCTCGACGGTCGCCTTGGCCTCCTGCACATCCGTCATTACGGCTGGTTGGGGTAGGCCAGTGCGGCGGCCGGATCGATCAGGCCCCAGCCGTATTCTTCATCCCATCCGGGAGTTCCCAGGTCTTTAGCGGTCTGCTCGATGGCCCGTCGCACTTTGTCCGGGCCGGTCACGCCATGGGAGATCAGCAGCCCGGCCAGGCCGCTCACGTGCGGCGCTGCCATGGAAGTCCCCTGGAAGAAATAGTACGCGAAGGAACTGGGATCCACGGAGAACGTCTGCTGAACAATGCCGTCCGGGTATCCGTCGCTGTTCTGGTCAACCGTCATGTCGCCCCCCGGCGCCACGACACTCAGGTACGAGCCGGTACTCGAATAGGGGGCTCGTTTGTTATCGTACCGCGTGGCGCCCACGGCGATGCAGTAGCTTTTGTAGGCGGCCGGGTAGGTCACCGGATTGCCGGTCTGGTAGTTGTTGCCTGCCGCACAGACCACCATGACCCCGTGCCGATAAGCGGATGCCAGCGCGTCTTCTATCGTAGTCGATGGGCTCGTGCCACCGAGGCTCAGATTGATCACGCGAGCGCCGTGATTGACGGCGAAGTAGATTCCCTCGGCGATCGTGAAGTAGTCCCCGAGGCCGTTGGCATCGATGACTTTCACCGGCATGACGGAGCAGCGGAAAGCCACTCCCGCCACGCCCACCTTGTTGTTCGTGCTCTGGGCAATCGTCCCGGTGACATGCGTGCCATGCCCGTTGTCGTCGTTTGGATGATCGTCACGGTTCACAAAGTCGTAGCCCGTCACGAAATGGGTCTCGGCCAGGTCCGGCGCCCGCTTGTAGACGCCGTAGTCCTCGAAGGCGACGCCGCTGTCGAGCACGGCAATGATCACCTTCGGATCGCCCGTCTCGATGTCCCACGCCTTCTCCATCCCGATCCCGCCGGTGGCCGTGTTGTAGAGGTCCCACTGATAGTGGAAGTAGGGGTCGTCAGGCACGAAAAACACGTGGACATAGTGGTTCAACTCGGCGTATTGGACAGACTCATGCTCGGCCAGATCACTCACCATATCCTCAGGTTTTGAACCGTCGGGAATCTTCACCAGGTGGACGTCCGCGTGTTCACAGGTGCGGAGGACGGAACAGGCGTGTTGTTGAAGCAGCCCGTCCCTTTCGTTTGGCTCCACACCTTCATTGAACTTGACGATGATTTCACTCTGGCTCCAGGCGGGCGGCTCGGGGATGTCGGCTGTTACCCCGGCGCCGGCGTGCGGCCCCCACAACGAGGCGACAAGGAGACCCCCCAACAGACACGCGGCCACAATGGCTCTCGATAAGATACGTGCTCGCATGACTCAACCTCCTTTTGCGGACGTTCATCGTGAGCGAGCGACGTCTCCGGCGACGCAAACAAACCTCGCCACGTCTGAACGAACATGTGACTATACGGCAGCCGATTGCCCGCGTTCAAGAGAAAACTGCGGCGTTGCCAGAACAGACGCCATGTCCGCGACATTCTGCCAGAATAGGGTGGTGCTTTCCCCGGCTCCCGGTGGTATACTCGCCGGCTATGGTACCGAACAACCTCGATTCCAAGCCGGCGGCAGGAAACAACAGCCCGCGCGCCACTCACACGCGATATTGGGTGGTGGTCTTCGCCGTGACACTGGCGATGATCACCTACATCGACCGCGTGTGCATCTCGCAGGCGGCGCCCGGTATCCGCGGTGCATTGGGCCTCAACGACGCCCAGATGGGCAAGGTGTTCGCGGCGTTCGGATTGGCCTACGCGTTGTTTGAGATTCCCAGCGGCTTCCTCGGTGATTGGATGGGGCCCCGGAAGGTGCTCATGCGGGTCGTCCTCTGGTGGTCGTTCTTCACGGCCGCCACGGGCAGAGTCTGGAGTTTCTGGTCCCTGTGGGTGACCCGATTCATGTTCGGGGCAGGCGAGGCGGGGTGTTTCCCCAATCTGACCAAGGCCTTCACGCTCTGGCTGCCCAAGACCGAGCGGACCCGCGCGCAGGGGATTATGTGGATGAGCGCCCGGTGGGGCGGGGCGTTCACTCCTTTGCTGGTGGTGTGGGTGTTCGCGCTGGTGGACTGGCGGAACGCCTTCTTACTCTTCGGCGGGATCGGCGTCGTGTGGGCAGCGATCTTCTACGTCTGGTTCCGCGATCGTCCCCGCGATCATGGGGCGGTAAACGCCGCGGAGCTGGAGTTGCTGCGGGAGAACGAGGCCAATCTCACGGGTCATGCCCATGTTCCCTGGGGCAAGCTCGTTGCGTCGCCGACCGTCTGGTTCTTGTGGGGACAGTATTTTTGCATCAGCTACGGCTGGTACTTTTATATCACCTGGTTACCCACGTATCTGAAAGAAGAGCGGGGCGTAGCACTGGAGAAGAGTGCGTTCCTGGCCGGGCTGCCGTTATTCCTTGGAGGCATCGGCTGTCTGCTGGCGGGCTTGCTTCTGGGCTGGCTGGTGCGGCGCTCGGTCAGCGTGACATTCTCACGGCGTTTGCTGGGATTTGTGGGGTGCACCGCCGCCTCGGGCCTGTTACTATGGTCGGCCTACATCAAAAACCCGCAGTTGGCCATGATCTCGATGGGGTTGGCCGGCTTCGCCAATGACTTGACGCTGCCGGGCGCCTGGAGTACCTGCATGGACGTGGGCGGGCGCTTCGCCGGCACGCTCTCGGGCAGCATGAACATGATGGGCAACTTCGGCGGCATGGCCGGCCCCTTGGTCGTCGGGTACGTCCTGCAATTCACGAACCGCAACTGGGAGATCACATTCTGGCTTTCCTCCGCCATTTACTTCCTGGGCGGCCTGTGCTGGCTGTTCATCGACCCTGTCACGCCGCTGGAAGGCGCTAAGACTATGGCTCCGGGTTTGGCTCCAACCCCGCGTGAGTCGGTGCCGGCGTAGACGCGACTCACGGCGTCGCCGGGCCGGGGGCAGCTTCGGTTACTCTGCCGGTTTGGGGCGCTGGGCTTACGGCCGGCTCCAGCTTGTCGTACCAGGTGAACTTGAGGATGGCGGAGGTCACCACGAAGACGGCGGCGCAGAGCCACATCTTTCGCGCCTGCTGGATCACCAGGAAGATCGGCATCGCCACCATGCTCATCTCCCAGACCAGCCCGACGGCGATGTTGAACCAGTCGCGCCAGAAGTCGCGGTTGGGCTGGATGGCGGGGTCATCGGCCCGGCACTTCTCATAGATCGGCTTCCAGAAGCCCCACGGCCGCACGGTGCGGTAGAAGCTCTTGAGAATCTCGTCTTCTTCCGGCTTCGTCAGAAGGCACACGCCGACCGACGCGACGGCACTGAGCGCCATGATCGTCGGAAACAGGACGTAGATCGGGTGCAAGGAAATCGGCGCCATGCCCAGGAGCTTCATGTAGTCCGCTTTGCCGACGAACAGCAGGACAAGGGCCGAGAGGGTCCCGGCCGCCATGCCGGCGAAGAAACCGTAGCCGTTGAATCGCCACCAGTGCCACTTGATCACGTTGGGAATTACAAAGGCCGGGATGATCGCGGAGACGAGCAGCTCCGTATTGGAGTGCACGGACTTCGTGGCGAATCCGAATCCGATGCCTGCAACGATGATGACAAAGGAGCAGACATAGCTGAGCCGGACGTATCGCCGGACTGGACCGCGCGGATCGATGTACCGCTTGTAGATGTCGTTGACGATGTAGGCGGCGCCGGAATTGACGGTCGAGACAAACGTGCTCATGAACGCCGCCAGCAGACCAGCGAGAATCAGCCCCTTGCAGCCGATGGGCAGATAGCGGTTCACCACCTGCGGCAGGATGACCTCGAAGTCCACTTTGCCTTGCTTGGCCGCCATCTGCTGCAGGTCCGGGCCGAAGTACACGATGCCGAGCGTGGCGATCCCGGCAATGAGCAGGAACCGCGGGGCCAGGGATGCAATGGCCATCATGAGATTCTCGAGCGCCGCCTCGCGCGGGCTGCGCGTGGAGAGGACGTGCTGGATCGCGTAGTTGGGCGTCGGCCCGGCCATGCTGACGAGCACGCCTTTGAGGAAGATCATCAGGATGAACAGGCCGAAGATCGAGTAGCCGTCGCCGCCGGCGCTGATCGGATTGTAGAGCTTTTCGTTCAGTCGCGGAATGAGGTTCGACCAGTCCACGTCGAGTCGCCAGCCGAAGAACATGCGGTCCCAATTGGCGGGGACGGAGGCGGTGATCTGTTCCGGCGTGGTGCTGGTAATCGCGACGACGCCGATAATGACAGCCGCGAGGACGATCAGGCCGAACTGGATCAAGTCGTTCATCACGACACTGTACATGCCGCCGACGATGCAGTAGATGCCGGTGACGGACATGATGATGATAGCGTAGAAGTCCGCCGGGGGCAAGCCCCAGGGCAGCGACGCGGCCGACAGACCCAGCGTCTCGATCGGCACGAACGATTCGGCGAACTTGCCGATCCCCTTGAAGGCCATCGTCAGAAACGGCACGACGCTCACGAGGGCGTACACCACGATGCTCAGATAGGCCAGCTCCGCGCCGAGGCTCTTGCCGAAGCGTGTCCGCATCCACTCGGCGCCGGTGAGCACGTTCGACCGGCGCACCCAGGTCCCGAGGTACATCATGCGGAAGATCACGTTGAACAGGGGCCAGACCCACAGGAGCCAGACGCCCTTGGCGCCGTAGACGAACAGCACCATGACGAACCACATCGTGCCGGAGATGTCGACGCCGCTCGAGCCGTGGGCGATGCCGATCATCCACCACGGCAGGCTCTTGCCCGCCAGGAAATACGATTCCGGATTGCGGGCCGCCAGCTTCGCCACCAGCCAGCCGACGACGATCATCAGGATGAAGTAGAAGATGATGATGGTGATGTCTACGGCATGCATCAGATTCTCCCAACTTTGGATTTGAGATTTCAGATTTGGGATCTGAGATTTCAAATTTTCAGATTCGAGATTTCCGATTGCGGATTCAAGCAGGCTCACGCCTCTGATCCGCAATCCGCAATCATCAATCCGCAATTCATATGGGGCAGCCCAGCAGGTGCTGCACTAGCTCTTCGAGGTCGCACGTCGCGACGGCACAGTACTTGTCCCCGCCGCCGTAGTAGACGAACAGCGTCCCGCCGATGACGACGGCGCCGCACGGGAAGCACACGCCGCGATAGTAACCCTCGATCTCGTAGTCGGCCTCCGGCTGCATCAGCCAGTCGGGCGTGCGGTGCAGGACGACGCTCGGGTCTTCGAGGTCGAGCAGGACCGCGCCGAGGCGGTAGCGCTTGTCGGGTCCGACGGCGTGATAGATCGTCAGCCAGCCGTGCTCGGTCTTGATCGGCGGGGTGTTGACGCCCAGCTTGGCCGTCTCCCACGGGTATTTGTTTGTGATCAGCAGCTTGCTCTGGCGAAAGCCCATCAGGTCGTCGGCGAAGGAGATCCACGCGCTGGCGTGCTCCACGCTGTACTGCGGCCCGACCCACTCCAGCGGCCGGTGCATCATCACGTACTTGCCCCCGACTTTCTCCGGGAACAGGACCACGTCACGGTCGTCCAGCAGCGGGTCCGTCAGCCAGCCGGCCCGAATCCACGTCTTGAAGTCCTGCGTCAGCAGCAGCCCGGTCAGTGTGGCGTTGATCCGCAGGTAGCGGGGGAAGCAGTCGGTGCACTCACTCGGCGTGACGTACTTTTTCCGCACCTCCGGAATCCAGAATTGCCCAAACGGGTAGTGCCGGGCGGCATAGGTGACGTAGTACCAGCCGTCCATCTTGATCATCCGCGGGTCCTGGATCGTGGCCCCGTCGAAGCCTTCGACGCTCGGACCCAGTGCCGGCTGATCCGACACTCGCTCGAAGTGGTAGCCGTCCTTGCTCCTGGCCAGACCGAAATAGCACTTATATTCCGGCCCCGACTCCGCCGCACGGTACAATAGCAGGACTTCTTTCGCCTCCTCGTCATACCACGCCGCCGGGTTGAAGACCGCCAGGTCCTCCCACGGATGCCCCGGGTACGGCGACAGGATCGGATTGCCCCCGTAACGCTGAAGCTTCATAGACCTTCTCTTCTTAACCGCAGGCCGCAAGCAGATTCGCATCGCTGCTATATGCTTGGCCTGACCGGGCACCAGGATACTCGACATTTGCCGCCTTCTCAAGCACCTCGCGAAGTTCCAGATTCATTCTGCGAATCCGGCGGGAGCGATTCGGCAGGCAATGTCACGGCCGAGGGGGGGAGCGGGCAATTCGAGCCGGCCCTGATCGGAGGATACGGTTTGCCGGCCCACGGGCTCACCCTTGCTGGTGTCCCACCACAGGACCGTGTAGCTGCCCGGATGGAGGCCGTCGATCGTGACGATGGCGGCCTCGATCGGAGCCGGCTCTCGCTTCTCCACGACGAGGTTCCACCAGGTGGCCTGGCGATTGGCGAGCCAGAGCCAGGCCCGGCTGTCGCCCTGGTAGCCGAGGAGCCGCACACGGGCGTCGGAGATCGTCGCGGAAGTCGGCTGCAGGCCGGCGGGGGAGAAATTCGCCAGGAAGGTCGTGAGCGGCTTGTAGTGGTGATAGGCGTTCTGGGGGTCGAGCTGGTCCCACCACCAGAACATGGCTGTGCCGGAGGTGCCGCTGAAGGCCGAGGCCCACAGGCAGTTGTGGAAGTGCACGCCCTGGTTGTCCTGCTTCATGTAGTCGCTCAGGCCCCATTTGGCGTCGGCCAAACCGAACTCGCCGATCAGGGCCGGTTTGCTGGGAGCGTTGTCCCTGAGCCAGCGGCTCTGGCGAACGATGGACTCGACCTCGTCCTTGAAATCGTCATCGTCCGGCCGCATGTAGTGGTGCTCCTGGGCGATGTCGATCTGCGCATGGCGGCAGTCCTTCGCCGATGGGGCCCACGTGCTCGTCGTCCGCAAGTGACGGTAGATGTCCACCTGTTCGAGGTACTTGCCGACCTCCTCGTAGAACTTGTCCGTCGGCTTGCCGGGGTCCATCTCGTTGAAGTATTCCCATGCAGCCACGCTCGTGGAATAGCCCCACCGCGCCACGGCGTACCGCATGAACTTCTTTGCGTCCGTTATCGCCTGGCGGTACTCGGCGCTATCGACCTTCGACAGCGTGCTCATGTACTGGTCCCGCGTGATCGCGCAGAGCATCAGATAGATGCCGTTCGGCTCAGCGGCCTCGACGACCTGGTCGAGCATGAAGCAGTCGAGTGGATTGTAGTACCCCCGCACCGGCGAATTCACGTCCGCTTCCCACAGCAACTCGGCCCCGCCTCCTGCCTCTTTCAGCGATAACTCATCGAGCCACGCCTTGCCCGCGCCGATCAGGCTGAACGTGATCCGGCCGAGCCAATAATCGTTGGCCCCTGTTGTGAACTCTTCTTCAAATCTCTGCCAATCGGGTGCGGCTGCGATCTTCCACTCGCTGCCGCTGACCTGGACGCGCACGGCGTCGGGCCCATCCATCTTCAGCTTTCCGGAAATGACGTACTTCGTCCTGGGCCGCAGGGCCACCGGATGGGACGGGTCAGCCGTAACCGACGCCCCGTTCTGCCCCTCGATCTTGACGCACTTCCTCGCCTGCGGATCATTCTCGCCGCCGGGCACAGGCACGATAAAGGTTGCCTTCGCCCAGGACCGGCCCCATGCGCTCTTGCGGGCCTCGATGGCCATCGCCCAATCCTCGCAGCACGTCCAGATCCGCAGGAAATTCGCCCCGTTGGCCGCCAGCTTGCCGAAGATCTCCTCGGCCTTCGTTAGCGTGACATATTGCCCCTCGCCGATGAATGCGAGGTTCTGCCCGATGGCAAAGAATGGCTGGCCCTCGGAAAACTGCAGGAACCTCGGGTCGTCCTTCCCCGCTCGCACAAACCCCTTGCTGGTGGACGCCACGCACTCAAACGTCACAGGTGCAGAGCTGATTTCGCCTTGCCCATCTTTCAATACCGCCCGGGCCGTATACGTTCCCACCTCCATCGGCGCGAATCTCGCCTTCCACGCCCCGGTCCCGCGCGGATAGCACCATGCGACGGTCTTGCCGCCTTGCGGAAAATTCCGTCGCTCATACTCCTGCCCGAAAAACGCCGGCAGGCTAAGCATCTGCCCTCCCGGCGTGGTCATCACGACATCGACCTCCACCTCGCAAGGATCGAACGGATTGCCGTACTGCCGTCCCACATTGATGAGCATCTCCACCCGCTCATACTTGCCCACCTGCTTCTGCGACACACTCAGAGCAATGCCCTGCGCCGCCTCCGCGACGCTCACACCACACATCACAAACGCGAGCCCTGCACACGCAATAGATCTTAACCCCGGCATTGATGAATCCTCCTAAAGGTCACCTACCTGCTGCACATGCTGGATTGTATCCTGCGACTCCTCGCTGTGGAATCTCTGCGCGGACCGATTTCCTCGCTTCAGGGGGTGCGGTCGGAATACAGTGGCAGCGCATAGCCGTGTGCCGACTGCCCCTCTTTCGTCCCTTACGGGACTCGTTTTATCCTTGGCCCCTGGTTCCCCAGCGATGAATCAGCCATTTTGTGGACCGAGTTAATTGGACTGGATAGGCATGTCCCCCGTGGGGTCGTGTTTTTCAGCGGAAGCGGAAGTCCAGCTTGAAGCCGTAGAGCCAGGGCACCTGGGGATTGATGTTT
>Ga0315282_10010127_pt1 | contig 14852 bp, 14 predicted proteins | sample YL17G07_20_MG_FD_203693 | JGI IMG/M metagenome (GOLD analysis project Ga0315282, IMG submission 203693) | Sediment microbial communities from Yellowstone Lake, YNP, Wyoming, USA - YL17G07_20 | ecosystem: Environmental > Aquatic > Freshwater > Lake > Sediment | place: USA: Wyoming | collected... | reverse complement strand
AAGAACCGCGGACCCCAAAAACGGGGGTCCGCGCTACTCCCTTGGGTAAGAGCGTGGTACGGATTTGAATTTACAACCCTCGCCCTTGGGGGAGAGGGTGGACCGCAACCGGCGCTTTCATCAGTCCGTCACCCGACGGAGCCGGGTGACGGGGTCGCCTCGGAACCAACATTTCCATCTGTGCAGGAGAAGCACCCATGCTATGTGACAATCGTTTTCATACCGTTGGCCGTCGTGAATTTCTAAAGGGAATCGGCGCTGCGGCTGCCACCACGGCGGTCCCTGGAGCCTTTGCCGCCAGTGGGCTGGTTCTCCGCGCGCCGAGTGATAAAGTCGTGAGGATCGGCGTGGTGGGCGGAAACTTTGGCGCCGAATTCCAATGGCATTTGGATCCCAACTGCAAGGTCACCGCGGTGTGTGACCTGCGCGAGGATCGCTTGAACCGCTTGGTGCAGCGATATGGCCCCGCGACCCAGTACAAGGATTTCCGCCAATTCCTCAAACACCCGGCTCTGGATGCCGTGGCGATCTTCACGCCTGCCCCGTTGCACGTCTGGATGGTTACGGAAGCCATGAAGGTGGGGAAACACGCCATCAGCGCGGTGCCGGCGGGGATGTCCGCCGAGGAACTGGAATTGCTGCTGGAGACCGTCAAGAAGACCGGCATGAAATACATGATGGCGGAGACCAGCTACTATCGCCCCCAGGTCATCACCTGCCGCGAGTGGGCACGCCAAGGGAAATTCGGCACCATCTTTTACACCGAAGCGGAATATCATCACGAGGGGCTGATCGCGCTCATGACCGACGAGCGCGGTTTCCCCACTTGGCGTCATGGCTTCCCGCCGATGCATTACCCCACACACAGCGTGGGTATTGTGGTTCCTGTCACGGGTGAGCGTCTGGTGGAAGTCGAGGCCATGGGGTGGGGAGACGGGCACCCCATACTGGCAACCAACGAGTACGGGAATCCATTTTGGAATACGACGGGCTTCTTCAAGACATCCGGAGGCCACAGTTCGCGTATTTCCGTGTTCTGGCACGTCGCCGCGGGCGGGGCCGAGCGCGGAGGCATCTATGGCGACCGCATGTCCTACATTATGAGCCGGCCGGAAGGCTCACCGGATACCGTGGTCCAAATCCGCCAGGAGGGCGAGACCGTCATCGACGCCAACGGCTATCCGGAAGGAGTGGTGAAGTCCGAAGCCTACCAGGAGCCCACGCATTGGGAAGTCCTGCCCCCATCGATGCGCGTGAAGACGGGCCATGGAGGCTCGCATACCTTCTTGACGCACGAATTCATCAGCTCCATCGTGGAAGATCGCTGGCCCACCGTGAACGTCTATGAAGCGATCGCGTACACACTGCCCGGAATCGTCGCGCACCAATCCGCCCTGCAGGGAGGCGCGCATATGAAGATCAAGGATTACGGCGTCGCGTCAGTGTAAGCAGACAAAACAACCACGGGCTTCAAAGTATTCGAGGCGATGCGATAAACGCGGGCTGTGCGCATCGCGCCTCCCTTCCGCGATCCGGACAAAGCACGCGGAAAACCGGCGCGAAGAATAGGCGAAACCTCCCAAAAAGCACAAGGGACAATAATGCCCTCGGACTCGATGCGCTGTTGACATGCCTACATGATTTCGTCAAAGATAGAGGATATGAGTTTCGATTTGTGGAATCACGGTAGCCTGACGGCATACGGCGAACCGTGCCGTTTGGTAGTCCGGAAAGAAAAGAGCCTTTCCGAAATCTTACAGTTTTCTACTGCCGGTCTAGAAATCGGCCAGCAAGTGGTCATCATGGCAGGGCCCACCTGCCTGAAAGACATTGCACACGGGCTGAGTGAGACGGGACTCAAGACAGATGCCCTGCTGCACAGTGGACGACTGGTCTTCCTGACAGCGCCTAACTGCTTGGCCGAATTGTTCCGCCCCAGCGAACCCTTGCAGCGTAGCCCGCTGCATCGGCACGCCACGGTGATGCGCTGGGTCACGGACTGGTCGTGGGCATATGGAAATGGCTGCGACGCGGGAACCATTCGCGATTATCAACGCCGCCTTCATGAATTCATTCGCCCCTTTAACGCCATTTCCATGTGTTCCGTCCTCTGCGAAAAAGTGCAGCGGAGCGACCTGCTCGCAATGCTCGTCGACCACCGGCGGGTAGCGAAAACCGTCGAAGCATCTCGACGCGCTGTGGCAGCACACGCCTAGCCCGTTCCGAAAGCGCTTCGGGCTATGTCCACGGGGCCGATCAACCGGCGCCCGAAGGTGAGTTGTTTTTGCTCGGTTCACAGCCAGCTTCTCTGAACCCTCCCACCGTGTCTTCTCCTTCATAGGCTTGAGGTTGCTCCTGTGTCCGAGTGGGCGCAACCGCATCGGCCGGGGTCTCGCCACCGCGAGCCAGTTAGCCGAAGATCATCGATTCGACATTCTCGTGACGAAGATCAATTTGAGGGAGGGCCAAAGTTCGTGGGCGAAGGTGTGGAACCAAAGGATCCTGGTGAGAAACCGGGACCTTGCGATGTAGGTTGTTGCCCCATACCCGTTGGAGAAAAGGAGCCAGGCATTCCGACTTGGATTCCGAAGATTCCCATGTCGAGCCCCAAAAACTCCCACTCATCGTAGTGGTGGTATTTTTGCCAAATCTTGATGGATTCGTGATGGCTGGTGGCAGCGACCCCAGCAATGTAAGCGCCCTGAATTTGGTTTCCGAAGAAGGACGAAGTTGGCCCGGTCTGGCCGGAACCTCCCGTGGGCGGGTTCATTCCCATGCCGCTCAAGCCCCCTTGAAAGCCCATGGAATTGGATCCGCTCATGAACGAACTGCTCCCCATGGACGAGTTTCCACCCAGCATCGAGCCCGTGGGGTTATTCTGACCTATCCCTGCAGGGTTACCCTTGTTTTGATTGGCATTAAGAGGCTGGTTTTTGGAGTCCAACAACAATCCTACCGCGTTGACATGAATGAATCGCCACTTCCCCTTGGGATCCATGGGATCGCGATACTCCTTCCGCAGGAAGCGTATCCCATTGGTTTGCAATAACTCCTTCACACTCACGGGGTAGCGGTTAAACTGGCGATGGAATAGCGCCACAGCTCGGGCGTACTGGGTTCCTCGGAAGATCAACTCCTTTTCGCGCTCTCGCTGTCCCTCCTGATAGACACTCGGAAGCGCCGCCGTCAAGGCAATTAACAGCAGTGTGGCCACCATCATGACGATGACCAGCACCATGCCCTCTGTCCTGCGCAAGCGGTGCTGCTCACTACTGCGGAAACGGCAATTCGAGAGTTTGGTGTGTGTCGCCATCTTCAACCACTACCATCGTGGGATTGATCTTCACAACCTTGTACTTTGTTCCGATGAGGTCGCCCTCGTGAACCATCACCAGTTCATCGTTGTAAGTGACCATGGCTTCCTTCTTCCCTCCCGGCAACTCGTTATAACCCATTGCTTTCAATGGCAGAGGTGGCGGGGGAGGGGGTAGAACATTCGGAGCAGGGGCGGACATCGGGGGAGCTGGCGGGGCGGCCCCCCCCGCAAAGTCAAAGGGGTTTCGGTCCTCGTCGGGAAACGGACGGGAATCCAGTGCCTTCAAGGCATCGAAGTGAACGGTCGGATCGTATTGGGCAAGGTCATCGGTAGCATGGGAGGAGTCCTTGCCCGCCCGTGTGGGTGACCCGCTCACCGGGGCGGGATTGGCCCGGGAATTCCCCGGCTGCATGCCTCGATATTGCTCCACCAGATTTACCACGAGGAGCAGGGACACCACACCCAGCACTGCGCTTCCCCATTTATCGATTCCGGCCGGTAATTTCATGGCGTTAGGTAGAGGTCTGCACCCAGCCGCAGTCCGAGTGCCCCATTCTCTCCCCCCGGGGTAAAGCTGAATTCGCGGACCAGAATGAACTCGTTCGCACTTTCCAAGGCGTGCGAGAATTTCAGCAAGCCCTCATAGGATCCTTGCGCATTAATTTCGATCGCCAATCGCTCCAAGGGATCCTTGTGCTCCGCTTCGAGCCGGAACCCCAAAGTAGAGAGCTTTACGCCCGAGGCATCTGACAACTTATGAATCAAGTGATCAGCGGTGGAATAAGCCTCCCGGCGCGAGGGGGTCCGATTGGTCATGAAATCCTCTAACCCCTTTCCCGCTTGTGGCAGGGCGGCTTCATACTTCCTCAACAGCTCCACGCGAACTTGCTGATTTCTTACCGTTTGCCGCAATTCCGTGTGGCGATGCGCTTCCCTGTCCAGTTTATTTCCCAGTGGCCCGTAGACGACAAAGAAAACCAACACGTCCAAGACCACCAGCCCTGCGCCGGTCGCTTCAACGATTCGATTTACGATTTGACGGCGGCTCTTCCGCACTCGGTTTCTCCGTTGCTTGATCCATTCCCGGCAGGTAACGCGCTGTACACACAAGGCTTATCTGCGGGCCTTGCGAGGCTTCTTCCTGAAATCCCTGATTAATAATGGACACATCCCTGAAGTCAGGGGCATCTTCAAGGTCATTTATAAACGTCTCGATGGCATCCTCGCCTTTAGCGGTGATCCCCATCCGCACCGCGTAGTCATCTCCCGGTTGCTTCGGGGAAGTCAGCGCCAAACTTGTCAGGTGAGCGTCTTCCGGCAGAAGGCCCGCCAGCCGCGCGCTCAGTTCCGAGAGGGAAAGCTCCCTTTGCGCGATGAGTTTGTTGACAAACTTAGCCCGAGTAAGCAACTCGCGATACGCCGGGTCGTTCAGTTTCTTGCGGATGGCCCCTTCCTGGTTGCGCAGCTCCTCCGCCCGCATCTGGACTTCCGTGAGTTGGTGTTGCATTTCCCGGTAGTCGCGATATTCGCGGAGCGAGGCGCGGCCCAGAAAGACCAGCACTGCCAACCCGGCCAGCGTCGCAGGAATCGCCCAAGCGAGCGCATAACGGTCACGCCCCCTCGCCACGGGGGAAAGATTGAGGGTGATTTTCATCGTCGTTAACTCAGGTTCGCCACCAACCCAGCAAAGGGCATTCCGAAATGTTCAATAGCTGCGCGTTGCCCGGAGGGAAGCCCAGTGGCGGGGACGAAACTCGCCGGGAGGGGACGAAGTTCGCGGCCCAAGGCCTTCGCCAAGGTTTCCTCCACCTCCGTCGCCGCCGGGGGACGCGCGCAGAACCAGACATCTTGAACTTGCACGCCCAGATGGTCCTGACAAGTAGCCAACACACGCGTGGCCTCGCGCCCGACTTCCTCGAGGTTACTCGCCGCGTCACCTTCCAGCGGCCGTGTCCTCCAGTAGCGCACACGGTTAAACGCCACCACCACAGCAGTCAACGCCCCCGGGCAGAGATGCAGCAAAAGTTGCCCGCGGGCTTCTTCAGGAAGCAGGGGCAACAACGCCACGGTGGCCGGCAAGACCAACGCCGGCCCACCGTTGATGCCTTCCAAGGCAGCTTCGTATTCGGCCAACACCGAGCCCCGCACGGCCACCCCGAGAATCTCCACCGAGCCGGGCTGCTTCACCAACACCTGGTAGCTCAGGCGGGCCTCCTCCGGTGCATAGGGCAGATACTCGCGCATCCGCCAGAGCACCAAGCTTTCAGCCTCCTGGTGATCTTCGGGGAGGGTTTCAAACTGCAGCAAGGCCACCCGCACCGCCAAGTCGGGAATCAGCAGGCCAAGTCTGCCGCCCACGTTTCCGACCAATTCGCTGACTTCGGCAATCGTGCGCCGGACAATCGCGTTGTCCGTTACGTTGGCTTTGTTGGCGGAAGGCGCCAGCGCCCCTGCCGGGAGTCCGCGCACTGCCACGCTTTGAACTCGTCGTTTGGATGGATTCAGACGGGCGACCGCCACAAAACCCGGTTCCAGATCCAGGGCGAACGTCGGCGCCACGAAGTGCGCCGTGTGCGTGCGGCCTCCCAGGCCCAGCCGTTTTTTCAAGGTCGTCCAATTCATTGTCGGGCCTCGCGAGTCCCGTTCCTCACTCCACAAACGTCACTTTGTTAATCTCGCGCAAGGTGGTAACCCCTTGCTGGACTTTTTCCAACGCCGAATCCCGCAGTGATCGCATTCCTTCATCGTGCGCAGCGCGGCGAATTTCCGAGGAGGGCCGCTTTTCCAGGATAAGATCGCGAATATTATCAGAAAGCGCCAGGAGCTCGCCAATCGCCGTCCGGCCGCGAAACCCGGTCTCGTTGCACTCCTGACAGCCTGCCCCTTCGTATAACGTAACGTCTTTCCATTGCTCCGGCTTCAGGCCCGACTCCTCCAGCACCTCGTTGGACACTTGCGCCGGGCGTTTACAAGCTTCGCAAATCGTCCGCACCAGCCGCTGCGCGAGGATGCAGTTGAGCGCCGAAACAAAATTGTAGGGCTCGACGCCCATATTGAGGAACCGCCCCAGCACGTCCACCACATTGTTCGCATGCACCGTGGTGAACACCAAATGGCCGGTAAGCGCCGATTGGATGGCGATTTGGGCGGTCTCGTTGTCGCGGATTTCACCCACCATGATTTTGTCCGGATCGTGCCGCAAGATGGAGCGCAGTCCGCGCGCGAAGGTCAGTCCGCGTTTTTCGTTCACGGGAATCTGGGTTACGCCGCGAAGCTGATACTCCACCGGATCCTCAATGGTGATGATCTTATCTTCATCGGACTTGATTTCGGAGAGTGCGGCGTAAAGCGTGGTGGTTTTGCCGCTGCCCGTGGGACCCGTCACCAGCACCATGCCGTAAGGCTCACGGATATAGCGCCGCAGCCGCCGGATCTCCCGGTCGGCCAATCCCAGCACTTCCAGACGCAAAGAGCGAAATTTCTCGTGCAAGGATTCCTTGTCGAGGATGCGAAGGACCGCGTCCTCGCCGTGAATCGAGGGCATAATGGACACGCGAAAGTCGATGGGGCGGCCGCGATAGCGCACGCGGAAGCGGCCGTCCTGGGGAACGCGGCGCTCGGCGATATCCAATTCCGACATCACCTTGATGCGGGTAATGATGTTGGACTGAAACTCCCGCGCCAGGGGCGCCATGGCCTGCTGTAACACACCGTCAATGCGGTACTTCACCACCACCGAGTTGTCGCGGCTCTCAATGTGAATGTCGCTCGCTCGCCGTTCCAGCCCCGCGAAAATGATCGAGTCCACCAGGCGAATCATGGGGCTGACGTCGTGCTCCTCCACCAGGTGCTCGAGCGAGAGGCCTTCGCCGGCGGATTCCTCGTCGCGAATCACGTCCAGGCGAAATTCTTCTGTGGCATCATCCAGAACGCGCTGGGAGGGTTCGGTTTTCTTCAAGAAATCACGCACTTGGCTGGGCGCCGCCACCCGCACCACCAACTGCCGGTCCAGCTTGATTTCCAACTCATCCAAACGCGCCAGGTTGGTGGGGTCCGCCACCACAATCACCAGTTGGTGGTCACGCCCTTCCAGAGGCAGAAACTCATAGTGGAGCATCAGTTCGAGCGGAATGGTGCGCAACAGTTCGGCGTCAGGACGCGAATCCCGCAGATCCACAAATTGAAATTGATAACGCGCTGCCAGTCGGCGCGCCGCTTCCAGTTCCTTCTCATCGATTACCGTCTCTGCCAAGAAAAACCTCCGCAGCGGGACACGGGATACGGGATACGGGGTTCGGGACACGGGCTACTGCACCAAACTCAACAGTCTTTTTCCCAAACTTCCAAGTAGTTCTCAACCACGAATCCACCCCATCCCCGAACCGCGAATCCCTAATCCCAAGTCCCGAATCCCGAACCCCGTGTCCCGTGTCCCGGACGCCGTGTCCCGAGTCCCGTGTCCCGTATCCCGAGTCCCGCTCAGTGCACCATCGCCGCCATGGAAAACAGCGGGAGATAAAACGCGATCAGAACGAATGCCACCACGATGGCGATCAGGGCGATCATCACCGGCCCCACCAAAGCCAGCCGCGTTTCCAGATCGATGTTCACATCCTCTTCGAAGAACTCCGCCAGCGCTTCCAGCATGTTGGACATGGCGCCGGTGGTCTCTCCTACTTCCATCATATCGAGGGCGATGGAGGGGAAGAAGCCACTCATGCGCAAGCTTGCGCTGAGCTCTTTTCCCCCCGCCACCTCCGTCTGCGCTTGCGCAATCGCATGGGAGAGCCACGGACTGCCGACCGATTCCTTGGCGGTCTCCAGCGCCGCGACAATGGGCGTGCCACCCTGTAAAAGCGTTGCCAAGGTGCGAGCGAACTCCGCCACAGAAAACTTCAGCAGGAGGTTTCCCACCAGGGGCAACCGGAATTTCACCCGCTCCCAGGCCAGGCGGGTCTGCTCGGAGCGGGAGGCCATCTTGATCAACAGAACCAAACCCACAACCGCCAGGACAATGAGCAGGGAGAAGTGCTTCACTTGCATGGCGAAGGAAATGGTGAAGGTCGTCAGGCTCGGCAATCGCACGTCCATGTCGGCATAAAGCTCGGCGAATCGCGGCACAATGAATTCGATCACGAATGCGATCAGGCCGCCCAAGAAGACCAACAGAAAGGCAGGGTAGATCAAGGCCGAAATGAATTTCTTGCGGAATCCCCGCGTCTGCTTCTGGTAAGTCAGGTATTGGCCCAACACCCGGTCCAGGCTGCCGCTTCGCTCTCCCGCGCGGACGGTGGCACAGTAGATCTTGGGAAAGCTGCCCGTAGACTCAAAAGCTTCCGAAAGCAATGCCCCGGAGCGTACTTGGTCGCGGACCGCCTCAATGGCCAAGCGCAGCGTTTCGCTCCGGGTCTGATGCGCCAGCAGGTCGAGTGATTTCTGCAACGGCAGCCCGGATTTGGAAAGCGTCAGAAACTGCTGGTTGAAAATCAAGAAATCGTCAGGGCGGATTTTTCCCGGACGCGGCGCCCGTATCTGAAAATTCAAAATGTCCTTGGGGCGTACCGAAAAAACCAGAAACCCTTGCGCCCGAAGCCGCTGGCGGAGCTCCTCCTCGGAGCGGGCCTCTTCCGTCTGGGTCAATACCCGCCCGGCGTCCGTCCCTAATTTGCAAACATACTCGGCCATAGTGAACTCTAATTTAACTATCGACTGTTCAAGGTCAAAAGTTGAAAGTCAAAAGTCGAAAGTTAATAGTTGAAAATTAATAGTCGAAAGTTGAAAGTCGAAAGTTCAAAGCTTACGAAAGCTGCGCTCGCATGACGGGAAATTCTCAAGCTTCAAATTTCAAATCCCAATCTTCGAGTTTCGCCTTTCGGCTTCGACTTTCAACTTTTTCGACTTTTTCAACTCTTCAACTTATTCAACTTCTTCGACTTTCGACTTTCGACTGCTCTTCTCACCAACTGCTGTAAGGCGTGCCCTCGATGGAAGTGTCTTCTGAGCCGCTATGTACATCCACAATCCCCGAGGAGGTTTGGTCCGCACTGATGGGGACATCTTCGTTGTCGGTCCTCCAGGTCTGGTTCGAACCCGTAAAAGGGTCAACCGGAATCCCGCCCCGCAGGTACCCCGCGTCCACCAGTTCATCAAGGGAAGCGGGAGGGTGCTGCTTGTCGATGGTGAATTCGTCGATCAGCTTTCGCATCGTGAACAAGTCATCCCGTAACACGGCTTCGCGGGCATGGACGACGGCAACGTGATACATGGGCATGGCGAAGCTGGCAAGGATCAAAATGAGGGTGATCACCACCATCAGTTCAATCAGGGTGAATCCCCAAAAGCAGGGACGAGTGACGAGTGACGAGTGACCAGACCTAACGCCTGACGCCTGACACCTGACACCTCGCGCCTGGCACCTGGCACCCGACACTTGGCACCTGACACCTATGTTTCTACCAATCCGCATACTGTGTCCCATCTAATGCCGTCCCTTGACTCTTCGAGTACACATCAAAAACGTTCTGTCCACCCCAGCTCTTGGAGTCGGGATCATCTTGCATCGCCCGCACGCCCCAATCTGCGCCCCCCGTCATGGGGTCCTCGGGAATCTTGCGAAGGAACTTGTACTTCCCTTTGGCCATCCCCTTAACCGGCACCCCATCAACCAAGGTCTGGAGGTCGGGGGGGTAACCGAAAGTGTCCACTTTGATGGGAATCATCTGGTTGTCAGAATATACTTTGTAGCGATCAATCGCCTCGCGCATGGTGCGCAAATCCTCGTGGAGTATCATCTCGCGCTTTCGGATGATCTCATTGCGCGCCAACGGTAAGGCAAGGGTCGTCAGCACCAGCAGAATCGTGATCGCCGCGATCAGTTCGATCAGCATGAACGCTTTGTCCGAAAACTGATTGGGTCTTTTCACCATCTTCAGTTCCATCATTAGGGCTATCAAGGCTGGGGGGATGGAATCCCGAAGGGACGCGGGCCCTCGATGCCTCCAGGGCTTCCCTCACCCCTGCCGAGGGCACCCACTGGGAGGGCTGAACCCGCAGCTATGCCCGGTTGGGGAAAGCGGATGACCCGCGGGGTCAGCATGATGAGCACCTCCTGGTCATTCACCTCTTTGTGGTCATTGGAAAAAAAATAGTGCAGCAGCGGCAGGTCTCCCAACCCTGGGACTCCCGTCACCACAGTGTTAAGGGTACTCTGAATCAATCCTCCCAGCAGATTCACTTCACCTTCCTGCAAGCGAAAGTCGTCTTCGATGACCCGTTGGCCGAAAGTAGGCTGGTTGAGCCCGCCCACGGAAATGGACGCTCCCAGGGAGGAAATCTCAATTTTGGCGTGAACTGCAATCTCTCCGGTGGAGAGCAAGTGGGGGGTCAGATCCAGATTCACACCAACATCCTGGTACTGAAACTGGGTGCTAGCCAACAAGCCAGATGCAGAGGTCGAGCTGGCACTCGTGAGCGAAGGAAGAAAGCTGCCGGTGGCAATGGGGATCCGGCTGCCGATCTTCAACTTAGCGACCTCACCGTCTGTCACCCGGATTTGGGGGCTCTGCATAATATGGGTCTTAGAATCGTTCAAGACCGCTTGGGCCGTTGCTCCAGGAATAGCTACGACATAGTCTTTCCAACTTATGGAGTTGATTGGAATGGATGTTGTTGATGAAGACGAGGAGGAGGAAGACGAGGTTGGGGGTGCAAGCACGGCCGCCCCCTGAATCCCTTGAATAAACGTGCCGGAAGTTGGGTTGTAAGTAGCTGGCGTCAGGCCCAAATCGCGAATTCGGTCGCGGTCGGCTTCCACAATACTAATGTCAAGCAAGATTTCCGCTTTGGCGCGATCCAATTCCCGCACGAGCTGCTCCGCTGCCGCCACGTTCGCCGGCGTATCCCGAATGACGATAGCGTTGGCATCGGGATTGTCCATAATATGCTGCAAATTCAACACTTGCTTGAGGGCAGTGAGAAGGGCGGTGCGGTCAGCGGGCGCCAGGGGGTTGGAAAGGTAAATCGTCTTTACAACCGATTCTTCGTAGTCCCGCCGCGTGGTGGGGGTATCGGGAATGACCAGGATCGTGTTGGGAGTGACCACCTTCCAAAACGACTTGGTCTGCATCGATACAAGTTTCAACGCATCTTCGATTGTGATGCCGCTAAGGTCTTCGCTAAGCTGAGTGGACTGAAAGCCCGCTGCGAAAGCAACGTTTAGTCCGGCAAGCTTGCACAGGGTCTCGAAGACTCTGCGGCTGTCTGCGGAGGGGATACGAAGGTGCGCGATAGGTTCGGAGGGAAGGGGTTGCAGCTTCAACTCGGCGGGCTTGGTTTCCTCTTCCCTGGCCTTCAGCGCCTTTTGGAGTGCCTCAGTATGTGCCTTTTTTGTGCCCGCTTGCTTGGCCAGAACCTTCTCCAACACCTGAGCCGCAGCCGCATTGGACGGGTCAATGCTCGCAGCCTTTTGCAATTCTCCCGCCGCTTCATTCTCCCGGCCTTCCTTTAACAGTTGGCGACCGTTCTTGAGGTGGAGCAGGCTGGCATTCGTGCGAGCATTTTCCTCATGGAGGATATACAAGGGGTTAGCAGGGTCAGACTGTTTCGCCTTCTCGTAGTCCACCAAAGCCGTGTCCCAATCCTTCCGCTGCTCGGCCTTGTGGCCCTCCCTGTAAGCGGTGCTGTAACCGCCTCCGCAACTCAGGCATGAGGTGAGCAGTGCCAACACCCCTATTAGCCGGATTCCTTTGTTGAGCATCCGTCTCTCCCGTGGCCGGAATCAAAACCCACCGTTGGGATTATCGGCCGTGAAAAAATGTTCCTGTACGTCAAACCAAGTCAGCGGCGAGTTGAGCAGATTCACGCCTAGGTCCATGAGAACCGGGCCGCCCGATGCATCCACCTCATGGAAAGCTTGAGCGTTTGCCCACCCTAACAAGGGATAATGCAAGTATCCATACAGTTTCTTGGATGCAGGGTTGCCGCCGGATTCTGTCTGAGCAGAAAGGAAGTTCCCTACGTGCTGTCCGGGGGACACCCTCACGGCCAGAACCAATATAGGATCAACACTGGTGACCCAATACTGGTCCGCAAACGTCTCCCCTTGTTTCACCAAATAAACCTGTGATCCATCTGCTACAATTGCCCGCGTTTCCCCGCGCTTTGTCTCAACGTAGCCAAGCGTTTGGAAAACAAATGTGTCAGGATGAGGTGGAAGCGGTTGCCTTGGCGGATCTTCCACAGCTTCCACAGCGTCGGCCGAAACGCTCACGGCGCGGTAGCGTCCGGCGAAGCGGTCACCTTGTCGCACAATGTAGATTTCATCGTCCTGAGAGAGAATTGCATCAAACTCGCCGTCGGCTTTCTCGACGAACCCGAGCGGTTTCATCTTGACGGGGAGTTTGGCCAGGCGATCAGTTGACCCAGCGGGGGTAGCCGCGAGGATGGGTGTTGCCGAGGCGCTTGCAGCATCCACTGCCGCAACCGCTTCGCCAACCGAACCCACGCCAATGCGGAGGGGTGCCGGCCCCTCGGCAGCAGCAGGGACAGGGGGCGGAATTTGGTATGACGCCTGCCGAATGACCGGAGCATCAGGAAGCCCCCCCCGGTGAACCGAATGGTCAGCCATTTCTCCCTTGGTCGAAGATACCGCCACCGCAGGTGGGGTCGGATCCTGGGTAGGTGGTGCATCCTCCTGAGAACTGCGAGGAGGAGTGACTTGAGCCATGGCTACCGCCGGAGTCTCTGGGACAAGGCGGACTGATTCCCCATCTGCCACGATAGTTTCAACCTTGCCATCCGATTGCTGCACGTATCCTAAACAATTTGCAACTGGTTCAGCCCTTTGAGGTGGCGCAATTCGATTTTCCCTAACCGCGCTGGAAGGAGTGGTCGGCGGAGCAGGAGCAATCGCCGCCGACGCAAGGGAAACCGGTTCGACGCCTTGAATTCTCGCGGGTTGATCGCTCTCTGCGGCAACCGCCAAGGCTTCTGGCTGAGCCGGAGCGACAGCCACCGGCGGGGTCGAGGGCTGCTGCGCCACGCTCGCCGTTAACTCATTGGATTTAGCGCCGTTAGGTTTAGCCATGGGGGACTGCACCAGCGTCTCATCGATGGCATCGACTGAGTCAGGATAAAACTTCGTGACTCGGAACCGGCCAGCAATGAGATCACCGATATGAACGACCTGAACTTGGTTTTCTTGCAAAATTATTGCTTCCCGTTGTCCCCCGCCCTTTTCCACGTAGCCAATCGCCTGAAAGATCGTCGGAGCCGGTGGCGCCGAAGATACATTCACCACCGCAACCTCTTTCGCCGCAGCGGGTTCTGCCGCCTTCACTGCCCCGTGCTTGGGCTGTACCCGCGACCGCCCCTCGGCGACTTCACGAGCCATCGCATGGATATGTTTTACGGAAGGCACTCGCACGGGCGCAGCCGCTCGCGGGAGCAAAGACCGTTGGACCCAAGGCGGACGGAGAGACTTGCCAGCGTGATTTGCTCCCACTTGCGACAAAAGGTCCGACATCCGCGCTCGGAAAAGGGGCCGAAGCTTGAGAAATGAATACAGGCATACACCTACGGCAACACCTAACACGAAACTGACGAGTTGCCTGATAATCTTCACTGGTGACCTGATGCCTAATTTGTATTGCGAGACGCGGACACGATGATTGGATCTTACTCCGGCTCGAGGCCCTGCCCGGTGAATTCACAACCTGCGCGCGCGAACCTTAACGCCGCGGCGCGCATGCAGAGTTACACGGGTGCTGCCGTGCAACTTTGAATTCCGGCCTGCCAACCTGCCACGCCTCATGCTTCCAAGTGTTCTTATATACCTCTAATATCATAACAGGGGTTGCACAAAAAGCAATCCACGAAAGCGGCAGTGGCATGGTTTGCGGTAGCGGCGCTCGATGCGCGCCGCGATTTCTTCAGACATACAGTCGCCTGCCACCGCGCCACACGACATCTAAGCACGTGGACGGCCACGGCAAAAACCAATTCTTTACTGCAACTAAAGCTGATATTTCACAGGCCGCACTTTGGATGCTGGTGGTATGATAGCCGCCATTCTTTCACTGGAGAGGAAACTTCCATGGCCAAAGTATTGCGATGCCGTGACCTGGGAATGGATTGCCCCAAAGAAATGCGCGCCGAAACTGAAGATGAACTCATGAAGCTCGCCGCCGAGCACGCGGAAAAAGATCACGGCATCTCCGCCGCCATGATTCCCCCCTCCATCCTGGCGATGGTCAAGTCCGCCATCAAGGATGAATAGTGTCGGCCGTGGCGTGGCCATCCTGACCATGACTGTTCACGGGCAGGATGCCTGTGCCACATGTAATGGCGCCCCTCCCGGCCAGGATCGGAAGATTAGTAGCCGGTGTAGCCTAGCACGTCGGCAAGCGCTTGTCAAGCAAAAATTTGGCAGCGGGTCAATTTCATGTTGTAGCGGCGAGCTTACCTCGCCAAATGGCGGCGTAAAGCCGCCTCTACAACAAATTGACCCACTACCAAGAATCAGGCCTATAAACAGGGA
>Ga0315282_10010126_pt1 | contig 14853 bp, 23 predicted proteins | sample YL17G07_20_MG_FD_203693 | JGI IMG/M metagenome (GOLD analysis project Ga0315282, IMG submission 203693) | Sediment microbial communities from Yellowstone Lake, YNP, Wyoming, USA - YL17G07_20 | ecosystem: Environmental > Aquatic > Freshwater > Lake > Sediment | place: USA: Wyoming | collected... | reverse complement strand
CGGGGCGGGGGAATACGAACACGATTTGAGACTAAAAACGAAAAAGAAAGTTAAAATAGAGAGATTTAGTGAAAAAAAGGCAGAACGAAGACAATCGAGAAATAAAATAAGACAGTAATATAATATATCGAAAATCAATTCTTCTAGAGACAGGTGAATAGAAACTGTGAGTTATCACCTTCAGTTTAAAACCTTTTCCCATCAAACACAAATCTTAAATAATACTATTGTCACACAATAGTATCACGAAAAAACAGGAATGGAGGTGTATAGCAAAATGCCGAAAATAAACGTAGAAATCGCCGAAACACTACCCGAACCACTAGAAGGACACATATACAAAATAGGCGAACCCGAATTATTCACAAGCCAAGTGCGAGGATACAAAGGATTACGAGTACCACTGACAGACCAAGCAGACCAGAGCGAAGTAGTTGCAGCACTCTGGATGAGAGAAGTAGCAGGGTCATTATCCAAGCTTGGAGCCTTCGTTGCAGCACTCGGAGACATAACAGAAAGCTGGACTGGAAAAACCATAAAAGTAGTGTCATGGCGAACAGGCAACAGAAAAATCGAGGTGATACAATAAAATGGCAATACCAGAAGACAGACAAAAAAAGATTGACATTCTCATAAAGGCAATACAAAACGCAATAAAAGAAATAGACCCAAACATGCAAATAAAAGACGAAAAAATCGCAGGACTAATCATAATACAATTCCCAGCAGACCATAACAAAACAGGAAGCCTCGTAACAACAGCAATAGGAAAAGTATGTATCAACCATACACTTGAGTTTCTCGCAGAATTGAAATCAACGATACAAATAGGAGAACAAGACTATGTCAGCTAAAAGACAATTCCACCTGTCCGCACAAAAGCGGACATTCTTCGACAGAAAAGTACTAAATTACGGCTACTCAAGAACAATAGCACTAGGCAAAATAATACCAAAAGAATGGAAATACGTCCGCATCCGCCTAATAGACCAAACACCCGTAACACTAACAATAAACATAGAAAAACTATACGGAGAAAAAAACTATGCACACAATACGAAAAATGATAAAACAAATAGACACAACCCATAAAGGACTAGGAGCAATGATAGCAATGAATTTAATATGCGCCAAAGCCAAAATGACCATACTCAATATCGCCCCAGCTGGATGCGGCAAATCAGTTTCAACAGACTGTGTAACAGGAATGCTAGGCGGACTAGCACAAAAATACACATCACTAACATTGGCAGGACTAAAGAATATATCAAAAGAACTGGACCAGTATAATGGGCATATAACGATAGACGACCTCGGCGGCGAGAAAAGATGGGGGTAGAGTCGAAGTGCTAATTACCTCTGGGAAGCCTAGGGAACACCCAGATAAGACCGCCTGCTCTAACTCCCTCTCTCAAAGCGAATGGAGCCGAGTGTCAACCGTAACCGTCTTAGCCAACCTAACATACACACACTACGTAAAAAAAGTAACACAAGCATACGTAATGGAACTGACAAACTTCTACGGCTCCGCAAGCCTAAACATACAGCCTATACTAATGCAATCAATCGTAGGCGAAAACGACTGGATAAGCGTAATCAGAGACAAAGTGCTAAGATACTACCACCTCATAAGACCAGTAAACCCAAACCCATACTTGGCTAACCCAAAAATAGACTGGTCAATACCAATACAAGACGTAGGCATAACCAAATACACAGGCAAACTATACTACCAGCTAGTAGCTATCGCCTTAACACAATGGGGATACGGACGGGCTAAGGAATTCATACCCAAACTATTAAAAGCATGCGCAGCCTTAGACGGAAGAAGAAAAGTAGAAATGGAAGACTACCGCCTCTTAGCAAAACTGATGAAACCAATGCAACTAGAACGATACATAATAACAAGCTACGCCTTCGAGTCAGGACGCTCATTCGAGAACAACACATACTGCATCCTAGTCGAACTAGCATCACACGGACAACCCTCAATCGAAGACATCTGCGAAGACTACAAAGTAAGTCCAGACACAGTAACACGCCTAGTCCAAAGTGCGCCAGAATGGTGCTGGATAAAACAAAACTCGCCTAAACGAGTAATGCCCACAGAACAAACAGACAAAATATTCAAAACAATAGGAGTAAACCAAAAATGGTAAAACGCAATTTTGACAAGTTGCTAGAAATATGTAAACTCTGCTTACGTGAATCTGAGGAAGTTGGTAAACGATTCTGGAAATGCTATCCGAATGAAGAAATGATAGCACATTGTCCCTATCCTGAATATATACAGCGAAGAATAAAGGAGGAATTTGGAACATGAGCGCACTTGAACTATACGCAAAAGAGGCTTTAAGAACAAAAGGCATACAACACATGCACGCACTAGACAGCCTACGCCGATACATAAACCTAACACCAGAAGACGAACTAATACGTCACATAAATACAATAACAGACCCAGACATACTAAGAACACTAATCGAGGCTGGACTAAGAGGAGACGTATGGAAGGCTCTAGTGAGAAGAGCAGACATGCTCAGAAAAGAAAAAGAAGGAGGTGCCTAAAAAATGAAATGCAAAATATTCATAGGCGAATACTACGAAGCACAAAACGCATTCAACAAATGGGCAAAAGGAAAAACACTAACCAGAGACGTAGTAATACACACTGTATTTGTTGGCTATCCGCAGGCATGCATGTCACCACATATAGCTATAATTGTCTATCACCCAGAAGACCCATTCTGGGACGCAACACCAGAACAAACAGAAAAAATAAAATCATACACAACCGAAGAAACAGAAGAAGAAAAAGCCTTAAAGGTGACAGCATGATAATAAGAATAAGACTCGGACACTGGCGATTCACATTCACACTATACCAAGTCACAGACATAACAGGCGTAAACAGCCTCCTAAAAGACGGCAACCACATCCTAATGTGGGACTTTGACGACATACCGCTAAGCCTAATAAAAATTGACCTAACATCTCTACAACAAGAATACCAACTACCACAAATACGCATACTCAACACTGGAAAGCCAAACCATTACATAGCATACTGTTTCAAACGATGCCAATGGTGGAACGCAAAACGAATAATCGCTCAAAGCCTATTCACATGCGAAGACTACTTCAAATGGGGAGTATTCCGCAAACGCTTCACGCTAAGAGTAACACCCAAAGAAACACGCAAACCAAAACTAGTAGAAATATTAAAAAGTAAAATACCAGAAGACGTAAACATCAGCGAACTAACCTCATGGGTAAAGGATACGCTGAGTTTTGAGAACTATCCTTTCTCTTATAAAACTCGGCAATCGTGTCTTTTGGGAAATTGCACACGAGCGTCCAGCCTACCCCTAGACACATCCGCCCAAAATACGAGGCACTCGCTGACCAAACACCGATAAAGAGGTATGAGCTAAATGTCACCAAAAAAAACCAGTGAAGAATACGGCGACACGCTAGTACGCTTAGACATTCCAATAGAAGACCAAGCAGACAAAGAACGATTCATAACATACTTAGAAGAAGAACTAGGCATAACAAACCCCGACTTCCAAGAAAGCCTATGGGCACAAACAGACCGCAATGCCCGAATGGCTGAATACGGAATAAGAGGAGTAACAATAACCTATCCATGGGGCGTAGAAGTCCGCTATGGAGTTCAGGGAATGCCAGGCTTATGGAGCCTAGAATCAGTGCAAGAAATCGGTGAGGAAGAAGGCTGGTGGTAACATGAGCGTAGAAAAGTGGAGACGCAAATTTAACAAGGCTTACAGTGAAGTCTGGACATGCGTAGTCTGCGGCTACCGTACAAAGGATAGACTCCGCAAATGTCCAATATGCAACGGAGCAATGGAATATAGAGCTGAAAAAAAATGATTCTTGACGCTACTGCTGGGAACAGAACAATGTGGAAACACAAAAACACAGAAAACATCATCTACATAGACATAGAAAAACGCCTAGAACGCAAACCAACAATATTCGCAGACAACACAAACACCCCCTTTTTATCAGGAATCTTTGACACAATTTTTTACGACCCGCCACACGGCTGGGGAGATAAAACAGTATGGTTTACTTATACACATAGAAGCAAAGAATACTTTGAAAAGTGGGGCGACCGAACAATACCCCGATATTATGGAACAGACAAGTTTAAATCAAAAAGTGGAATGCTAGCACATATCTATTACGCACAAAAAGAGTTTTATCGCATACTTAAAGATGGTGGCTTGCTCTGGCTAAAATGGAATGAATATTCAATACCGTTAGAACGATTACTAACTTTCTTTGAAGATTGGATTGAGTTAATGCGAATATATGTATGTGCCCCATCTCAAACATTCGGAGAAAAACAAACGTACTGGATATGCTTAACAAAAGAAAAAAGGGAAACTACGCAAACAGCACTGAGTTAAACGGATGGTATGTATATATATATATATATATAATTAAACCATTCCATTTCATTCTCCGTCATTAGCTTGGAATTGAGTATTACGACTTAAGTCTTCCATATTCATATCAGCTTTTTCGTAGTCACCAAAGTTTTCATGGACAATTCGAGACCGTTAAGTTTCATAAGGTCATCAGCAATAGCTTGCTCATTTCCGCCTGTCTTCTTCAATTCATCTATTTGAGCCTTAATCTGTTTTATTTGTTTCTCTAGCATAATAGCCTCATCTGGAATTTCAACGTATTTTTCGCCCTTAGCCTTCTTATATGACTCTGTTACTTTACGCATTTCCCAATATCCTTCTGGGTCTCCAGCACTTACAACCTTATTAATAGCCAAGATGTACCACGCTTCATTCTCGTCATAACCAATGCCCTGCAACAGCTCAACTCCCTGACTAGCCGTTAATACTTGATTCTTAACACCTTTAATAATCTCAGCCTTAGTTAAATCCTTCTCATGGCTTAACCGTTTAATCTGCAACTCACGATAAGTCTCCTTAACCAAAGCCCTAGCGTTAATCTCTGGCATCTCAAGCTTCATAAGTTCTTTAACCATATCTTCGCCTGTAATTGTGCCATTCTCATATTGTATGCGCAACAGTGGATATTCATGCTGAAGAACCATTAACATCGTAAGCATTCCAGCCTGAGCTTCATCCCAATCCTCAGCTAAAAAGTTGTCGTACACGTCTTCCTCGTCAAACATCATGAACTCATAGAAATTCGCTGCCATCGCTGATGTGAACGGTTTAGGCTTAACCTCTGTTGGTGCCTCTCTTGTGTAAATCTCTGTAAGCAACTCAGCATCATCTGGACTATAACCGATAAGCACATATTCAGTAGTCATTTGCTCTTTGTTAATTAAGTGTATAGTGTACATTTGTTTAATCTGTGCTAGAGTTAATTTGCGATATTTAATTTCTGCCTTTTCTGTTTCTTTTTCAGTTATCTCCAGCTTCGCTCTTTCAACAGCAGTATTTATTCTCTCATCAGTCCAATCTAAAGCCTTCAACTGTATCCTAAGCCACTCTTCATTACGCAATCCAAGCTTAAAAGCCGTCAACGCCTCGCTGCTGCTCACTATTCGCCCTTCAACATCCATAGCAGGTTTCTTAATGCGCTCATGGTACAAGTCAGCCCTATCCATCCACAAATCAACAGCCTCAATCGGAGTCGGTAAAGTAACCAGCTTATTCTCTAGTTCATCCCTAGTAATCTTATCCAATCCATACGCATACATCAGCTCCGTTCTCACACTGTTACGTTCAGCCTCAGTACGGTAAGCAACCATAGATTCAGCAGCTTTCTTAGCGTTTTCTGGACTAAGACCACCCCAACGCCTAAACACTTCAATATCCTCTTTTGTATAAACACCGACATCAAAACCGTAACCCATCTCACGTATGCTTGGAACACCATAAGCCACGTTAATAATGTCCTGCCTATCGTCTGGGTGAATGTCAACAATCTTAAGCATGTGCTCTAGTTTATTTATGTCCCATAAGCCCCTGTGATAGTTTGCGAACATCAAGTTTACTGGAATACGCTCCCAATGGCTGTACCAGTAATGCTCAGCATCTTGCGGAGTCAGTCCCATAAGACCAGCAATACGCACCATCTCTGGATACTGCTTTTCAGGGTCATGGTCAAGATAAGCCTCTCTAACTGCGAACCTTATCAAGTCTTGAATTGGCGGGATAACATCTTTAAGCAGTATCATGGAGTCTATATCTTCAGGGTTCACTTGACTTCGTTGCATCCAAAAGTAAAAGGTTTCTTTAGTAATATTACCACGTCTTAACAAAGCCAAAGCGGTCGTGAAATCTGGGTATCTCCTTTGGTCTTCACTCCACATCATAGACCAATCATCTGGCAACCCAAAAGTGCGAGACACTGTTAAATAGTCTTCATTTGATATTAATGCCTTACTATGCATCTCAGCAAGCCTATATGGTTCTGGATACTGCACAACCAAGTCCTTTAAAGCCGTAATCATTCCATCACTTAGGCGATAATGCTTTAACTGGTCACTTAACGCATCATCATCAATTTTAGCTCTACGCTTCAAATCCAAAAGCATACCCATTGGAGCTGGACTTAACCAAGCGTTACTCAATTTTAGCAGCCATGACTCATCCCAACCATTCTGTGCAGCATACGATACAAACTCATCATTAGTAAAGGCTCCAAGTCTCAGAAAGTACCACGCTGTTTCAGCATCAGGAATATTAGGTCTAACACTCGCATTAACCCACCTGCTAATAAACGGGTTAATCCCAGCTTGCTGAATTATCCCCTCATAACCGCCTAGAAGCGCATCTGTACCCGCTAATAATCCATAAAGACTACTATGCAGTCCGCCTACTCCCTGCCCAAGACCAGCCTTCAAAGCGTCAATCATAAATTTGTAGTCAACATCAAGATTATCTTCAATCGTCACTGGAACATCATTAATAGCACCAGCACGTAACGATGCAGCTATACCCAGTTTTTGCCCCATATAACCTTTAAGTTGCGGTTTTAAACTGTCAAGACTAGCACCAGTCGCCGCTAAAAGTATAGAAGATACAACACCACTCGCCGCCTGCCCAACATTAGTAACTAAAGCTGCTGATACTTCAGTTGCTTTCTGCCTTCCCTCCCAATATTTTATCACTTCATAATATGGCTCCATAGGCATTACTTTTCACCCCTAGGTTTAAACGTCAATTCCGCCTCCTTCTCTCCCTGCGTCACCGTATAGCCCAAAGCCATTATGATAGCGTCCGCAAGTTTTTCATAGTCAACTTCCACTTTCAAAGGCACACCGATTAGTCCTTCAACCTTAGCGCTTAAACTGTCAATTTTGTCTCCAACATCAAACAACTCCGAACCCAATGCGTAAAGAATACTGTTTGCAGTTTCTAGTTCCTCAAGTACCAATGTCATTAGCTCTTCAACTTTCTCGAACACATTTTTCTTTTCCTTAACCATTTCACTTCACTCCCTCTTTAAAGAAAAAAAAGGGGAAACTTAACTGTTTTCCTTCTCTTTTTCTGGTGGAGTCACACCCAAGAACGTCAGCAAATACACTGCGTCAGCACCTAAAGCAGAAAGCGCATAGTATAACAGTTCATTCGGTTCAGGCATGCGACTTTGTAATGTCGCCATTATTCCGCTTTGCGCTGTCAATGCGTATATGAAGATTAGCACTGCTATAATAATGATTCTCTGCTGCGTCGGGTCAGTATTTAATTTCAACTTGTTTTCACCCCCTTAACGTTGTGACAAGAGTTACCTTTATCACTGCGAAACCCAAACAGTTTCAACTGTGGAAAACGCTTCTTAAAAGGCAAAGCAGAGATGCATGTTAAACCGTCACCAAAAAAAGGTTTACCAGCCACAACAGGTGTGTAACTGAAATTTGCAATTCGAGCCGCAAAAGTTGATGCAATACCCCACAGCAAACTCCATTGAGCATAACCATCAGCACTAATAGTTTTTTGAATACGATAACGAACCGTCCATTCAGTAGCTTCAAGAGTTGCACCGCCAAAATCTTCAGTTAAAAACCTCGAAGCATAACAAAAAGTAGGATACGAAGGGGTGCAACCGCAACCACGATACCCCGCATCACCGCCGCCACCGTAACCGCAAACTTGCTGAGGACTCCAAACCTGAGTCCAAAAACAAACCAACAACCATCTAACCCCAGTCGTTTGAGGCGGCGTGTAAGTGCCATAAGCAAATTCATTAACGGTTTCTCCAATGGCGGCGACTCTGCTCTGTTTCGCAACAATGCCATTACTGATGTTTTGAATTAAAGACACGTTTACTCCGTCAAACAATACGTTGCGGACATCTATGCCAAAACAGAAACGACTGTCTCCATTACCATCTATAAATGGAATGGTGTTACATTGCCCCGCTGGAACGCCTAAGAAAGTGTTGAGCAATTTTCGCCAATCAGTAGCCCACAGGTCTTCTCGGAAATAACGTGTTTCAGTAATCATGTTTTAAGCCTCTGTCTTATACCTTAAACTTAATTTGGTGTTTCCCGCACTTATGAATGACAATGCAGAGTTCACATCGCAGATTATGGGATGCACAAGCGTCATCGCATGAACACCCTTAGTCACTCGCCTAGCAAACTTGCACGCTACACCGCTTATCGTGGCTGAAAACTCGTTAGCACCATCCGTATCGCTTTCATAATCCCAACCATAAACTTTATGATATTGACCTGCAACCGCCGCTAAAAGACTTGTAGTTCCAACCGTTAAATCAAAACTTTTACACAGCAAATCTTCCCTTTCAGTTTTCGCTAGAAGGTTTGTTCGTGTAGTTTGTGCAGCCGTAACGGTGCCCGTTACAGTTCTGTCTTTAGCTGCTTGAGTGACAGTAGCCTTCAATAATGTTTCGTTACTTTGTTTAACATCTGGCATCGTTATAACATCAACGTCTCCAATGTCAACACCACTATTTGCAGCTAATTTTCCAATCGCATTTGACCCTGCTGGTAAAGCGTCAGTTATGCTTTTAACAGTCACAACATCAACACTTGTTAAAGCTCTAATGTCTAAATCTATAGCTGAAACAGTTGCTTTGAGTAGTGCTGCATCTGTTTGTGTAATTGGATGAGGGTTAAGCAACGTGGAAAGACTTACTGGTAAAGTTCCAGCAACCCATTCCAGTATCTTAACTTTCAACGCATCCAAACATGGTTCATAAGCTAAATATGGTCCTTCCCAGCTTACTGGCACAGATAAAGGTATCGTTGGGTCTTTGAGTGCTAAACCCTTAATTTGCTCATGGTTAATCCTGACTATGTTTTCTATGCTTGATGGCAAACAATAAGGTTCAGTTGGAATTTTTAGTGTTTCGCCAAGTATTTTTCTGTGGTCAACCATAACCTCTTGCGGAAAATCAGCTATATCTATAATGAGAACTTGTCTTTTAGTGTAGTCTGGCAGGTCTGTTACCATAATCTCAGCCTACGTTCCTTTGAGTACTACCCACCCGTTGTGTCCACTAGCTGAGCGTTCTCCTGCTAAAAAGATGTATTTTCCACGTGGACTGAATGATATTTTGAATAAGGTGCCTGCTGTTATTCCTAGCTCGGTTGGAGTAAGCGTCTGTAATAGTGCTCCGTCCTTGTAGATTAAAAGGTTATTTGTAGTTCTCTCAATTATAGCTACGTATGTATTTAGAAATGTCTGCTTAAAAATTGGTCGTCCAGTAATAGTATTTCCTAGGTCAAAGTTTGACAGTTCAGTAATTGTGCCGAGAGTTTTTGCATCTATATCATAAACTTGAATGCGCCAGTGTGTATAATATTTTATTAGAATAGCTTTAGTATCTAGGCAGTTAATTAATGCGTCTGTGTTTTCAGCGTAAAGGGTTAAATCATCATCGAAGCTATCATATATAGCATATGTTGAGTATGTTCCTTCGGCTAATATAAAACTCATTTTTAATCATTCTCCAATTCCTAACTTGTCTAGGAAACTTCTGAACAGCCTTGTTAGGCTGAACATTCCTGCCGCATCTTCTGGTCTTACTTCTACTCGCACAGTTACAGTGTGAGAATACGCTGTGTCTGGACTGCACATTTTAAATTTGAGTTTGTAAGGTTTATCAAGTAATTCTGCGTATGTTTCTGTTGGCACTGTTTCATCATCGCCAGTTACCCATTCATCTTCGCTTAACGGTATAAGTTGTAGTGCTTCTTGGAATAGTCTTACTCTTACCATTCCATGGCATCCTGCTGGGAATTTAATGTCAATATGTGTTATGATTCCTCTGGGCAGTGACAGCCAATCCTCTAATGGGTCGTCTTCTGGAGTGTCCGCAGTTACTGTTATGTCCCAGCAGAAAAACATTGTTAGTCTCCTACTCGTATCTTCCTTCTGCCCTTAACTTCATTTTTTCTCCGTTTGCTACATCAGCGAAGTAAGCGTAAACGTACTGTCCCTCACGAAGCCAAATGTTTCCATCCCAATGTACATAATCACTTGTGTTCTCTGGGTTATCTTTATGCAGTGGCACGTATCCATGCCCGTTCCAATAGCCTAACTCTACAAACTCTGTTGTAGCTAAGTTTTCAAATGTTCCAGCAATATGTGTTATCTCTAGCACTTCGCCTGTTCTTACTCTTTTGCCTTCTAAGTATTTGCTTAAGCCCGTAACGTACACGAAGTCTTTTTCAAACTGATGCGGCTTTGTTTCAGTCATTATACATCACCTCTCTTTTTACGCCTTTAAACAGAAAAAAAAGGGGAAGTTGGTCTATGTAATTTTAAGCGTATTCGCTTGGTCCTTGTCCGATTGGCTTTTCTAGGATTACTCTGTGTGTGTTGTCTTTCTTGTAGCCGTACCATTCTATCTCTACGGGCTTGTATGTTTCTAGGTTTAAGTATTCTGTTTCTTCATCTTCTGTGTAGAAGGGTATTGCGAATGTGTGGAACAGTCCTAATCCTTGTATAATAGCCTGATAGAATGTGCCGCTGCCTGAGTATGATAGAATTTGGTATCTGTTCTGTGAATCCTCAAGTGCATTTACTGTCACGGACGCGCCGTTTTCTTTAATTTGGCTTATGGCTACGCCTGTTACAATTGCCCAGTGGAAGTCGGTGTACCTTGATGTGCTTTGTAGTGGTTTACATGCTGAGCGTCCCATGCCTAATCCACGATTTAAGTGTTCTGCTCTGAATAGGTCTTTCGGTCTGTGGTCTCTGATTGTTAAGGCTCTGTCCTTGAACCAGAGTTTCCAGTTGTAGCTGTCACCGATTGGGTCGTTTGTTGGTGCGGCTGTCTCGGCTGTTAAGTCTGGGTCTAACTGTATCATCAGTTCTCGCAGTAAGCCTTTTGTTGGCAGTTTTGGTCTAACGTAGTCTTCATCTGCTGCTGGCTTGTCTGTTTGATATTCCCATTGTTTCAAGAATTTAGCGTGAGCTTCAACTGAGTCCTCTATTGTTGCTAACGCTGTTTCCATGCTTAGGCTTGACCAGTATGTTGAACTCATGTCATTGGTGACTTTGAGTTCTACTTTGTCCCATTGGCTGAGGTCTAACGCATATTTTCCATCGTGGAATCTGCGCCCGAAAAGTATTGGCAGTGTTTGTCTTTGTGTTTTGCCGCCGTATTCGTTTTGTGTGAATGGTGGTAGTCTGCCCATTTTGCGATAAGCCTTAGCTATCGCCTCTTCTCCTGTTAGGCTGAAGAGTGTTTTATCTGTGTCGCCTATGACCTCTACTTTTGTTATGTGGTGGTGTATGTTGTGCGGTGCGCCTGCTCCTGTGTCTGATTTATTTACTGCTGTTAGTTCCAGAATTATTGAGTCTAAGATGCCTGTGTCTGGTAGGTCTAGTGAGTGTGTTGATGCTAGGGTTGATGTTTTGGCTTTTTGAAATCTTTGTTCTTTATAATACATGAAGATTACCTCTTAGGCTTGAGCCTAAGTTTTGCCTGCTGCTTTGCGCCACTGTTCCACAACTGGTACTAGACGGTTGGTGATGTTTGCTCTCCAATCAACGCCTCTTGGCGGAAGTGCTGCTACTCTGCTAGCTACTTGGTCGTACATTGGACCGAAGTTGTTTGCCCATTTGTCTAACGCTCCACGTATTCGTTCTCCTATGATTGGTGCTCCTTTGTCTGTTGCGGCTTTCTTCCAGTCTTCGTTTGATAGTTTGCCGATTTCTTTTTGTCTTGTCTTTCCTGCTATGGCTTTGCCTACTCCTTCCGCATAGTTCTTCTCTGCTACGTCAGATTTAGCAGGTGTTAGCCAGTCAGCTTTACTTACGCCTGAGCGGTATCTGTCTGGTATGTAGCCGATTGACGCTTCAAAATTTGCTTTCGCTTCTTCCTTCGTTTTTATGACCATTTTTTTTCACCCTTTTAAAGGCACTTAATCCTCATGGAATTAAGTATTTAAGTGTTGATGATACTGTATAATAATAATGATGGTGATGGTAGAGAAACTGGCGAATGGTTCAACTATACATATATTATATTATATATATATATAATGTAACCTATAAGTTTATATTTAAGTTTACTATTAAGTAACTGGGGACCTGAGGGAGGTGAAAAAGAATGAAACGTTTAAAATGGCTTTTGATAGGCTGCTCGGCTATGCTAATCTGTGTAAAATGCGTATGGCTAATGTTGATTCATGCCCCTTGGTAACTTTGCTTGATTTAGTTCGCAGTTTGGGGTTCTACTTGAAGCTAGTGCCATGTCTCCTATTATTGCAACTTGCTCCACTAATTTTTATTGGATTGATTGTCATTAGCCCTCTGTTATGGTTAAGTATCACGGCGCTAATTATCGGTGGACTTGTTTATTATTTGGACAGGGAGCAGACTAAAAGGGTTATGTCGCAGTATAGCATAAAACCTAGTTAATGCTTAGCTTATCTTCGGAAGGCTTCAGTGTCTCTTCTTTTTCTTTTTCTGCTATTCTTTCAGCCTCGAATTGTTCCCATGCTTTTCTTTCTTTTATCCATTGCATATCCACTATACCGCTAGTGCTAATTACCACTATCTTCTTTTCATAAAAAGTCTGGTCACGGACAGCATCGTAAACTTTATCTACTGTGCCGACTTCTAGACTCAGTAAGTTCCAGTGTGAGTCAACAAGTGTGCCTAGATACCTTTTATAGTTTCTCATTGTTAAGCCGACTTCTTGTCCTACTCTGCTCACGTAATATTTTACTTCTGGTGGCACCCAGCCCCAGATGTTTCTCCACATTTCGCATTCTGTTCGCAGCGAAGCCTTATCCATTTTGCTTATTTCTGGCATTGGTCCTTTCATCAGGTAAAGTTCTGGGCTTGACATTTTTAATCCTCTTATATGTAGATTGGGGTTCATGGTTTAAAAAGGTTACACCTGTCTCTGGAAGAATTGATTTTTGTATTACCGTATTACTGTATTACCTAAAGGTACTCCGTGGAGTAAGTTTTGTTTTTCACTCTAAAGAGTGTCTACGGATTGTTAAAGTTTTTCTAGTTTTAATGGTGTGTGTGTTTAGGGTTTTTGGTGCTGGCTGGCTGTGTTGTAGTTGTGTTGTACAGTTGTTTGTGTGTTTGTGTTGTACAGTTTGAGGATAGTGTTTATATAGGGCTGTGAGAATGATGAAGACAAGAAAAAGGTGGTAATAAGAATGAGATGTAAACACTGTGGAATACCTCTTCATAACCGAAAAGGTATGTATGGAAGTAAGTTATGTGCTACGTGCCGTAGAAGAAGAGATAAAGGTTTACCACCTTTAAACAAATTGGTTTTTGTAAAAAAGGCGAAGAGAGGTGGTTAGAATGGCAAGATATCATTATGGAAGAATAGAAGGAAAACGGGAAAGAAGTGGTGAGTTTCATCCTGAGAGTGTCAGACAAAAGAGTCGTGAGTTACAGGCTATGAGAATTGACATCGCTCTTAACATCTGTATTAATCATCCTCAAGTTTTAGAGGCTTTGATGGGTGATAAACCGAAATACTTAGACGTAAAAGACGCTGTTGCGTTGTCTCTTGTTAGGATAATGATGAAGGCTGAGCCGTGTATCAAAAATATTCTAAGTTTCTATTATAAACGTGAGTTGAGGTGATAAGATGTTAAAGAAGTGTAGAGATTGTGATAACTGTTCGATATGTATAAGATGTGGCGCGCCTCCTAATGAGTATAACCCTGATTGTGACATCTGCAAAGAGTGTCGTAAGAATAAGTTATCGTGAGGTGATTGTGTGAACAAAGTGAAAGTTAGTATCGGAATCTTAGGGATTACAATATGGTTCGTTGGTATTATCATCTATTTCCTTAAATACTGGCATTGGTAATAGTAACCATTAGGTTACACAAGTCACTTTAACGGAGGTGATAACAAGATATGAAGATAAGTAAAAAGTCGGCGGCTGAGGTTGAGAAGGAATACACTGAAAATCCGCCACGTGCTAAGGGTCAGTGGACACAGATAGTTGAACAAGTGCGGGACACTAGTAAGTCTATTGAGATAACTGATTTGTCTAAAGGGCAAGTGGCAGCGGCTGCACGAAAGTTCAAAGAGGAAGGTCTTCGATTTAGAGCTTTCTATAATGAGGGCAGGATTTTAGTCTTGCCGCAGGATGTGGCGGTTTTGGAGCCGAAACGTTCCAAGTAGGTTTAAGGGTTAAATGTCCTTAAATCTTCCTTATTTTTTTGTTTTCGGTTTTCGTTTTGGTCGTTTTTGTTCGAAGTGGTTATTCGTTGACTGTTTTTTTGTTTGTTGCCGTTTGTGAGGTTGAAATTTGCCGAAAGTTTGCGTTTCGGTTTGTTTTTTTGAATCGAACTTCGTTTGAACTTCTTTTTTTAAATTGTTCATTCACAGTTGGTCGTTCTTTGTTGTGCGTTCGTTTTCGCCGTTTTCG
>Ga0315282_10010125_pt1 | contig 14854 bp, 5 predicted proteins | sample YL17G07_20_MG_FD_203693 | JGI IMG/M metagenome (GOLD analysis project Ga0315282, IMG submission 203693) | Sediment microbial communities from Yellowstone Lake, YNP, Wyoming, USA - YL17G07_20 | ecosystem: Environmental > Aquatic > Freshwater > Lake > Sediment | place: USA: Wyoming | collected... | reverse complement strand
CCAACAACAATCGCGCCTGCGAATGCTCCAACAACGACATCCCTGTCTCTTCGATGGTATCCATACCTCATCCATCGGCATTCCATGCTCGGCAACCGCAGAAAATCGGTGACAGTAGAACTACGATAGACCATTTGATCGTCAACTCGCCTTACGAGGAGCCGAAGTGCCACTGGCACTACGACAGACAGACGCGGACCTTCGACAAGAGAGAAGGCCGTCGGCCTGCCGGTTACGTGGTAGCGACACCGGACTCGCAAGACTTCGATGATCCGGGCTTTTTTGTGGAGCTTCCGCTGGTAAACAAAATCCGCCCTCGCGTGAAGGCTTGGCGAGAGGGACAGCCAAGATACGCAGGTACTACCGGCATAACACAGCGATTGCTGGAGCACTGGCGAAGTATCGAAGAGAGACAGTATCCGCTTTTCTTCTGCCAGTTGGAAGCGATAGAAACGCTTATCTGGTTGATTGAAGGGCCTGCTTCTGAGAAGGTGGGAATCGACGTGCCGAAAGACGGCGGGGATTTCGTCCGGCTGTGCTCCAAAATGGCTACCGGGTCCGGCAAGACGGTCGTCATGGCCATGCTGATTGCATGGCAGGTGCTCAACAAGGTGACGTATCCGCAAGACACGCGATTCTCAAAGAACGTTCTCGTCATTGCACCCGGTTTGACGGTCAAGAGCCGCTTGCAGGTGCTACAGCCCTTCGGCGCTGGGAATTACTACGATGAGTTCAGTCTTGTCCCGGCTGGTCTGATTGAGAAGCTCAGACAGGGCAAGATCATCGTCCACAACTGGCACACGCTAAGCTGGGACACGGAAGAGCAGCTTGCCAAGAAACGCAGCGTCGATAAGAGAGGCGTCAAGAGCAACGAAGCCTACGTGCGCGAAGTCCTGGGCGATATGGCGAATGCACGGAACATCGTGGTGATAAACGACGAAGCCCACCACGCCTGGCGGATCAATGTCGAGTCCATCGGCAAATACCTGAGACAGCGGGACATGAAGGACAGCGCCGAAGAAGCGACCGTCTGGATAGGCGGTCTTGATCGAATCCATCAGGCGCGTGCGATTTTGAACTGCTTTGATTTCTCGGCAACGCCGTTTACTCCGTCTGGCAAGAAGAGTTCCGAGGAAGCATTGTTTGGATGGGTAGTCAGTGACTTTGGCTTGAACGATGCTATCGAATCGGGCCTTGTGAAGACCCCGCGCGTTGTGGTCCGAGACGATGCTCTGCCGGACTCGAAGACCTATAAGTCCAAGCTCTATCACATATACCGAGACCCAACGGTGAGCGCCGACATTAACCGTAAGGCCGAGCCGGAAGAGCCACTCCCGGACCTTGTGATGAACGGCTACTACCTTCTCGGAACGGACTGGAAAGAGACTGCCGAGCAATGGCGAGAGGTGGGCCGCACAACACCGCCGGTGATGATCACCGTTGCCAACACGACCTACACGGCGGCGAGAATCAAGTATGCCTTCGACCACAAGAAAGTCGAAATCGACGAGTTGTGCAATCCCGAGCGAACCCTGCACATCGACTCGAAGGTGTTGGATGAAGCTGAAGCAAAGGAAGAGGCGCTGACTATCCAGGGCGGGCCGGATGAAGGCGCGGACGAAGAAGAACAGCCGACGAAGCAACTAACCAAGCAGCAAAGAGCGGAACTGCTCAGACAGATTGTCGATACCGTAGGGCAGAGGGGCAGACCGGGGGAGTCCGTTCAAAACGTGATTTCTGTCGGGATGCTGTCAGAAGGATGGGACGCCAAGACAGTGACCCATATCATGGGCTTACGTGCGTTCACAAGCCAGTTGCTTTGCGAACAGGTTGTCGGGAGAGGCTTACGGTGTACCGCTTACGAGTTGAACGCCAAGACGGGGCTGATGGAAGCCGAGTATGTCAACATCTTCGGCGTGCCATTTACGTTCCTGCCGCATGAGTCAGAGGACGGACCACCGCCGCCACCGCCACCGCCCAAGACGGCGGTCGAGCCGGTTGCGGAGAAGAGGCAATTCGAGATTCACTGGCCGAACATCATACGGATAGACAGTGTGTTTCGCCCCCGGCTTTCGCTAGATTTGGGGAAGGTCAAGCCGTTGGAACTGAACGCCTTCGAGACAACCTTGTTGGCTGAAATGGCCCCAATAGTCGAAGGCAAGCCCGACGTAACGAAGATCACGGCTATCGACCTTGAGGAGTTGGGGCAAGAGAACAGAATGCAGCGGATCATGTTCCGCGTTGCTCTCGACAACTACGAGAAGATGCAGAAGAACTGGAAGGGCAGCAAGGACGCGCTTCTGGCCCAACTGTTTCGGATCGTGGAGGGGTTCATCGAGAGCGGCAAGATTCGGGTTTCGCCTTCCCTATTCCACCAAGATGAACTGAGGAAACGCATCGTCATAACCTTGAACATGAACCGAGTGGTCCAGCATATTGCCGATGCAATCCGCCCCGACAACGTGGAGACTCTTGAGCCGGTCTTCGACAATGACCGGCCGATTCGTTCTACGGGCGATATGCGGACCTGGTACACGGGCAGGCCGTGCGAGTTCACGAAGCGGTCTCATATCAACTTCTGCGTCTTTGATAGCACGTGGGAAGCCAGCGAAGCGTTCCAGCTTGACCACAATGAGAACGTGGCAGCCTGGACGAAGAATGATCACCTGGGTTTTGAGGTTCTCTATACCTATCGCGGCGTCATACGGAAATATCGGCCGGACTTCCTCATCAGGCTCAAGAACGGGCGGTTCCTCATCCTCGAAACCAAGGGGCAGGATACCGAGCAGGACAGGACCAAGCGGACCTTCCTCGATGAATGGGTCAAAGCGGTGAATGCCCACGGTGGCTTCGGCAGGTGGTCATGGTCTGTTTCCCAGAATCCCTCCGACCTACCCGACCTCATCGCGTCCGCTGCTATGGAGTAACGACAAGCGGAGACGGCCACCAGTTCTTCAGGAGAGAGCGGCATAAGTCCGTAAAGGCGGTTGTCAGTGGTCTGTAGTCGGTAGTCAGTTGAACGCACGGCTACCCGCGCGACAGGCAAGAAAAGCCACCCAAGCCGTGCTCGAACAGGCCGAGTTGCTGTCCGCCAGGCGGACGGCGTAAAACCGCCTCTTCATCGAGCAAAAGACGCGAAATTGAGCGCATTCGGCGCTCTTCCCAGCCGATTTCACGCCAAACGCCGTAAATCTATGCGGGCCAGCAGTTTATGGCAATGTTCATTTGTGTGAAATCGTGTGAGAAAAGAACACGGTCGGGGACGGGGCGGTAGCCGGTAGTCCGTTGTCGGTAGCCAGTTGTTGGTTGAAATCTGCGAAAATCGGTGAAATCTGCGGAGGAAATCGGTTGCTGACTGCTCGTTGCTGCTTGAAATTTGCGTAAATCCGTGTGAATCCGGGCCTTTGGATTGATTATTGATGATCGATTATTGATGATTGTCGTGGCTTCACGGACCGACGAAGGGGCCTTTGGATTGATTATCGATGATCGATTATTGATGATTGTCGGGGCGTCAGGGGCCGACGAAGGGGCCTTTGGATTGATTATCGATGATTGATGATTGTCGTGGCTTCACGGACCGACAAACGTGTCGGAGGCGGAGGTTGGGCGTTCGTAGCCGCAGAGTTTGGAGCCGCAGGACATGCCCTGGACGGTGAAGATGTCGTCGTCGGAAAAGCTCGTGTGGCGGGACTTGGTGAATTCGACGGAGCCGTCACTGCACAGGACGCTCTGGCCCCGCTGGCGGTGATTGCGGCTGTTGGCGGTCAGGAGCTTCTGGCACAGCGGGATGCTGGGCGAGGCGGAGAAGTCGGAGGGGAACTCCTCGGCCAGAGGATTGCGGTCGACGAGGAGGACGAATCTGCGCATTTGGCCGGGCGGGGCGGACTGGGGGCCGTCGAGCCGCAGACTGAAATGGATGTAGGCCCGGCTGGGGAAGTCGTCGAAGCGGACGACTACGGCGGGGTCGAGATCGGCGGCAACCTGCCCGGGTCGGCCGGGACAGATGAAGATGTGCGGCTGGAGGTAGCGCTGCTTGACCAGGAGCCAGACCCGGCGGGTGTTCGACTGGTTCTCCGGGCCGGGCCGCCCGATCTTCCACCAGGGGGCGCCCGGAGCCATCGCCAGGGTGGGGAATCGGCCGTCGTGGTCGGAGAGGTAGCTGGCGACGCCGGCGGAGATGTCGCCGAGGTGGGACTGGCAATGGTACTGCCACTGCCGCTGGCGGATTACGCCGAGGGCGGGGAACAGGACGCCGGCCAGCAGGACAAGGACCGCGGCGACTGTCGCGATCTCCGCCCAGTTGCGCCATAACGGGATGCGGACGGGGACGGCCCGACGTTCGTTCGCCAGCAGCCGCTCCAGGCGGTCGCCGCCGGTGACGAGCTGGGCCTGCTCTCTCAATCGCTGGATCGTACGCTCGGCCAAGTCGTCGGGGCAGGGCTCCGGCTCTATGGTTTCGAGAGGTGACAGGGCCGATAAGAGTGCATCGTAAAGCCGGGCGGCTTCGTGACTTGCGGCGAGAAGATCCTCCGCCTCGGCGGTGTCGTGTCCCGACGTCAAGCCTAAGGAGTAGTCGAATAATAACTGCTTTTGAGTGTCACTTAACGGCGTCATCTGACCTCTTTACTCCCAACCGACGCTTTCCAGTCCCGGGCGAAACGCGCCACGGCCGTATGGAGCCTGCTTTTGACAGTCCCAATAGGTATACCGAGGATCTCGGCCATATGTTTATAGCTGAATTTTTGGAAATATGCTAAAATCAGAATTTCTCGCAGATTCTCCGGCATATTCGCGATCACTTCGCTGACGCGTTCGGCGGTTTCGCTTCGTTCGACCTCGTCGTACGGCACGGCTGTATCGGATGTAAGGGCGTTGAGGACCTCATCGAAGGACATATCGTCACTCTCGGCGATTGTCCCGATCGGTATGGCACTGGTTCTTTGGCTCTTTCGCAGTGCGTCCTTGGCCTTATTCGCCGCGATAGTAAACAGCCACGGCCGCAGCGGCCGGCTCGGATCGAAGCTGTCCCGGCTCGTAAAAAGCTGCAAAAACGTCTCCTGGAACACGTCCTCCACGAGGTCCGCCTGGTTCAGGAACTGCTTGAGAAACGCGTACAGACTGTTCCTGTAGCGGCTCACGATCTCGCGAAACGCCGCCTCATCCCCCTCCTTGTATCGCTCCAGCAGCTCGGCGTCGCTCAGTTTCTCAAATGTACGCTTCATAATCCCCCACAATCATATCACCACCCCATTATAGGCAAAATCGCAGCAAATAGATAGCTTTTGCACAACTTTTGAGTCCAAATCAGCCGATTCCTACCACTTTCCTGGGCAAAATCCGCACAGAACCCCCCGCGGCCAGGCCGCACCCGGCGGTCCCGGCCCTCCCGGGTACGGCTGAGGGTACGAGGGTAAGAGCGTAGGAAGGTAAGAAGGTAGGAACCACCCTCTGAGCCCGTCAATCCGCAATCCAAACGCAACCGACTACCGACAACCGCGTTTTCTCCGCAGATTCCGCCGATTTCCGCAGATTTTTGACTGCGAACTGACCACCGGGAACTGAGAACTGCCTCCCAATCATCAATTATCCATCATCCATCATCAATCCAAGGGCTACCGACAACCGCCTTTTCATCCGCAGATTCCGCCGATTTTCGCAGATTTTGAGCCGGCAACCGACAACTCTCCTCTCCCCAATCATCAATTATCCATCATCCATCATCAATCCAGATGTTCCGCTTTCACACGGTTTCACACAAATGAACATCGCCGCCGCAAACTCTTGCCGTTTATGGAGTTATGTTGATCTCGCCCGGAAAGCTACCTATCCCTCTAATTCTCCCGTCGTGGCGTAGCCGCCGAATTTAGCACGCCGGTCCCGGGACTCTCATTTGGCTTTCAGAATCCCCTTGCCCATGCCTATGATGAAGGGTAGGATTCAGTGGGACTCACGAGCATTTACACGGTTGAGAGGCCGCAACATGGCGGAGAAATTGCCGGTCATCATTGATAACCGGGGGGACAACACAGTCGTCAATGCTCTGTGCCGACTCCTGCCCAATCTCCAGAAGATGGATGTCGCCACGGGCGTCTTTGAGGTCGGGGCTTTTCTCCTGCTGGAGGACCTTTGGCGAAGCCTATCCGGCATTCGCATCCTTATGGGCGATGAGACCACGAGGCGGACGAAACGCGAGATCGTCCAGGGGCTTCGCGAGGCGTCCCATGACAGTATTGAGCGGGAGAAGGAGCGGGAGGATGCCCTTGCCGGTCTGCCTGCCGTTCGTGAGGCTATTGCGGCTGGCCAGATCGCTGTCCGAGTGTACTCCAAGGCCAAGTTCCATGCGAAGTCCTATCTGATGGAGTCACAGGCAACCAGCCCAGTCGATTTCGCCATCGTCGGCAGTTCCAACTTCACCCGGCCGGGCCTCACGGAGAATCTGGAACTGAACCTGTTCAGCACGGACCAAGTTCATATCGAGAATCTCCGCAAGTGGTATCAGGAACTATGGGCCGAGGCGGAGGACGTTCGCGAAGATATCCTGCAAGTCATTGAGCCGCATCTGAGGCAATACGATCCATTCACGGTGTATGCGCGAGCGCTGTACGAGTATTTCGCCGGCAGGGAGAAGACCGAAGATGACTGGGAGCTAACGGAGTCGGCTCTGTACCCCAAGCTATCCCAATACCAGAGAGACGGCTATCACAGGGCGATGCAGATTGCAGAGCAATGGGACGGAGCACTTATCTGCGATGGCGTCGGTCTTGGCAAGACATTCATCGGCCTCATGATCCTGGAACGGTGTATCCGCGACAAGAAACAAGTCCTACTGGTTGTGCCGAAGTCGGCCGAGCAGAGCGTCTGGCGTGCAAACATCGACCGCTACCTGCGACCTCGCTACTACAGAAACACGTATCGTTACCTGGACATTGAGCGGCACACAAGCTTCGGTCGGGAAGGGCTGATTGACCCAAAGGACCTTGAGCTGTATCGCGACCACACGGACGTGGTCATCATCGACGAAGCACACCATTTCCGCAATCCAAGGGCCAACCGTGGCAAACTGCTCATGAATCTGGCAGCGGGCAAGAAGCTCTTCATGCTGACGGCCACACCCATCAACAACTCCCTGGATGACCTCTACTATCTCATCAACTACTTCGCGCAAGGCAAGAAGGACCACTTTGCACGCATCCGCATTCAGAACCTGCGGGCTCACTTCCTCGAAGCCGAAAAGCGCATGGAGAATGAGCACCCGGAAACAGCGGTTGCCGAAGTGGCCGAAGACGAGGACTTCCTGCGAACAGATGTCCTGCTCAAGAACGTCCTCATCCAGCGAAGCCGGGCATACGTCAAGAAGTCCGAGGGCGAAAACGAGAACGCGCCCTTGTTCCCGGAAAAGCAGAAGCCACAGGTCGTCAACTACTCGTTGAAGAGCGTCTATGAGACGCTTTACGGGGAGATCAGGGAAGCGTTCGACAAGAAGGACCCATTCCTGTCATTGGCCATCTACAACACGTCCGCCTACCACAAGGACCCCGACAAGCAGACCGTCGAGTATCAGAAGCTCGTCATAGGTCTGATTCGCACGTTACTCCTGAAGCGCCTGGAGAGTTCCTTCAAAGCCTTCGAGGCGAGCGTCGAAGACCTGCTCGCGAAGATGTCGGATTTCCTCAAGAAGCATGCACCGGCTTTGTTTGAGGCGTGGACCACAACGAATAAGCGGTGGTGGAGCTTGGCTCAGGCTCACATTCTCCAGCGGTTGGAGAAGGAGGAGGACGAGACAGAGAACGAAGAGGATGAAGGGCTGCTCGAAGAAACAGCAGACTTCGATCCCTCAGAATTGAACATGGATCGGCTCACGGAGGACGTTCAGGAGGATATGCAGATTCTCACGCAGTTCTTGGCGAAAATATACCGGCGGTTCTATGTCAAGGAAGGGGAGGAGCAAGACCCGCAAAGGGACGAGAAGCTTCAGAAGCTCCTCGCGCTTTTGCGAGAGAATGATCTGCTTCGGGACCAGAAGGTCCTGATCTTCAGCGAATTCAGGAACACGGCCCGATACTTGGCCGACCAGATTGTGAAAGCCGGCTTCAAGGCGGTGGAGCAGGTGGACAGCGGCCGCAACGTCCAGAACCGCGAGATGATTATCAAGCGTTTCGCGCCTTACTACAACTGCGCGAAGGACGATGGCGACCTGTATGGCCAGACCTCGCTGTCCAAGTGCCTCGATGACCCTATTCACATCCTGATCTCTACAGACGTGCTGGCCGAAGGTCTCAACCTCCAGGACGCCTGCCTGGTTATCAACTATGACCTGCACTGGAACCCCGTCCGCCTGATGCAGAGGATCGGCCGCGTCGATAGACGCCTGAACCCGGAAATCGAACAGATGCTCGACCGTCCGCCGCACCTTAAGGGCAAGGTTTACTTCTGGAACTTCCTGCCGCCCAAGGAACTCGAAGATCTCCTCCACCTCAAGCAGAGACTCGACGGCAAAATCCTGCGGATCAACAGAACTCTCGGCATCGAAGGGGCACTCTTGAGTCCCGATGACCCCGACATGGCCATGAAGCTCTTCAACGAGCGATACGAGGGTAGGGAGTCCACCGAAGAACTGATGCGACTGGAGAAGCAGCATATCGAATCCGAGCACCAGGAACTGTGGCAATCTCTGGAGACACTTCCACGACGGCTCTTCAGTGGCAAGAAGGCCGGTGCCGGCTTTGGCCCGGTCGTCAACCGGCGTGGCGAAGAAGTCCGGCACATCGAGCCGAACCCGCGTCCCGGCCTGTTCGCCTGCTACCGCATGCCGCCCATTGTTGGCAAGGCCGCCACAAATCTGATGGAACTCACCACGGAGAAATTCGACCCTGAAAAGTATCCGCAGAGCGAAGTCAAATGGTACTTCCATGACGCGGAGACCGGCAAGGTCACTGAGATTCTCGAACAGACCTGGACCGCCGTGCGATGCACCCAAAGCACTGAACGCACTGTAGAGCAAGGTGTTACGCCTCTCGGACCGGCCCGCAAGGCCATCGAGAAGCACGTGAAGCAAACGTATCTGAAGGACGCACAAGCGCCCATCGGCGCAAAACCCACGCTTCTGGCCTGGATGGAGATTGGCTGATGGTTTCCGCTGAAGAGATTCAAAACGCGCTTCGACAGGTCACAGACCAAAGATCTTTCGTAAATGAGCTACTGCGTCGAAGACTCCACTGGCCCGTCGAATTGGAGTTTGGGGCGGAGATTCAGGATATCGCCTACGAATACCCTGAGTTTGAGGATGAGGTGCTCAGTCAAGAACTTCTTGCGGCACCGGTCCTGCAACTGCCAAGCCTCGAAGGTGACACGCAACAACCGTGGGGCATCTTCATTCTCCAATTTGCGAACCCATTACCGTTCACCAGCGGCAGAGGGTTCACGGGTCCACTGCGTAGGCTGCTGCGCAAGCTCATTCGTGCGCGGTCGAATCGGCGCGGATGGGATCGACCTAATCTCTTATTCATTTGCACTCACGAATACCGGTATTTTCGCTTCGCATATTTCAGGTCAGCGACTGAAGCAGGACGCGCCGAGCCGTTGGCAATGTTTGGGTGGGAGCCCGGTGTGCCTCCCCGGACTGTATGCGACTACAACCTGCGACATCTGGAGTGGCCGCAGGACCCGTCGGATGGCACCACATGGCTCAAGCAATGGGCCTGTGCGTTCGACAAGGAGCCCCTGACTCGTGAATTCTTCAAGCGGTTCGATAAGGTGCTGGAGCACATGAAAGCCGATTTGGAGGAATGCCAGCATCTGCCTTCTGCCGAAGCATACAGCCGGTCCCAGTTGCTCCTTGAACGCATGATCTTTGCCTACTTCCTGCAAAATCGCGGCTGGCTGAATCGGCAGCGCAATTACCTGACAGCAGCTTTCGAGCCTCATCGCGACAAGCCGGACAACTTCACTTTCTACGAGGAAGCCCTCGAACCGTTGTTCTGGACGCTCGCGTCTGCTCCGGACAGCCTCTCCCGGCTTCCAGGCGTTCCGTTCCTCAACGGCGGTCTGTTTGACGATGACGAGTTCGAGCCGAGTCTCAAACGAATGAAGAACAACCCACCCTTGCGCATCCGGAACTCGACGTTTGAGTTTGCGTTCAGCCATTTGCTCGAAGCCTTCAACTTCACGGTGCGGGAAGACACGCCCCTCGATCAGGACGTAGCCGTGGACCCGGAGATGCTTGGCAAAGTTTTTGAATCCATCGTTCTCCACGCCGAAGCCGAGGCTGATTACAACGCACCGGACAAGCGCAAGGCGACCGGCTCCTATTACACACCACGTATCGTTGTCCATTTCATCTGCCGGGAAGCCCTGCGCCTTTATCTGAAGGGGCAACTACCGGGGCCGGAATGGGATGCCAGAATCAAGCTGCTGTTCGACATAGATCCGACAGAAGGCGTCGAGTTTGGGGAGATGGAACAGCTCAAGAGCGTGTTCCGACCACAGGACGGGCGTGCACTACTGAATGTTCTACGTACTATCAAGACGTGTGATCCGGCTGTTGGCTCAGGTGCCTTTCCGGTGGGGCTGCTCCATGAACTGGTCAATCTGCGCCGGGTTGCAGAGACTGTCGCCAACGGCTTCGTGGACCCTGCCCGGCGTGAGGGAAGCAATTGGGTGCACGAGACCAAGGCCGACATCGTGGAGAACTCTCTCTACGGCGTTGACATCCAGCAGCAGGCCATCGAAATCTGCCGGCTGCGGCTATGGCTCAGCTTGATTGTGGATTACGACCTTGGCCTTGATCCCTTTGAGGCCGACCCCGCACAATTCGAGGATGCCATTCGCGGGATATCAAGACTTCCTAATCTCGAAATGAATTTCCGCCGTGGCGATAGCCTGCTGGATATGATCTGCGACGTGAACGTGCGGATCGAGTATAGCCAGCGTTATCGGAAAGAATATGAGCAAATCCATAAACTCAGTCGCGACCTACACAGGGCTCGCAAAGGTGAACGAAAACGCAAGCTGAGAGTGGACATTCTTCGAAAGCGTTTGGAGCTTACGGAGAAAGTACTGGGCGACGAGATCAAGCAACTCCAGACGGAGGACTCCAATCTCGCCGGCAACTGGTTCGGCGAAACTCAGTCAGAGTCCCAGCACCGCCGTCAGATCGCGGGGGAGATCGAGCATTTGCAGAAGGCCATGCTGAAGGTCGGAGATGATCACAGAGCACTGGAAAAGATTGCTACCCAACCTTACGATTCTCGGTTCTATCCCAGACTTCGCAAGCTGGAAGGCGCGGAGTTCGATGCTCCCTTCAATTTCGCCTGGCGGCTCGATTTCGCAGACATCTTCCAGCATGGTACGGGTGGAGATGCTGTCGGGACAGAGGGTGGCTTTGATCTTATCCTTGGGAACCCACCCTTTGTCACAGCGCGCAACCCGATAAAGCGTCAGCTTTACCGAGAGCGTTGGCCAAGAGTGTGTGAAGGGAACTATCTACTTGTGTCCCCCTTCATCGAACTGAGTTTCCAGATCCTTAGAAGAGACGGCCAACTCGGCTTTATTGTGTCAAATGCGTTTGCCCGGCGTGATATAGGGAAACCGCTGGTCGAGAAATTCTTCCCTACAGTCCACCTACAGAAGGTCGTGGACTGTTCTGGCCTTCTCTTCCCTGGACATGGAACGCCTACATGTCTTGTGTTTGCCCAAAAAGGCTCTTCGACGGACATTGGACTGAAGCAGCAGCCTATTCGAGTTGCTGCCATCCTGCCAGGTGGCGGTGATCTGCGGACGCCACCGGAAGAAAGTGCGTTATGGCACACCCTCGCCCGCGAGCATGACAATCCAGGTTTCAATAATGGTCAGGTAGTTGTGGCTGACAGGAAAAGGGACGAATTGTCCAAGCATCCATGGAACTTCGACGCGTCCGCCGAAGAGACAAAGCAGATGCTTGAATCCAAGTGCTTAACCCAACTTTCGGAGTTCACCAATCAGAACATCGGACGCGATTCAAGCTCACAGGCTGATGATGTGTATTATCCTCCTGTAGGCTTGGCGAGACGGTTCAGAATCGACCACAGGTTCCTGAAACCCCTCATAGTCGGCGAGCAGGTCCGAAATTGGGAAATTGACTCTTCAAATTACGCGCTTTGGCCTTATACAAAGGACGCGGAGCCTTACCTTACGAAAGCTATGGAACGTGTGCTTGCCCCATTCAAGGAACTACTGGCTAATCGTTCCTTGTTCAACAAGACTACACTGGAGGCGGCCCTTCAATGGTTTGAATACAGGGAGTACTACGTAAGAGGCCTGCGCCCGCAGATTGTTTTCCCATATGTCGCCACACATGGGCATTTCGCGGTGAATTGTGAACCAAGCGTCTTCAATCGACATGGGCTTCTGTTCACACCAGTGGGTGATTTCGATTCCAGAACCTACTCCATCTTTCTTGCGCTACTCAATTCATCTGTCGCTGTGTTCTGGTTGAAGCAATACTGCTTCAATAAAGGTGCTGGAGCGGATGAGGAACGTGACCGCTTTGAATTCGCCGGTGGGAGAGTTGAGCAGCTTCCTATTGCGCCGGGTATCGTCGAAGCACTCCACGGCAAGACGAATGGGCTTTCTCAATCGCTGAGCGATCTCTCCAAAAGCTGTTGGGAGTGGGGTCGCAAATCGTCGGGACTGGCAATGAAGGGACTGTTTGAGATGCCCGGCGAAGCTTATCACGCGTGGAACTCGGCGCTGCCGGGCCGCATCAAGCCAGATCCTGATCTCGGCAAGCCGTTTGCCAGTACCGCTGACTTGCGAGAGCGATTTGCTCACGGAGTAGGACTCCGGGATACTCTCCGTGCCAAGATGACAGCATCTCAAGAGGAAATGGATTGGCTGGTCTATGCGGCTTACAGCCTGATCTCGTTGGATAGCCCTGCGGTGTCGATTTTCGAACCAGCAGAGTGCATTACCCCGATCACTCGCGAGCAGCGGGCGTTTGTTCTCTGGCAGCAGGCAGAGGGGGACTTCTCGCGGGCTTGCTCTCTGATTCCCGATGATTGGCCACAAGGGCGAAAGACTCTCTGGCGTGCAAGGTTGGAATGTCTGCGTGACAATAAACATATCCGCCGGATTGAACAGCCAGTGTACAAGCGCCGCTGGGACGAGCAATGGAAGGTCGGCAATACCTGGCAGTGCGGCCCGATTGCCTATGATGCGGAGTTTGTGGATGCCTTTGACTGGTGGCTCTCGGAGAAAGCTGAATGGTGGCTGGAGCATGAGGCCAAGGGCGGCCCGGTGGCACTCGACACATGGACGGCGACCCTGCGGAACGACTCCCGCGTTCAGGCGGCCTGGCCCGTGGTCAAGGAAGCCCTGGATCGGCTCGGGCGGTCGGATACGTTCGAGCGATACTTCCGAAATCTAGTGAAGTCGCAGTCTGTACCGGACAACATTCCTTGGGCAGTCCCCTGGGACGAACTCGAAAAGAAGATGTCCATCCCAGGCTCGGTCAAGCGCGTTCGCGGAAAACTCAATGTCCCCCGCGAGCGTTTCCGCTTCACAAGCGACAAAGCCTACGTATGGGCTGGGCAGAAGATGTTCGATGGAGGCTCAAGAGACGGCTGAGCCTGAATCACAGTGCCACGTAATGAAAGAGATCAATGAGGTCATCGCCTCCCCCGGCGGCCGGCCGATCAAGTGAGTGCAGGTGAAGTTATGGACAAGAGAGAAACGGTCTATTTGTCGCAGCTTGAAGGGGTACAGATTCTCTGGCCGGGCGATGTCCGCGCCCTGGCGGAATTCGTTCTCCGTTGCTATGACGCCAAGGACCGCGCCGTCGATTCCAGCCAGTCCGCCTCAAGAATGGAGTCCCGGCCCACTGTTCACGGGCTCGCCGGACACTTTGCAGGGATCGCGGGTATCCCGGAAGTGCGAATCGAACGGCAGCTCGAAGAGCACGGCCTTTCTCTGGACGCCACGGTCGAATTCGACCCACCCACGGCTGGCCCATCAAATAGCGGAAACTGAAGATCCCCGGTGCATTTTCGGGCAAGAGTCAGTAGCCTCTGGATTGATTATTGACGATTGATGATTGAGAAGCAGGGGTCGGGGGGCAGGGGGCCTGGGATTGATTACTGATGATTGATAACTGATGATTGGCCGGCGGGGCCGAGGTATTGATGATCGATGATGGATGATGGATGATTGAAGGGGTGGGGACGGTTGGAAGTCTGCGTTAATCGGCGTTCCTCTGCGGATAAAGGTGGTTGTTGGTGGTCGGAATCCGCATGGGCTGAGGCCCATCGTACACTCTGCGGCTGAGAAAAGGACCGGATTTCAGCCCCCGGCCGGAAATGGAAAGATTCTTTGCAAAATAGGTAGTTTACCCTATAGACGCGCCGACGCCTCTGGGGTGTAATTGGCGCGTTACGAGTGCAAAATGATAACAACTCAGCTCTTTGAGAGACTGAACTCAAGGCACTTCGTAACACGGAGACAGGGTGACGGAATGGAGAACGCTACGGAGAGCGCCACGGAGGGCGCGTGTCTCCCGCCTTCGCCGGTCCAGTCCCTACTCCTCCACAGAGGTCTGGCGTCCTCTCTGCCTCCATTGGCGCGTCGGGAGAACTAAGGGGGTCCGGTCCATTTTCGGAGTGAATGGAAGCCAGTTGCCGATCCCCAGTTGACAGTCCCCAGTTGGAAATGGGTCGCTCGTTGTTGGTTGAAAAACCTCTGCGGTCTTTGCGCTCTCTGGAGCGTCAGGAAAAGCCTGGCGGACCTTGTAACCTGAAAGGAGGTTGCCTTGCGAATTGCTCGTTCAGCAGGTAGCGGACCGGGCGGTGTCGGGAGTAATCCCGGCGTCGAAGCCCCGGCG
>Ga0315282_10010124_pt1 | contig 14855 bp, 10 predicted proteins | sample YL17G07_20_MG_FD_203693 | JGI IMG/M metagenome (GOLD analysis project Ga0315282, IMG submission 203693) | Sediment microbial communities from Yellowstone Lake, YNP, Wyoming, USA - YL17G07_20 | ecosystem: Environmental > Aquatic > Freshwater > Lake > Sediment | place: USA: Wyoming | collected... | reverse complement strand
CGTACCCAGCCCGCCACGCCTATGAAGAATGTTCTTCCCGAGTTTAAGGGATGGCGCGTGCGACGGGCGAAGGAAGCCGCCGCCGGCAACGCGAAGCCCGGTCAAAAGACGGTTGAGAAGAAGCCCGCGAAGAAACCTGCGGCGAAACCCGCAACGGCGAAGAAGTCAACCGCCCCAGCCCCGTCGTCAAAGCCCGGCCAAAAGAAGTAGCGCCCGCCGCGGCGGGTCTGCGCTACAAAAACTCGGTGGTCTCTGACCGCCGCGACAAAAATTATCGCCCAGCCTTCTCCAGCTCACTCGCTGCGGATTCGATCAGCGCGGCCTCATCCTCAAGGACCTTCCCCACTCGCAGCATCTGTTCATCTGCCTCGTGCCATTTCTTCTGTTCGATGGCCTCACGCACGCCGGGGATGGTCTTGACGCCGTAGCCGGTATAAAACCCTGGCGCGTAGATCAGGTGCTTGAACCAGGGCCTGCCCGGCAGCCCTTCGGGGCTTGTCAATTTCCGCTCGCTCTCCAGGAGCTTGGCATTCACCGCCTGGAGCGAGGCGTGGGCCAGCGCCGCGCCGCCGTTCTCTTGAGCCTTCCTCAGTGCCTTGTCGTAGTGGTCGGCGCTCCTGGCGAGCGCATCCGCCGCGTTTTCCAGCGGAGCAAAGTTCAGGTGAGGAGGAACAGGCTCCGCGGGTGGCGGCACAGAGGTTTTCTTGGGATCGGCGGTGGCGCTGAACACTCCTTCTTCGATCTCCTTGTTGCGCTCCCCGACCTCTTCCTGTTTCTTCTTCAGGGCTTTCTTCAAGTCATCCGTGTACTTCCTGATGGTGTCAGCGAAATCCGTAAAATCGTAAGGCAGCAGCTCAGCGTCCGCCAGGCGCATCACTGCCGTCCCGGCCGTCTGAGCCAGCGCGCGCCCATAGGCAAAATCGGTATCGGAGAAGTGGGTATACCAATAGAAGTCGTCATAGATGGAGTGATAGATGCCCCCGCCGTCTTCTCCCCCGTAACCAAGGTTCAGCGAGGCGACGCCCAGATGGTCCAGGAAAACGGTGTAATCGGAGCCGGAACCCAGCGCCCCGATTCTCAAGTCCGCCCTCTCGCGCGCCTCCTGGCGGTCCTCCGGCGACTCGGCGCGGGCGATGCCCGCCAATTGGCCGCGCTTCCAGACGGAGATTTTCTTCTCGGGATCTTGGATGTCGCGCGCCACTCCGTTCATGAACTTCTCCAGCGTGTGCGAGCCCGCCGCGTAGAGGTAACCCCGGCCGTTGGCGTCAGTGTTGATGTAAACCACAGCATGTTTGCGCAGTTCATCCCCGTGCGCTTCCGCCCACTCCGTGGAGCCGAGGAGTCCCTCCTCCTCGCCATCCCAGGCGCAGTAGATGATGGTGCGCTTGGGCTTCCAGCCCTGCTTCAGCAGCGCCGCGAAAGCGCGAGCCTCTTCCATCTCCGCGACCATCGCCGAGACGGGGTCATCGGCGCCGTTTACCCAGGCGTCGTGATGGTTGCCACGGACAATCCATTCCTCGGGATAATCCGAGCCGGGGATCTTCACGATGACGTCATAGAGCGTCTTGAGGTCCCAGTTCGATTTCACCGTCAGGTGCACTTTCGCGGGCCCGGGGCCGACGTGATAAGTGATGGGAAGCACGCCGCGCCATTCCTCGGGAGCCACGGGCCCTTTGAGCGCGGCGAGCAGCGGCTGGGCGTCACCGTAAGAGATGGGCAGCACCGGAATCTTGGTGAGAGTCTTCGCTTCGCTCACGGCCAGCCGCTTGGCGTCTTTGGTTGCGCCCACGCCCGGAGTCAAGGGGTCGCCGGGATAAAGCGGCATGTCCATCACGCTGCCGCGCTGCGCGCCGTCCTTGGGACGCCAGGCGCCCTCCGGAAAAACATCGCCTGCGAAGTAGCCGTCATCCTTGGGGTCGGAATAGATCAGGCAGCCCACCGCGCCGTGTTCCGCCGCGACTTTGGGTTTGATCCCGCGCCACGACCCGCCGTAGCGAGTGATGACGATAGCTCCCTTGACGGAGACTCCCAGCCGTTCAAGCTGCTCGTAGTCTTCCGGGATTCCATAGTTGAGGTATACCAGCGGCGCCGTCACCTCGCCGTCCACCGAATAGGCGTTGTAAGTTGGAAGCTGCTCGTCGTGCTGGTTGGAAGTGGGGTCCAGGGAAACTGTCGGCTCCTGGAGCCTGGCAACAAACTTCGTGGGCTCCACCAGTTCCACGGCGCGCTCTTTGGGCGTGGGGAAGAGAACGTCAAACGTCTCAATCCGCGCGTCGAGCCCCCACTCTTTAAACTTCGAGAGAATCCACTCGGCATTGTCCTTGTCGTAAGGTGAGCCGACGTGATGCGGTCGGGCCGAGAGCCGCTTCATGTACTCCCGCAGATTCTCCGGGCTCGGAATCACCTGAAACTTCGCTTCCCAGCCGCGCTCCACTCGCGCCGCCTCATCGGAGTACCCGCCGAGCGCCTGCGAGGGGCCCGTTTCCGACGCTTGCAGCACGATAGCGATCAAACTGGACACAACAACAATTCCAAAACGATGCATGAATCCTCCCTGGGAGTGCGGTGGCTTGCCGCCGCTTTGGTAGGGGCGGGCTCTGCCCGCCCGAGAATTGCTGTAGCATAGAGCTGTTCTTCAGGTCCGCAGCTTTTCCTTGGTGTGGCGGTCTACCTGTCCCGATGTTCTTTGTCGGGATGACCGCCGTCTTGCCTTCCTTGCGGATCGGGTCGCCACGATAGAGGCTTTCGCGTTGTTAAGCAAGCGAATCGGCATCATCGGGGTTATAATGCACGCAGGTGAGGTGGAGCTATGGCACGCCGGTTTACAGTAATTTTCGAGAAGGAGGAGGAGGGCGGCTACCATGTCTTTTGCCCTGTCCTGCCCGGTTGTCATACGCAAAGCGAAACCATTGAAGAAGGAATTCAAAACATCCGCGAAGCCATCCAGCTCTACGTCCAGACGCTGATCGAAGACGGCCTGCCGGTTCCAGAAGAAGACATCCTCCTAAAGCCCCCGGCTTTGCCGGGGGATACTTACTTAGGACCACGCTTGCGCAGAATTGCCGCTGGGCAGAGCAAACGCTGCCCCGCCTTCGGTTCAACAATATTCAACTAACGGTCTGATGGGGGGAAGGCCATGAAGTCAGACGAGGCTCTCAATTCCCAGAATCTGCTCCAACGGGTGAGCCGTTTGGAAAAGCGGAGTCGGCTCCCCGTGCGATTAAGTCTGCTTCTGGTCCTGCTCATTTGCCTCATGCTGCTGGCTGGGTGGAAGTCCTATCGTCAAGCTATGTCGGGAGTGGTTGAATGTCGGAGTCTTGCCGTGAAGGACGTCGAAGGGCACACCCGGGCGAGGCTCAGCGTGAAAGGCGACGAAGCCACTCTGCAGTTCTACGACTCGCGCGGTAGAGTGTTGTGGAGCGATCCACCTCAGGACAGGATAATGCCAGCCAGGTAGGGAGCGCGGAGTTGTTTTTGTAACTCCACAGCTTATCTGCGCAGCCTCTTCGGTCGGCACCGTTTCTTTTCGGCCCTTAAAGAAGAGCGTGCGTCGTGGAACACTGTGGGGACTTTTGTGGGGACCCCACATGCATTTCGGAGAATCCCATTGAGATGATGGTGCCTCCCATTCTGCCGTATATTGGCACGACCGCAAAGCACCCCGCTAAGTCCCATCGGCTTCCGCGAGACTCTTATCGAGTATCTTGAGCGCCTGGTCCACGTCGGCCTTCGAGATGTTCAGCGGTGGCGACATGCGGATGACGTTGGCGTAGAGGCCACCTTTGCCCACCAGTAGGCCATTGGCGCGCGCCCGCTCCATGATGGCGTTCGTCGCCTCCGGAGCTGGTTCCTTCGTTTTGCGATCTTTCACTAACTCGATGCCCTGCATCAGCCCCATGCCGCGGACCTCCCCGATGACAGCATGTTTTTCTTTCAGCGCCTCCAGCCCCTCATGGAAGTGCCTTCCAACCACTTCCGCGTTATCCATCAGCCGCTCTTCTTCAATCAGGTCGATGGTGGCCTTGGCGGCGACGCAGGTCACCGGATTCCCTCCGAAAGTTGAAATCGTGAGGCCCTTATAAGCGTCGGCGATTTCGGGGCGCGTGATGGTGCAGCCGATGGGCACGCCGTTGGCCATGCCCTTGGCGGTGGTGATGATGTCCGGCTCGACTTCCCAGTGCTCGATGCCCCACCATTTCTTGCCGGTGCGCCCGAACGCCGCCTGCACTTCGTCGGCGATGAAAACCCCGCCGTAATTGCGAACGATGTTCGCGACGATCTTAAAGTAGCCCGGCGGTGGGACGATGAATCCGCCGAGGCCCTGAATGGTCTCCGCAATCATTCCGGCGATCGCACCGCTGGTCGAGGTCTTGATGACTTCCTCGATGTCCCTGGCGCAATGCAGTTCGCAGCTCGGATAGGTGAGGCCGTAAGGGCACCGATAGCAGTATGGTCCGGGCGCGTGGACGATGCCGTAAGGAATCACGCCCGCCTCTCGCCAAGTCGAGAGTCCCGTCAGCGACTTGGCCAGTTGCGAGTGCCCGCTGTAGCCGTGGCGCAGCGCCAGAATTTCATAATTGCCCGTGTACATGCGAGCCGTCATGACGGCCACTTCGTTGGCTTCCGTCCCGCTGTTCGTGAAGTAGCTCTTCTTCAGTTTGCCGGGAGCAATCTGCGCCACCTTCTCAGCCAGGTTGACGAGCGCCTCGGTGATGAACAGCGTGGAGGTGTGCTGCACGCGGTCGATCTGCTCCTTGATCTTCTTGGTCACCTTGTCGTTCGAGTGCCCCACGCTGATGGTGACGATGCCCCCCAGGAAGTCCAGATATTGCTTCCCGTCCAGATCCCAAACGTACTGGCCCTTGGCATGGTCGATCACCAGCGGGTCTTTGAAGTACGTGGTGACGCAGTTGAAGAGATACTCATTCTTCTTGCGGACGAGTTCGTCTTTGGTCATAAGAAGTCCTTTCAAAGTTCTCAGTTTCCAGTTGTCAGCCATCAGATGTCCGTTGTCCGTGGTCCGTTATCAGTCAAGTAGCGCAGACCCCGCTCTTTGGCGTCTGCGGGTTTTGTTCAAGGCTTCATAGTAAAAGCCGCAGAGTTATAAAACAATTCTGGTAAAAGCCGCAGAGTTATAAAACAACTCTGCGCTACAAGATCTGCCCACTGCTTTCTGCTTACTGCCTACGGTTTCAGATACTGGTCCAGCCATCCCAGCACGGTCTTGTACCACAGCTGGCTGTTTTGGGGCTTCAGGACCCAGTGGCCCTCGTCGGGGAAATAGAGCAGTCTGGAAGGCACGCCTTGCCGCTGAAGCGCCGTGAACAGTTGCAGCGCCTGGCCGAGCGGCACGCGGAAGTCCAGTTGGCCCTCAATCACCAGCATAGGTGTTCTGATGTTCTGGACGAAGTTTGACGGCGACCATTTCTCGCGCAACGCGGCGCTATCTTTTTCCCAAGGCAACCCCTGGAATTCCCATTCGTCGAACCAGAGTTCTTCCGTTTCCCCATACATGCTGCGATTGTCATAGACGCCGTCATGCGAGACCAATGCCTTGAAGCGCGTGGTGTGGCCAGCGATCCAGTTGATCATGAAGCCGCCGAAGGAGGCGCCTGCCGCGCCCACGCGGGTCTTATCCACGTAAGGCAGCGATTCGAGATAATCTGTGGCCGCCATTAAGTCTTGATAGCAGGCCCCGCCCCAGTCGCCGGAAATCTCCTCGACGAATTTCTGGCCATACCCTGTTGAACCGTGGAAGTTGGTCATCATCACAACGTAACCGTGAGAGGCAAACATCTGTGCGTTCCAGCGATAACCCCAGGCGTCGTCCCAGGCGCCCTGCGGCCCGCCGTGGACGAGCAGAATGGCGGGGTATTTCTTGTTGGGGTCAAATGCTGGAGGCTTCACGAGCAGGCTTTGGATGTCCGCTCCCAGCGCGCCTTTGGTGATGACGGACTCAGCGGGGTTCAAGTCAAGTTCCGCCATCACGGCGTCGTTGGCATGCGTTAGCTGGGTCGGGATTCCGCCGGCAGTGAGCACGCGGAAGATTTCCGCCGGCTGGGTCAAGCTGCTGCCAGTAAAAACCAAGCCCTTGCCGTCAGGCTTGACCTGGAGGTCGTCATTCGAGCCGCCCAGCACTTTCTCGACCTTCGCCGCGCTCACAGAAGTCTTGAAGATCGGCTGCTGGGCGCGCTCGGGAGCGGTGAAGTAGAGGGTGTCGCTGTCGGACCCCCAGGCAAAGCTGCCCACCCACTGGTCAAACCCCGGGGTAACGTCCTTCACCTTTCCCGTCTGGCGATCATAGACGCGCAACCGGAGGAGGTCGGATTCGTAGCCATCGCGCGCCTGCGAGGTGTAGGCGATGTAGCGCCCGTCGGGAGAATACTGAGGCGAGGCGTCCGAGCCGGGATTATCTTTGGTGATGTTCCGGGGCTCCCCGCCATGCACGCTGACCAAGTAAAGATCGTTGTTAGTGGTCCAGGCTGGCTTGCCGGTGCGGTTCGAGGCGAAGCAAACCTCTGAACCATCGGGAGAGATGGCGTAGCCGTCCGGCGCGCCCAGGAACCACGTGGGGGAGTCATAAGCGCCGGGAGTGAGGTCGCGCGGAGCGCCGCCCTGCGCGGAAGCCGTGAACAGGTGAGTGTATTTCCCTTCGCGCCACGAGTCCCAATGACGGAAGAGCAGTTCATTGACGATCTGCGCTTTCACTCTGCTCTTCTCAGCCTCTTCCAGGCGCTTCTGGTTGCAGGCGTCGTCCGAACAATCCGGGTAGACCTGGGAAGTGAAGAGCAACCAGTCGCTCTTGGCTGACCAGGTCACGCCATCGGCTTCGGTGGAAAGGGAAGTGAGCTGGCGAGCTTCCCCGCCATTCACGGGGATGATCCAGAGCTGCGATTTTCCGCCGCGGTTAGAGATGAACGCAATGGAACGGCCGTCAGGCGACCAGCGCGGGCGCGTGTCAGAGCCCTCGCCGCGCGTCAATTGGCGAGGTTCGCCTCCCTCAGCCGGCATGAGCCAGATGTGCCGAAGAGTCTTGTTGGCTTCCAGGTTCACCGCTCCTTGGACGTAGGCAATCCACTTACCGTCAGGTGAAAGCTGCGGCTCGGAAATCCTCTGAATCTTCACCAGGTCTTCAAACGTGATGGGGCGCTTCGCTTGCGCTACGCTGCCCCCCGATATCAAAACCAACATCAGTGCAAGTCGCATGATTGTCTTCATCAGTGTACCTCCGAAGAAAGCTATGCTTAATGTAGCGCAGAATTGTTCGGCGGTGACCGCTGGTCACCTAACTCTGCGGCTCGTTCTTCTGTCCGTACCCTTGTAGCGCGGAGCTGCTCGGCGGCGACCACTGGTCACCTAACTCTGCGCCTCTTGAGCTATTCCGAGCCGCATAGTTATACCAAAGGAAACCGAGGGCGAAAGAAAGAATTTGGGTTTGGCGGAGCAGGGCTTCAGCCTCCCGCCGTCGTGGGCTGGCCAGACCCTTTGGTCCGCGGCTCCCTTCAGCCCTCAGACCTGAAGGGGCTGCACCAGCCTCAGTGAACGCACTCGCCCTGGCAGGTTGCAGCGAGCGCGCCCCACCCGCCTGGCGCCCCAATCGCTTCGGCCTATAAGAGAGCCAGCATCTACTTGCGCTGTCCCGGTTAGCAAGCTAAGCTGGCATGTGAAAGTGAATCTCGTCACTCGAATTCGGAACGACCGACAACCTTGATGAATACAAAAAGACAGAACCGTTTCAGCCACCCAAGAAACACTTCTTTGCGTTCTCGCCTCGCGCTGGTTTTTGAGGATGAAGATGTGATTGTGGTGGAGAAGCCCGCCGGCTTGCTCACCATGGCGACAGACAAAGAGCGTGAGCGAACGGTTTATGCCCTGCTCTCTGCCTATGTCAAAAGCAAGGAGCCGCCAGCGAGACTCTTCATCGTGCACCGCCTGGATCGGGAAGCTTCCGGGCTGCTGGTCTTTGCCAAGACAGAATCGGCCAAGAGGGCCTTGCAGGATCAGTTCAAGGATCACAGTGCGGGTAGAGAATACGTTGCGGTAGTGGAGGGACGCGTCGCGCGCGACACAGACACGATTCGATCCTATCTCACCGAAAACGCGGTCCACCGGACCTATTCAACCCCCAGCCCAAAGAAGGGGAAGCTTGCCGTCACCCATATCCGGGTGCTGCGCCGCTCGGCGCAAAGGACGCTCCTGGAAGTCCGATTAGAAACCGGCCGCAAGCATCAGATTCGAGCCCACCTGGCCGAGCGGGGTTATCCAATTCTGGGTGACAAAGTCTATGGGAGCCGGAGCAACCCCCTCCAGCGGCTGGCGCTGCACGGAGTGAGCCTCGCCTTCAAACATCCTGGAAGCGGAGAATTGATGGTGTTTCGCTCGTCCTGTCCCGCCTCGTTTGAGCGCCTAGTTCACGCGCGACGAGCCCTGCGGAGGCCGGACCGCTAATCCTCCGCGTAGCGCCGTGGGGAAGGACCCTCGCGGTCCTGCCGCGGCGGCCAGAGGCCGCCCCTGCTCTTAGGAGCACCATCCACGTGCTCCCCTAACGCTTGATTCTTGCCGAGCCGCCTTTCAGGACGTGCTGGAGCTCTTCGAAGGTCACCATGCTGGTGTCGCCGCGGGTGCTCTGGAGCAAGGCGCCGTGGGCCGCGCCCAGGTTGACGGCGTCCTGCGGCGGCATGTCGTGCAGGAACGCATAGATGACGCCGCTGCAAAAGCCGTCGCCACCACCCACGCGGTCTTCGATCTCCAGCCCTTCGTAGCGGGTGGACTGATAAAAGTTCCCGTCGTAGTAGAGAATGGCGGACCAGTTGTTAACCAGCCCGCTGACGACTTCTCGTAAGGTTGTCCCCACGGCCCGGACGTGCGGGTACTTTTCCACTACCCGCGCGACCATCTTCTTGTAGCCTTCCACGGGGAGTTTCTTGAGTGATTCGTCCACCCCTTCCACTTTAAAGCCCAGCACCTTCTGGAAATCCTCTTCGTTGCCGATCAGCACGTCGATGAAGGGGACCAATTCGCTGGTCACGGCAATGGCCTTTTCGCTTGACCACAACTTGCTGCGGAAGTTCAGGTCGTAGCTGACCACGGCGCCCACCTGGCGCGCAGCCGCCATGGCTTCCTTGACGACCGCGGCGCTGGAATCGCTCAACGCCGTGCAGATGCCACCTGTGTGGAACCAGCGCACGCCTCTCGCGAAGATCTTATTCCAAGCCACTTCTCCTGGTTTAATGTGTGCTGCCGCGGAATGCCCGCGGTCGTACATGGTCACGCTGGCGCGCACTCCGATCCCCACCTCGGTGAAGTTCAGCCCGATGCGGTCTGCCTTGCCCACCCCGTCGTAGGGCATCCACACCACGTGGCTCAGGTCCATTCCGGAAGCGCGCGCGTGGTTGCGGATGAACCAGCCCAGGGGGTTATCCACCAGGCGCGAGACCCAGGCGGTGCGCAAGCCGTATCGGCTGAGGGCGTAACTAACGTTGTACTCTCCGCCGCCGACATAGGATTCAAAGTAGGGGGTGAGTTCTATCCGCTGGTGCCCGGGTGGGCTTAAGCGAATCATGCATTCACCAAACGTCAGCACATCCAGTTGGCACTCGCTTGCGGATCGCAATTTCAAGGGCATGCTCACACCTCCGAGAAAGCTGGAATGGCGAACGAGCAGAGAATTCCTTCTGCGAGGTATTCAGGATCGTGACGGAGCATCTTACCGTAAAACCTGTGGCAGGGGTAGGCGCACCCGCCCCCTGCCCTTACGATTGCGGGGTGTCTCGCCCGCGCTTACTTATCCCACTCCGTGTGGAACTTGCCTTCCTTGTCAATGCGGCGGTAGGTGTGCGCGCCAAAGTAGTCGCGCTGGGCTTGTAGCAGGTTGGCGGGCAGGCGGGCCTGGCGGTAGCTGTCGATGTAGGAGAGCGCCGTAGCAAAGGCCGGGCAGGGTACGCCCCAATCCACGGCCGCCTTCACCGCCTTGCGCAGGCTTTTGCCGGTCTTGTTGATGAGCTTGCTGAAGTAGCGGCCTAGCATCAGGTTGGGCAGGTCGGGCTTGGCGAACGCCGCCCGGATGGGCTCGAGCAGTTTCGCGCGGATGATACAACCGCCCCTCCAGATGCGCGCGATATCGGCGAACTTCAAGTTGTATCCGTACTCCTGGGAAGCGGCGCGCATTTGCGCGAACCCCTGGGCGTAACAGGCGATGACCGCGAGATAGAACCCCTGCCGCAGGTTCGCAATGAACTGGCTCTTGTCGCCTGCGAATTTCTTCCTGGGACCTCGCAAGATTCCCGAGGCGACCAGGCGCTCCTGCTTCAGCCCCGAGAGGATGCGCGCTTGGACGGCGGCGGTGAGGGTGGGTACGGCCACGCCCAAGTCGAGGGCGTCTTGCGCCGTCCACTTGCCGGTGCCTTTCTGTTCGGCGGTGTCCAGAACCAGATCCACCAACGGCTTCCCGGTTTCGGGATCGATCTTCCCGAGGACGACGATGCTGATTTCGAGCAGGAACGAGTTCAGTTCCGCATGGTTCCACTCGGCGAAGATGTCGCGGATTTCGAGGGCGCTCAGCCCAAGAATACTCCGCAAGAGGTCGTAGGTCTCGCAGATCGACTGCATGATGCCGTACTCGATGCCGTTATGGGTCATCTTCACGTAGTGGCCTGCGCCACCCGGACCGAGGTATGCGCAACAGGGGCCATCGCTGGTTTGGGCTGCCATCTTGGTGAGCAACGGCTCCAGGTGCCGGTAGGAATCCTCGTGCCCGCCAGGCATGAGCGAGGGTCCGCGCAAGGCGCCCTCCTCCCCACCGCTCACCCCCATGCCGAAAAAGCGCAGTCCTGCCGCGTCCAGTTCTCTTACGCGCCGCTCCGTGTCCTTGTAATAGGAGTTGCCGCCGTCGATCACGATGTCTTCTCGGGTCAAATACGGTTTCAACTCCTGGACCACCGAATCTACAGCCTTACCCGCCGGGAGCATCATCCAGATGCGCCGCGGCGTCTCCAGCGCCTCGACGAATTCCTGGAAGGAGTGAGTGACCTCCAGCTTGCCCGCGGTCTCGGCGGCCACTTGCTTTGATTTCTCCTTGTCCAGATCGAAGCCCGCCACCGAGAAACCTTTGCTATAAGCGTTGAGCGCCAGATTCTTTCCCATCACGCCCAGCCCGATGATTCCCAGGTGCCGTTGACTCATGATTCTTCCCCTCCGGGAGTCTGTGTGAGAACCCGATTTCTCGGGGGCTGGTGTCAAGGCGGCCTTCAGGCCAGTGTCCTTTTCTCGACACCTTGCCCCGGATAAGATCTGGGCTGCTACAGACCATACGACTGGGTTCTCACGCTGACGTGATCAGACCGCGCATGAATTCCGCAGCCAACTGAGCGTTCTTCTCGGCATATTCGATTCCCACCGTTTGCCCGTTCACTTTCGGCAGCGGGTGGCACAATTCATATCCCAGGTAACCTTTATAGCCGATTTCCCGCATCGCGCCAATAAAGGGTGGATAGAAATCCTCTCCCTTCACCTTGCCGTCGGCGCCGCGTTCGTATTCACCGCCGAAATGCGACAACACTTGTAGCGGACCGACGTCCAGGGCTGCCTGGCGTATAGTCGCGGGAGTCTTCTCCGGCATGATCGGGACATCAAGGGAAACCTTCAAGTGAGGCGAATTGACCTCGCGCACCATGCGCAGCACGTCGTGGTGGGTTTCGATGATAGGCTTGTGGTTCTGGAGGGCCAGCGTCACGCCCGCGTCGCCGGCATAGCGCGCGCACTCGATCAGCCCCTCGCGGCACCACCCCCAAGTTTCTTCCTTGGAGAACTCCTGATGACTGAATTTCCAAATGCTGTCCGCGATCTCGTATTTGGCGATTTGGGGGTGCTTGGTGACGCCAGGCCAGCCGAGAAAGACACGCAGAGTCCTGGCGCCCAAATCCGAAGTCACGCGGATGAGTTCGCGCACGTAAACAACCTGGCATTGCCGGTGTTCAGGAATCGGGCTGCTGAAGTCGTTGTTGGCGGCTACTCCGTAAATCTCGATTCCTTCGCCGTCTGCCACGGAACGAAGTTCGCGGCACCGCCTCTTGGGCATGTCGAGGGGATTTCCATGAGGTCTTTTGCCATCGATCTCGACGCCGTCGTAACCGTACTTCCTGGCCCGCTTGATGACTTCTTCCAGGGGGAGAGCATCTCCGCGATACCAGACCCCCAGAAAGGTGATGCTATAAAGGCCGACCTTCATTTGCGATTTCTTTTCCTTGGTTTGGGCAGCGGACGAGCCAGCGATGCCCGGTTCGAGCATCCCGGCAGTCGCCGCCAGCGTTGCACCCACAAACTCCCTGCGACTTATGACGGTTTTTTCCATGCTTGACTCACCTCCATGATTTCGCGAGTTCCAATAGATGAATGCTACGCGATGAACCTCTTCGCTATCGTGTTCCGCGATTTTCAAATGCGAAATCCGGGCTAAGAATAGCAGAAGATGATGGCGAGGGATGGTGAAAATTCGGGATGGTTGCTGACCTGCCAGGCTGGTGACGCGGACATCGTTTGTTGACCTATGCGGATGTTCGGCTTGTCGTAGCACGGCCGTCGCGGCCTTGCATTCTGGCTGTAGATCTTCACGGGCGGGACGCCCGTGCTACGCGTCTGCGGAGGTTCGTGTGTCCAAGACTCGTAGCCACGGCATGGTCCTTATGCCGTGGGCCTTTCCTGCGGTGCCGGCGGTTCTGCACATGGAATCCGCTTGGCTGATCGGACGCCCCGGCGACCCAAACCCCGGCACGTCTGCGCCACCTGCGATCAATTATCGGCCAACGTTGGCAACTCCGCTTTCTTAATGTCGCGAATGAATCTTAAGTCTGACCTAACCCCCTCCAAGAAATCCTTGTCTCTGAACCAGTTTCGATGACGGAAGTCTTTCTGACGGGAGGCGGTTTCGTATGCTTTGACAAGCGCAGTGAAGGCAAGATCAGTCACTTCCCGAATCGCAGACCTTTCAGGGCCATCCTTTTCCGTCCATCTAGGGTTCGATAACTTTCTTAGATCGGCATCCAAATCTCTCCCTTTGTATTCGTAATTCATCCGAAGGAGTTCGCCGACAGCGTAGTACACCACGTACCGCCGCTCAAGGGCCAGCCCTGAGACTTGGTCTTTCGGTCGCAGTTCCTTTTCCTGCTTCCAGATGTGCCTGACTGATTCGCAAACGAACCATATTCCACTTAAGAGTTGGAAATCATCCTCCGGCACTTTCGCCCACACTTCTTCCCCGTCACCAAAGACCCATGAGTATCTACCATCCTTTCCGGTATCAAAGAGGCGCGCGGTGCCGCCCCACATGTCGTGCGGACCGTATTTGAAGGAGTGTATCGTTTTGGCAAACTCCTCCATCTCTATCGGAATCCTGTCCTGTTTTTCTCGACTCCTCTTGTTTTTGTACCAAAAGGACTTCGCGCCGCGTTTGAGTTTGGCGAATCGCGAAGCCAAGTCCCTCTGAACGGGGTCGTTACTCCTGAAATCGGAAACCGACACCTTGTTTTGGGTATTGTTGTACCGCGTGACTTCCTCTAAGAACTCTGGTTCCTTGCCCAACGAGAAGGTCGAGACTCGCATCATTACTGCAGTTTCTTTGACGGATTTTGGATTTTTCAACCGCGCTATGAAGAGGGACTTGACCGTTTGGGCACCATTGACGATTGAAAAGTTCTTACAGTGCAAGACACCGCGCTCCTCGTCCTGCTCGATGCTGGTGGCCGTCGCTGAGATCCCGTTATTAAAGAACAAGAAATCCTCCGGTCGCTCTTGTGCCGTCGAAACAATACCCTTGTTTGTGGCAGTGTCGCCCACCCAGTCACGAATGTTCATCGCGAAGAGGCGGAATCTGTGAGGCTGATAGAGTTCTGCCAGCTGGCTCCCATTCACAAAGCCCAAGTAAACAGACCTCTTTCCTTGACCCTCTAACTTCAACCATGGGGAGGCATCGTCAGCAGGAAGGAAATGCAGATCGATTGGGTCTCGGATCAGTTCCCCAGCGGACAACGCCTCGCGAAGTTTGACGTTAAGATCGCTCTCGTCACAGATAGTTAGTTCACAACGGTCTTTGAGAGAGGCGAGTGCGGAATGATCTAGCGTTGCCCCCTCCTCGGCTCTCGTCCGAACGGCTTCGCCAGCGCGACCCAACGTTATGTATTGCAATTCGAAGGAGTCGTTTTCCCAGTCAACATCTCCGATCGCCTCTTCCAGCTTGTGATTCTTGGGATATTTCGAACCTGTATCGGGATGGAGTCTTTTTAGAACCTCGCAGAACTCGATGAATTCATCCGGCTTTTCGGAAACACCGTAACCTCGACATTTGGCCTGGATGATCAACACCATCCCTTCTGCTCGGGATAGGAAGTCGACCCCACAATCTTTGGGGCCGTCGATGACGCAGTTTTCAAAATCATCTTCGTCGCTGGGAACAAGCGCCGGGGTAATGACACCTTGAATCCCCCTGACATAGAAGCGGGTCATCAATTTAGACTGCCTCGCTGGGAGAAGTTGCCCAAGTTCCGCCTCGAAATGCTTCCTCACGTATTCCTTCAGTTGGTCGCGGAACTTCACCTTGATTTGCATAGGAGTCCTTCATCCGGGATTTCCATTCTGGAATCCCGGGTAGCTGGGAGTGTACACCGAAAAGGGAGGTGTCGGGTATTGGGCGGTAGGTGCGGGGGGACAGGGGCTGCGGGCTGTTGCCAGGAACGCATTTATTCAGCGCAACCGCAGATACTCCTCGACGCTGAACCCGGCATCTTTCAGAATGCGCACGGCGAGGCCGCGACCGATGTCGCATCCCGTGTGGACAGGGATGGTGACGGACACGTTGCGTTGCG
>Ga0315282_10010123_pt1 | contig 14855 bp, 11 predicted proteins | sample YL17G07_20_MG_FD_203693 | JGI IMG/M metagenome (GOLD analysis project Ga0315282, IMG submission 203693) | Sediment microbial communities from Yellowstone Lake, YNP, Wyoming, USA - YL17G07_20 | ecosystem: Environmental > Aquatic > Freshwater > Lake > Sediment | place: USA: Wyoming | collected... | reverse complement strand
TGTAACATTCTCACATTCTCAAGAATGTGAGAATGAAGTCTAAACAAAAAACCTCGCCTTGGCGAGGTTCCTATTTTTTAAATACTACTGCCTGTATGCCTTTAGAGGGCGTCCACACAATGCATCCGTTCTCAAAATCACAGCGGACGCCATCTTGGGAAAGATAATCGTCGCTAACGGGGAAACCGAGGTCTCCGTCGCTTCCGCCCTCTGCCTTATAGCGGTCCGCAATCAGCTTTCCGATATTTTTCTGGCCGCCTACGTTTTGGTTTAGGCCGATAACATAGGTTTTGTCCGTTTCCCGTATCCAGTGGATGACGCCGCCCTCAAATATGCTGAATCGGCCGGTGAGCCCTGAAAATGCAGACTTCACCGCTTCCTTCTCGTCGGAGGTCGGCAAACCGAGTGGCCCGGCGGCATAGTTCAGCTCCAAACTTGACCAACGGCTGAAAATTGCTCCATGAACTTCAAAGACCTCGCCTGCGAACGGCCCTGTCTGATGAAACTCCAGAGCCCCACCCTCAAAATTCTGGAACTTGAATTTTGTGTCGTAGAACGAAGTTTCCGTAACAGGCGTTACATCTGCTATCGGCAAACCGAGCGGTTCATCTAAGGGTAGGAGCTGACCATAACCACCCCCCATATCCCACGATTCTAAAGGACCGCGTGGAGACAAGAGCATTTTGAATTTCGCGAGCAGGGGATTTAAAATCGCGAATATCCCTAGGTCGTCTTTGCGGTAGTAAATCTCACCATTTTGAAATGCTTGAGATTTCCAGGGTCCGCTTAGAGAGGGCCAACCGTAAGAGGTGTCCAAAACAGTGCCGATGGGCTTGCCCAAAACCTGCAGGCCGCCATTACGCTCATAACATTCCTCAAAAATCGCCGGTGAAATTCCGATTTGAGACCAATCTTCTCCGACACTGAAATTAGTCCAGTATGATCGGTTTTCCTCTATGAATTTGGACGGATTTTTCCACTGCGCCTCGCTGCCATAGAGCGGTCGGTAACCTTTCCATTCTTTCTCATTGTAGGCGATGGCAGGGTCTGTAATGATTTCAAAATGCAGGTGGGCAGAGGTATCTTTTGTGGGTCTGGGGCCGATATAGCCAATGAGTTGGCCCTTTTCAACCTCAACCAAGTGGCCGGGAGCGCTTTGTTGTAGAATATCCGTAACAGTTCTTATTGCGCTTCCATCAACACGTCTTGTATTCGCGTCAATATTAAGATGTCCGTAGAAAGAATAAACGTCTTCTCCTGTCGGCGGCCTGTGCCTCAAAACCACAATCCCATTCCAGCCGTAGCCGGCGTCACCCGCGAAAATTACTTCCCCCCGGGCGACTGCGAAAACCGGATAGCCTAAATCGGTATCTCCACCCCCTTTTCCATTAAAATCCTCGCCCAGATGCTTGCACGGGCCGATCTTCGCAGGGTAATTCTTACAATCCTGAAAACCCTGGTCAATTTTCCAGCCATCGGGGAAACTGGCAGTTTGGATATCAACAGGGTAAATCGGTCCTACGGGATAATTAAATCCGTCCGAGGTATCGAAAAAGATGTTCTCGACTACGAAACGTTCCGAATCCCAAAACACAATTGTTTCCCGACAGCTACCGGTGTAAGTGCCTAGGGTCTTTGCATACACCATCCCATTCCAGGACCTATATATGTTGAGGTCGATAGGCGCAACATCGGCTTTTGCTCCCCAGGCCCGGAAAACTGGAAATACTTGGACTCCTGACGCCGGGTTCCAGCGGACAATTGATAAGAGACTTATCATATATCCCTTAGCGATGGCGGTAGCGTAATTGTCATAGAATACGAGATAATCGCTGATGTTCTTATCCTCGCTGAAATCGGATTTAACGATTCGGGAGATGGTATAGCCCTTTGGTACAAGGTTAAGAATGGCGCGCCGAACTTCCAGCGGTAGCTGACTCTCAATTACGACGGGTGCATTCAGCTGCACATCCCCAACGGCAATCGGCTGAGGCAGCGGACATCTGCGGTCGGCTCGCGCTACTTTTGGTGTTAAGAGGCAAGTCTGGACAATGGTCAGAAGATAATACATCAAACCATTACGAATAACCCAAGCTCTTCTACTCATCTTCGCTCTCCTTTTGTATCCCGAATTTTAAGGTACTGCTGTGTCTGTGTTATACTATTCGCCCTGACAAAAGTCAAGACAGAAAGAGAGAACGGGCATACCTAGTCAATTGGCGCAGTGATTAATGTTTCTGTTAAGTAATTGCTGGGGTTTTGAAACATTTCCGGCGAGGAAAATCTGAGGCAGAATTCTCTCACGTATTCCGGCATCTTTTCTGCAGTAACATGATGATACATCCTGCGGATAGAAGTTCTTAAATTTCCGAACAATCCTTCAATTTCCGACGTCTTTGAAAACTCCCATTTTGCATGAATATCTTTTTGATGCCTGACCGGCCACCAGGATTCAATATCGCGGTACAAAGACGAGCCGTCTGTATTTAACCTGCTCCTTGAGCGAATACATATCCTTCATTTTATCTTATCTTGCGCCAATTGGCTTAGTATACCCAGCGTAAAAAAGTGCCGTGGGAAGTAAAATGTAACATTCTCACATTCTCAAGAATGTGAGAATGAAGTCTAAACAAAAAACCTCGCCTTGGCGAGGTTCCTATTTTTTAAATACTACTGCCTGTATGCCTTCAGAGGGCGTCCACACAATGCATCCGTTCTCAAAATCACAGCGGACGCCGGCTTTATGGGACAACATTTTGGCCCTGCCCGATGGCAACGGCATCCAGCGGTGCGTGATATGAGCAAGGCGCGAGAGGGCTTGCCGTGATTTCTAATCCGGTTATATCAAGGTCATCCAAAGTATAGTTTGTGAAAAGCAGATTCACTATTTTCACGGCCTGCTGCAAATCAGATTGCGTTATGTTGAAAAAGATGCCTCGGGTGCCATCTTTAATTGTAACGGTTGCGGGGGATGTCAGTACCATAAGAGCGCCTAGCCCATCAGAGCGCGGACCCTTGTTGATGTATAAGATGGCAAACAAATTTTCCGCACTGGTTGGGAAAATGCTAAGAGTTAAACCGTTTGAAGTCCCCTTTAGGGGAAATACCGGGTTAAGCCAGAATTGTCCGCAGGCCGAATTAACCACCAGCCCATCTCCCGGCACGCCGGGGTTGCCTTCTGCAAAAGATAGCCATGTTAATCCCTCTGCAACCGTGAAACCCATTACTTCACTCCATGGCCCATCACCGCTATCGTTCCGGGCTTGAATCCGCCATTGGGCTGCGCCGTTAGCCAGCGCTGTCGCGGGCGTTACCGAACAAATTCCCGTTCCGGAGGCACAACCCGCCTCTTTTGCCGTGTACCATGCCTGGACCCTGCCCGTCCCAGTGCTGTCATTAACTTCCAGATAATACTGACTTGCCATTAAAACCGCGCTCCAGCTATAAGTTGGCGTGAGCGTACTGATATATCCCGACGGAGAAATCAATATCGCCTTGTCGGATAGGCGTTCAATATTCAGTAAGTCGTCTCTAATCCGCTCGAATAAGACATCCTTAGAATCCTTGCCCTTTGCCATTTCCGAATGGTTATAATCCGAGAGGTACCGGGTTACAACCGAATGTCCTTCAAACTGGGCGCTGCCAAGGGGAACAACGCCGTCATTTGCCAGACCAAATGCGCCACCGAGGATTGTAGTGCCCCAGCAATATTTATCCAATCCGCAAAAAATGCCGGGCGCAATCGCGCCGCCATAAGCAATAATTTTTGAATCGTAAGCTTGGTTTTGATTAAGATTATCCAGCCAGAAATTCCCCTCGTCTGGATAAAGGTCGTAGTTTAACAGACCGTCATAATTGTCCCAGCGCAGATCCGATCTATTTACTTGATTCCATCCCGGCCCCGTGCTCCAAAATAACAGGTCAAAATTGTCACAATTGCCGATTACGGCTCCCCAACCAACTCCGGCCCGCCAGTCCCTGGCCGGGCCGTTTGCCAGCGGCGAGCCATGATGCGGCGTAGCAAGCGTAATGATTTTCGGCACCCTTTCTCCCAATGGTTTCCCGTTGAATGCGCCGAAATTTTGCTGAAATACCAAAGAGTTCCTTGCCACCAATCCGCCCATACTGTGGCCAACCAAAACGATATTTTTGTTTCCGAAATTGTCCTGGTCGCCTTGGTTCATTTTATCTATTACGTCGCACAGCGCGCCTCCCAGATCGGAGATACCCACGGCATTACTGTAATACGAAAGCAGATATGGTTTATAGATGGCTTTAAGTGCCGGGTTATTATTGTGATAATTGAGGAAATTATCCCAAGTATCCGTTTGCGGAGGCGCAAAGAAACCCTTCGTATTAAGCCCGTGGATCAATATCAGCGGCAACCTTTCTCCTAATGGAGTTGAGTCAACTTCCCGGATACAAACCGGCGCGAGCGAAGAGCAGACATCATCAGCCCGTACCGGCCGGGGAGTTAAGAAACACATCTGGACAATGGTCAAAAGATAATGTATCCAACCATAGCGAGCAGTTCTGGCTTTCAGACCCATTTTTGTCCTCCTTGCGACTGCAAATTTTTAAGGCACTGTTTTTATGTTATCAATCAGCTAGACAAAAATCAAGGCAAAAGGGATTGTTTCGGCTTATCAAATCGTGTTAAATTTAGAGGGAGATGACCAAACAGGAAGCCCCAAAGCAGAGCAAGCACGCTACGGGGCAAGCCAAACAGAGGATAGAAAAGCTGAAAGTGCTGATAAATAAGTACCGGTACCACCGGCTGGTTTTGGATAAGCCGGTTATTGAGGAATCGGTTGAGGACTCGCTCAAAAAAGAGCTTTTTGACCTTGAACAGGAGTTCCCCGATTTGGTAACGCCTGACTCGCCGACCCAGCGCGTTGCCGGCAAACCGCTCAAAAAGTTTGAAAAATTCCCGCACCCCCAGAGAATGTTTTCATTTAACGACGCGTTCAGTGAAGAAGATATGAACGATTGGGAAGAGCGGTTAAAACGGCTTGACCCGAGAGCGGTAGAATCCGGTTATTATTGCGAACTGAAAATTGACGGCTTGGCGATTGAACTGGTTTATGAAGACGGAATTTTGAAAGTCGGGGCGACCCGTGGCGACGGTACAATCGGCGAAAACGTAACTCAAAATCTGAAAACGGTTGAAGCAATACCACTAAGTATCCAAATCCCAAATCCCAAATCCCAAACAAGCTCCAAACCCCAAATCCCAAAGGAACTCGTGGTCCGGGGAGAGGTCTTTCTTAGCAAGAAAGAGTTTGAGAAGGTAAACAAAGAGCAGAAAAAGAAGGGCGAAGCGGTTTATGCCAATCCGCGCAATCTTGCCGCCGGCTCTATACGCCAGCTTGACCCGGCGATTATTGCTGCCCGGCGCCTTGACTCCTTTGCCTACTCGCTTGTTACAGATTTGGGACAGAAGGTCCATGAAGACGAACACAAGATCCTGAAAGACCTTGGCTTTAAGACCAATCCTCACAACAAATACTGCAAAAACTTAAAAGAGGTCCAGGAGTTCAGGGACTATTGGGAAAAGCATCGCGAGAATTTGAATTATGAGATAGACGGGATTGTTGTGATACTGAACGGTAATAAAATGTTTGCGAAACTCGGCACAGTTGGCAAAGCACCGCGAGCGGCAATCGCGTATAAATTTTCTCCGAGGGAGTCAACGACCAAAGTCAAAGATATTATCGTCAGCATTGGCAGAACGGGCGTCCTGACACCAGTTGCGGTGCTTGAGCCGGTTGAGATAGGCGGTACGACCGTGAGCCGGGCAACGCTCCACAATGAGGACGAGATCCGCCGGTTGGAGGTAAGGATAGGGGACACGGTCGTAGTAGGCCGCGCCGGCGACGTGATTCCCGACGTTAAAAAAGTTTTGAAAGAGTTGCGCACCGGTAGGGAAAGGATATTTCACTTTCCGTCAAAATGCCCGGTTTGTCGTGAGCCCGTCGAACGATCTGCTGGCGAGGCTGCTCATAAGTGCGTCAACAAAAACTGTCCGGGTATAAAACGCAGAGCCATTTACCACTTCGTTTCAAAGGGAGCGATGAATATAGAAGAAATAGGGCCGAAGACCATTGACCAATTGATGGATGCCGGCTTAATAAAAGACACGGCCGATCTCTATCTTCTCAAAAAGGAGGACTTATTGAATCTTGAGAGATTCGCTGAAAAATCAGCGGAGAACGCGGTCAACGCCGTTCAGTCCCGCAAGAAAATTCCCCTGGACAGGTTTATATTTGCCCTCGGCATTCCTCATGTCGGTTCGGAGACTGCTCTGGATCTGGCGAGGCGCTTTGGTACATTGGGAAAATTAAACAGTGCGGCCCTTAAAGATTTGCAGAAAATCAGGGATGTCGGAGGAGTCGTTGCCAAAAGTATCTATGATTGGTTCCGCAGCGACTACAACAAAAAACTGCTTGAGAAATTTGAAAAAGTCGGCGTGCACGTATTGAAACAGGAAACATCAGAGAAGTCGTCAAGACTAAAGGGGCTGACATTTTTGTTCACCGGTACGCTAGACATGCTTTCTCGCGAGAAAGCCGAAGAGGCGGTGCGGGAAAATGGGGGAGACGTATCGTCCTCGGTCTCAAAAGAAACGGATTATGTGGTTGCCGGCGAAGAACCCGGCTCTAAATACGACAGAGCCAAAAAACTCGGCGTGAAAATTATCTCAGAGACACAATTCTTAAAATTTCTCAAATAACCCTTTCAACTCTTTCTACCACTTCTTAGCATATGCTAAGAAGTGGTAATACACATGAGAATACGACCAAAGAGGAATTCGTTAGCGACAACCATTCTCAAGAAAATAGCTTTAGCTGGTTTAGTTGTAATGGCCGCCTCGAGCCCTTACTTTGGCTTAGGATTAATAACGGGGCTAGGAAGACACAGTAGCAGAAAGACCTGGCGTAAATTTTACGCCTCCCTTAATTATTTAGATAGGCGCGGGTATGTAGAAATATCAGATAAGAATAGTGGCAATGGGAAGGTGAAGGTTAAAATTACGCGAATGGGAGAAAAGATAGTAGATCGCCTTAACACGGAGTCATTAAAAATTCCTAAGAAAGATGTCTGGGATGGCAAATGGAGGGTTGTGATGTTTGACATTCCGAATACTAAGAGCAGGAATCGGCTAGCATTTACGGAAAAATTAAAAGAACTTGGATTTATAATGGTGCAGAAAAGTGTTTGGGCCTACCCCTTTGAGTGTTATAAAGAAGTTGCGATACTAAGGAAATTTTACGAGATAGAAAAATTTGTTACTTATGTGCAGGCGATAGAAGTTGAAGATGAATTGGATTGGCGGGGTAAATTTAACTTGAAAGGTTGGGGGTGAAAAAGCCCTGCTCACACTTTCTGCATATGCAGAAAGTGTGAGCAGGGCTGGACAGGTAAAAAGCCGGACAGGTAAAAAAAGAAAAAGCCGGTTAGTAACCGACTCGTCCGGCGCGCAATCTGTCCAAATACTCGGAGAACCTGCGGCAAAATTCATGTAATTTCTTCCAGCCATCCATAGAGGGTTCTTTGTCTTCAATAATTTGCTGGCACATTTGCCTAAGGCCTTTCAGGACCCTCTTTTTGTTATCGAGGTTGTCAGGCAGGACGGGGGAGAGCAGCCAAAGGGCGCGCTCTTTTCCTGCAAGATAACTTAATGGTTTACCTTTTACTCAAGGAGGCCAGGCGGCCAATTTCTTGGTGCGTGATTTTTCAAGCTCAATTCCCGCGAGCGCTTCATCAAACCACCGGATCAAGGTTTTAACTGCGTTCACTCGACGTGGCAAAAATCGGGCTACTTCCCCGCGACTTCCTTCCCCAGCTAATGTGCGAATGGGACCGATTACGAACATAGCCCCGAGTATTTCAATGTTGCTCCACGGTCTCATTTTGCCTCCTCCTCAATTTTCAAACAACAAAACCGCACCCCTCTAACTTATCAAGCCCTTCGCCAATAGTCAACCGCAGCACTTCCGCTGGGGCATGATTTTATGCTAATTTTATACTATGAGTAATATTACCGAAAAAGAGGTTGAGCACATCGCCGGACTGGCGAGAATTAAGCTGGCCGAAAAAGAAAAAGACAAAATGACCAGAGAATTGGGGGCGATTTTGGGTTATATAGATAAGCTGAAAGAGGTAAATACCGAAGGAGTGGAACCAATTGCCCACATTACGGGGCTGGCCGATGTTTTTAGAAAGGACGATAATCCCAGAGAGCCCGATTCTGAAAATATAAAACGCCTGATGGAGCAGGCGCCGGAGAGAAAGGATAATTTTGTGAAAGTAAAGGAAGTTTTCGGCGAGTAGCAGATGGTTTGGCAAATTTATAATTCATTCCTTGGTATAATATTTATGTTTTCGTATAATAATTTTTTCTTGGAAAAGACAGTCGAAAACATCTACAACAAAACAAGCAAAAACAGGTTGTTCTAGAAAACCCTGCAACCAATTATAGAAATCAGCCCATTTAATTTGTTGCCCCGGCGAGAAGCGCTTTCCCAACCCATTCTTTATCTGTGAATAAAACATTTTTTCTTCATCTGTTCTGTTAGAAAAACGCAACATATCTGTCAAATTAAATTTTCTTTTCTGCACGTTCTGCCCCTCTTCAATAAAGGAACTTATATGACAATAGGACATACAATTAAATCTGTCAATGAGGGCCTGAAAAAGAGCGAGTTTTCGGTTGAGGAAATCCGCCGCGACTACTTGAAGCGGATTGAAAAAGAAAACCCGAAACTTAACGCGTATTTATCTGTTTTTGATGAACTAAACGCTAAACGCTCAACGCTAAATGCTGGCCCCTTGGCTGGTATTCCGTGTGCAATTAAAGACAACATCCTAATTAGCGGCGAGAAGTGTACTGCGGGTTCAAAAATTCTAAAAAATTATGTCGCGCCTTATGATGCAACTGTCATCACCCGACTGAAGAAAGCGGGTGCGGCCTTTTTGGGCAAAACAAATCTGGATGAGTTTGCCATGGGTTCAACCGGAGAAAATTCCGCTTTTGGGCCGACGCTGAATCCGCATGACCACACAAGGGTCGCCGGCGGTTCTTCCGCCGGCTCCGGCGCGGCCATCGCCGCTGACCTTGCGGTTTTCGCCCTCGGTTCCGATACCGGCGGTTCAATCCGCGCTCCCGCGTCATTTTGCGGGGTGGTGGGCCTGAAACCGACTTACGGCGCGGTTTCCCGCTATGGGCTAATTGCAATGGCGTCAAGTTTTGACCAAATCGGGCCAATCACCAAAAATGTGGAGGATGCGGCCATTGTTTTGAACGCAATTGCCGGCCGCGATCCGCTGGATTCAACTTCCGTGCCCAGGGACGTCCCTGACTATACCGCTGGCCTCGGCAAACCGATAAAAGGATTAAAAATCGGAATTCCAAAAGAATTCATGGGCGAAGGATTAGACCCCAAGATTAACGACTTGGTTCAAAAAGCACTTTCGGAACTGGAGTCGCTCGGCGCCCACATTGATGAGATTAGTTTGCCCATGATCGATTACGCCTTGGCCGCTTATTATATAATCGTTCCGGCGGAAATTTCGGCAAATCTTGCCCGTTACGACGGGATAAAATATGGCCACTCTTCTCACGAGAAAGAAAAACGCCTTCTGGATGTCTATCTGAACTCCCGTGCCGAGGGGCTAGGCGATGAGGTCAAAAGACGCATAATGCTTGGCACCTACACTCTTTCTGCCGGATATTATGATGCCTATTACCTTAGAGCGCAAAAAGTCAGGGCCTTGATAAAACGGGATTTTGAGAAAATTTTTGAGAAATATGATGCGGTCGTCGGTCCCACTATGTCTTCAGTGGCGCCCAAGATCGGAGAATTAAGCGACCCCTTATCATTATATATGGCCGATATCTACACCGTGCAGGTGAATATCGCTGGCTTGCCGGCCATTTCGGTGCCGTGTGGATTTGTAGAAGTTAACGGTGTTAAACTGCCCGCGGGACTGCAAATAATAGGGAAACATTTTGACGAAGAGAAAATTCTCCAGCTTGCCTATGCGTATGAGCAAGCGAGAGACAAATGATTATGCCAATGGAAATTCCTACAATACCGGGTCTTACCAACCAACCCAGAATAAATTACGGGGCTGATTTGAGTCCGTTGCTTGCTCAATCTTATGATGCAATCGCGAAATATTTTCAAAGCCCCGCGTTTCATAATTTGTTCGGGACCGTCAAAGAAGTTTTAATGATCTTGTCAATTATTTTTGCGGCGATATTAGTGATAATAATAATTAAAATGGGCAGCTTGATCAAAGAAGAAATAACTGAACTGAAAGCCGGGCTGGACCTGCCCGAAGAAACGGCTGGCGCTTCCGATAATCGTTGGCAAGAGATTAAGAGCCACGTCAATTCGTTCAAGGAATCGGAGTGGAAATTCGCCGTCATTGAGGCGGATAAACTTGTTGACGATGTATTAAAATCAGCCGGTTTCGCCGGCGAGTCAATGGGGGAGCGTCTGATGCTTATAAAACCGGACCAGCTTTTGAATTTGCAGTATCTCTGGGACGCCCACAAATTGCGCAACCTGCTGGTTCATGACCCTAACTACCAAATGACCCATCGGCAAGCAATTTGGGCTATTGAGGCGTTTGAAAATGTCTTGCGCGAACTGGAGGCGCTCTCGTGAACTCGGTCCGTTAAAAAACTTCACCGAAATGCCTTTTAGGCACGCTCCGCCGCTCCAGCGGCGGCTCCGCTATTTCAGCTCACGGATTTAATTTTTGATGCCGAAACATTATATCAAAAATTAACCAAGCAATCCGCTCGCTGGAATGCCTAAAAGGTACTTCGTTTCCGTTTTTGAAAAACAAAAACGGTCATGGGCCGCCTGGTTGACCCCGTCAAATCCAGCGAAGCTGGTGTCGCAGGGCGACAATTTGACTGGGTTAATAGTTGGTAGAGAATTTTGAAAAATGAAAATCCCGGGAGAATGGAAACCGCAACTGCGGCCACTCTACCCGGGGGTGCTGATTTTCATCCGGAATCGCACCTTCGTCGCGGATATATCCCTGTCTTTCCTTCGGTAAACCGGGAATCGTCTATCCGAAGACCTGACTATGACGTCTTGTTTCGCCGAGGCCGGTCAGGAACGGCTGCCTGGCAAACTTTGATACGAACTTTTTCGGGAGGCGATGGTCGCCTCTACCTAGCCCAAATAACTTACTTGAGTCCTGTACAAAGGCGGGACGTGGGGGCGGGGTTCGTAATCTTGAAAAGAACGCGGCTAGAAGAGTCGGTGGGTGTGCTACTTTATCTCAACCCCATGGGCGAGCAACCCTCATCCGACTCTCCCAGCCTGTCTTAAGTATAGCATAGTGCCCATATATTTGTCAAGTGTTTGGCCCAAAATTATAAAAAAAAACCCTTATTTTAAACCGTTTTCGCGATTATATAAAGCGTTTAGACAAGTAGCGGAGTCGTAGATGCCTTCTGGGGCCGCTGGTGAAATCTATTGACCCGCGGGGTCAATAGGCATTGGCTAAACATAGAGCAACCCCTCCCCAATTTTCTCTATATGGGCGAGCAGGACTTCGGCTGAGCTCAGTCGAAGCCGAACAAATAAATTGAGATTTTTGATATTTCCCGTGATAAATAAATTGGATCGGGTATGCTCTGCCTTGAGGGCATACCGAGGAACCGATTTTTTATCTAGGGAAATGAGAAAATCGAAATATTATTTGTCTGCGAGCCCCCACACCTATGCATAGGTGTGGGGGCGAGAACATCGGAGGGGAAATTGGGGAGGGGGAGCGATAATCTTAATGCCAGACAAATCACGCATATTTTTTTATTCGCTGTTAGCTTTTGCCGGAGGAATCTTTGCCGGTTCCTTTTTTGACATTCCGAAAACAGTCGTCTTAGCCGTTGCTCTCATTTGCGTTCTGTTAATCGCGGTATTTTTCAGAAAGGGTTCGCGGCTGGTTAATTTTAAAATCACTCTCGCGGCATTTCTCGCCATTTTCTTTTTGTTGGGCATCGCGCGCTATAACGCTGTTCATTCAAAACAGCTAACCCTGACGAAAATAGCCGAGGCCTCCGCTCAAATTATTGACCCGGCTAAAAAGCACCCGATTCAAGTTGCACTTTACGGTTATATCAGCGGGGAGCCGGTGACGAAAGGCGATAAACAGCAGTTCGTTTTTTTTGCGAAAGAGATGGACGCTCTTTCCCAAAGAGTTGAGATTAATGAGCGGGTGCTTATCACCGCGCGGCCGTATCCTAAATATGAATACGGGCAGAATTTGAAGGTTTTCGGCGACGTAAAGCTCCCCTCGGCCGTAGCCAGTAGGCCACGGCCTACGGGCGAGGCGCAGAATTCCGAAGATTTTGATTATCAATCCTATCTGGCCAAAGACGATATCTTTACCGTCAGTTATTATCCGGAAGTATCGCAGGGCAATCTTAATCTCGGCCCTTACGAGAAAATTAAAATTGGGTTTTTCCGCGGTATATTCAAGGTAAAAAATGCTTTTGAAGCATCAATCAGCCGCTCCGTCCACGAGCCGAATGCGGCCTTTATCAACGGCATCCTGCTTGGTTCCCGCGCTGAGATTCCGACGGATATTAAAAATGATTTCAGCCGTACGAGCACGACCCATATTTTGGCTATATCGGGTTACAATATCACTATAATTGCTATGATAATTTCGTGGTTCTTTCTTTTCTTCTTCCGCCGGCCAATCGCCTTTTGGTTTTCCGTTGCCGGTATTGCCATTTTTGCGATTTTGACCGGTGCCCAGGCCTCGGTGGTCAGAGCGGCAATAATGGGCGTTCTAGTTTTGCTGGCTCAGCGGGAGGGGCGCCTAAGCGATCCCCGCAATGCGCTCGTGCTTACCGGCGCGCTTATGGTTTTTATCAGTCCGCGGGTTTTGAGATACGATGTTGGTTTTCAATTGTCGTTTGCGGCGACAATCGGGCTAATCTATATTGCCCCTCTTATAAAAAGATATTTTGAAAAATTGCCGAGCTTTTTCAATTTTCGCGAGACGTTTGTGATGACGCTTTCGGCCCAGTTTTTCGTCTTGCCCCTTTTAATATACTATTTCAAAAATCTTTCGCTGGTCTCCATTCCCGCGAATATTATTGTTTTGCCGATAATACCATTTGCGATGCTGCTGGGCGCCCTGACTGGCGTTGCCGGGTTGATTTTACCGTTTCTCGGCCAACTCGTCGGTTATTTCGCTTGGTTGGTTTCGGCATTTGAGCTTGGCGTCATAAAACTTTTTGCCAAACCCAGCTGGGCCGCCGTTTCCGTCCAATTTAACTGGTACGCGGTAATTTTGGCCTACGCGGCGATTGTCGGGTTTTTAACTTGGCTGAATCGGAGAAATAATATAGAGAAAAAATAAGGCCTTGACTCTAGTTTAGTCTTTTGATAATATTCCTTGTGAGGGTAAGGGATTGGCCGCCGGGGGCCAATAATTCCTTAATCGCTGTCTTTAGGCGTATAGGCCTCGAAAGAGGTCGGGAGTGGAGCCCGAAGCGGAAACCGGTAAGCCGAGCGGGGGGAAAGAGGGAGAGGATCAGACTCTATGCCCATTTTGAAGTAATGACCCGTGCTGATCCAAGTGCCTGCTTTCTCCACCGGCAGGCCTTTTTTGTAGCCTTGGATCTTGTGCCGCGATCAAGCGGCTTTTTTATTTCCTCCAATTTTGTGCTATTAAGAAGTTTATGATACCAGAGTCCAAACCAAAAAAATTATCCAAACTTGAATGGTCAATTTTCGCCATTCTTTTAGTTTCAGCCGTTTTGAGTTTTGTCGCTATCCCAGCATTAGCCGGCGACGGCCTGCTCCATGTGTGGTTTCTTGATGTCGGGCAGGGGGACGCGATATTCATCCAGGCACCGAATGGCAATCAGGTTCTGATTGACGGAGGGCCGGATAATAAGGTCTTGCAGGAACTTGGGCGGCTCATGCCCTTTTATGACCATTCAATTGACGTGGTCGTGCTTACTCATCCGCACGCCGACCATTTAAGGGGACTGATTGAAGTTTTGAAAAATTATGAGATCGGCAGGGTGCTGGAAAATAAAATTCCTTGCGATTCCCCGGAATGCGTGGAATGGAATGAGGCGGAGCAAAAATCCGAAATGGTGCAGGCGGAAGTCGGTCAGGCCGTTGATTTGGGGAGCGGCGTGAAGCTCAAAGTTATTTATGCCCGCCAGCCGGATGCTAGAGCCAATGCCGCCAAAAATGCCCACGATTATATGCTAGTCACCGAACTTGAATATGGCGGCGAAGCACTGCTTTTAATGGGCGATGCCGAAAAGAATATAGAGCAAACGCTAGTTTCTAGCGGAAATTTATCTGCGCAATTCCTTAAAGTCGGCCATCATGGCAGTAAGACATCCACCACTGCCCAATTTTTGAGCGCCGTTAAGCCGGAACTGGCCTTTATGGAACTGGGGGCGCAGAACTCGTATGGTTTTCCACACCCCGAGGTCATAAAGCGTCTTGATGACTTGGGAGTAAAATATTATCGTAGTGATATAGACGGCACCGTTGAATTAGTGCTGGACGGCGAAAATTATAAAATAGGTTATGGATCCCGTTAGAAGTAGCCCTAACGGGTTTGTAGGCATTATTATTATCTAATTAAATAGCCTGTTAAGCGCGTCATAACTTAAATGTATGACTGCACAGCAGCTACTTCTAACGGGATGGATTTGCAAAGAACGCTAATTTTATTAAAACCCGACGCTTTAGACAGAGGGATAATGGGAGAGATAATCACCAGATTTGAGCGCGTTGGCGCCAAGATCGTCGGTATGAAAATGCTTGTTTCCGAGAAGGATACTGCGATGA
>Ga0315282_10010122_pt1 | contig 14857 bp, 14 predicted proteins | sample YL17G07_20_MG_FD_203693 | JGI IMG/M metagenome (GOLD analysis project Ga0315282, IMG submission 203693) | Sediment microbial communities from Yellowstone Lake, YNP, Wyoming, USA - YL17G07_20 | ecosystem: Environmental > Aquatic > Freshwater > Lake > Sediment | place: USA: Wyoming | collected... | reverse complement strand
TCCAACCCTTGATTTATCAATATCTGGATAAATTTTGTTCCATTCGCCAGAATCAGCGGCCGAAAAAATATGATTTATGTCAAAATTTATAAGGAACTTATTGAGCAAATTTGTTTGGATAAACTCGTCCTGGACGATTGCGATTTTATAACCGCTGGCATCTTTTAAGCTCCGGCATTTTTCAAAAATCTTGTTAAAGCGCTCCGGCGACGACCGCTTGGAAAGCAAAAGGTCGTGAAAAACAATCAAATCAAATTTTATATTTTTAAAATACTCCGGAATGCCAAAGGCGACGTTAACATAATAAACCAAATGCCCCGAGTAATCTCGAAAGCAATACAGCATATCTCGATTGGTCATCGGCATCGGATAGCCAATATTGTGGTAGACTATTAAAATTTTTCCTTCCATTATAATTTTTTGATAAATGTTGTAATTTTTAATTTATTTAAAACTCTAAAAATTATTCTTAATATTTTCATCAAGCAATAGTTTGATGGATAATCCCTAAATGTTTTACGCGGCAGAGACATCAACTTTTCAAACTCCTCCTCGGTAAGCCCGAGTTTTTTTATGACGTATTCTCTGTCCTCTTTCATCGCCTCTTCCGTCGGGTAAGGGCCGCGCTTCATCTCCTCAAGGGCTTGCTCTCTTGTAATTTGACCGGAACAAATCAAAGCTGATAAATGCGCCTTTCTTTTGTCAAAATTAAATCTTTTTATAATAATATAAGACTGAAAAAAACGCGTATATATTGACTCGCAATGTTTTCCCCCATAAGGTCTCCAGCCGATTTCTTTTTCCAGAATTTCTATGGCCTCTTTTTTGTTATAAGGCAGGTAATCCAGGATGGAAACAAGCTCAATCTTTTTCACGTAAGTATAGTAAAAACGCTGCCACAAACTGATCTGGGGAAAAGTTTTTAATTTAATATGCCCAAATTTTTTATGAATACTTTGAAGGAACTTTAAGTCCCAGGCATCATGACCCCACGCAACTGGCAATATGCCCTCTGTAGCATGATTGTTTCCTCTTATAACGTACTTTATATTCCTTTGAGCGGCGGCGTGAAGCAGAAAGGCCAGTATGCCGTGATCTGTTGGTATTTCGGCATTTGATATTCCCGATTTCAAAAATGATAACTGCAAATCCCTGAATTCTTCCCAATCAATTACATAGGTATACAAATCCACATTAAATTTTTTAAGAGCCATCTCCAGATTTCGCGTTGACAGCTCCGAATTCCAGCCATTATCAAGATGAACAGCCAAAGGCCTTAATCCCAATTCTTTTAATTTGTAAACGACGAATGTACTATCTACCCCGCCGCTCACCCCAACAACACAATCATATTCTTTGTTTGTTCCGCTTGCCTTTATTTCACTTACTAATTCATTAAGCTTTTGTTTACCAACTTCGCCAGTAAAAAGACGCTCCTTGGCCAATTTATCGTACTGCTTGCAATGATTGCAAATTCCATTTTCATCAAATCGGATTTCGGGATCGGTTGTATCCATGATGCACCGCTTACAAATTTGATAATTTTGTTCTTTCATGTTTCCAATAAATTATCTTTGGTTAAATAGAATTCATTTCTTGCGGCGTTAAGTAACTTATTAAAACGGCCCGATGCGACCCGTAAAAAACAAACATGCTGCCAGCCGCTACCGCCGAGGCACCGGATTCAATGGCATTTTTTAAATCCCCTAGTTTTCCCATTCCGCCGCAGGCAATAACCGGAATATTAATTGCCCCAGACACTGTCCTAATTAATTCAATATCGCAACCGCTCATTGTTCCATCTTTATCAATAGAATTTAAAAATAGTTCTCCGGCTCCCATCTCTTCCATACGCTTGGCAAATTGGACCGGCTCCAGATTTGTTGCCCTCCGTCCGCCATAAGTAAATATTTCGTATCGCCCCGAAACATTTTTTTTAACATCAATAGCCGCAACAATGCTTTGGCTTCCGAAAATCTCCGCCGCCTGCTTTATAAATAACGGGTTTTCGGCCGCATAGCTATTAATAACAACTTTTTCTATCCCCAAATTAAATATTTCTTTTATTTCTTCCAAAGTTCTGATTCCGCCCCCGTAAGCCAAAGGCATAAAACACTCGCTTGCGATTTCGGATAAAAGTTTCATTTGTGGCTTTCGATTTTCCGGCGTCGCCGTTATATCAAGAAAAATTAATTCATCAGCTTCCTTCTCGTTAAAAATTTTTATCGCATTTATTGGGTCCCCCACGTATTTTGGATTTTCAAATCTAACGGTCTTTACCAAACCGTTGTTTTTCAATAAGAGGCATGGAATAACTCGTTTTTTAAGCATATTTAGCAGTTTTCGGCGAAATTTTTTAATATTTTCATCCCAAATTTATGACTTTTTTCCGGATGGAATTGAACGCCAAAAATATTTTCGTGATGAATCATTGAGGCAAAATCATAACCGTAATTAGTGATGGCCAAAATATCATCATCTTTATTGCAAATCACGTGATAAGAATGGAGAAAATAAAATCTTTCATCGCCACCCATCTCCCTTGTAAGACAGCTTTGCCTTTTTATCGTAACAGTATTCCAGCCCATGTGAGGTATTTTTAAATTATTATTTACGCCCTCAAATTTGAATTTTTCTGTTTTTGCATCAATCCAACCAAGGCCGGATAAAATTCCCTCCTCGCTTGTCTTTGAAAACAACTGCATTCCCAAACAAATTCCCAAAATCGGTTTTTTTTTATTTAAAACTGCCTCTTCTAATATGGGAATAAGTCCCATATCTTTAAGATTTTTCATTCCGCTGTCGAATGCACCAACGCCAGGCAAAACAAGTTTCTCTGCGCTCTCAATATTTTGAAAATCCGAAGAAATAATTGCCTTGGCTCCAACTTTTTTGAGCATATTGAATATTGAGCCAAGATTCCCCATTTTATAATTGATAATGACAATCATATATAATGGGCTTAAGAACCTAATTCATTGATTAAAATTTTTAAAATTTTCCCCGCCGCTTTTCCCTCTCCAAAATATTTATGTTGTTTTTTGCTCGGCTTAAAGTTCTTTGTCGCCCACAATATTTTATTTTTATCGCATCCGACCAAAATATTCCAGCCGCTTTTAACAGTTTCTATCCATTCGGTTTTGTCTCGTAAAGTAATACAAGGAACTTTTAGCCAGTAAGCTTCTTTTTGAACTCCGCCGCTGTCAGTGAGAATTTTTTTGGCATTTTTTTCAAGGCAGAGCATATCGAGGTGGCCCTGCGGGGCCACAAGAATAAGCTGGTTAAGTTTATTAAGCTTATTAAGCTGTTTTTTGGTACGTGGGTGGGCTGGGAAAATTACTTTCTCGCCGCTTTCTTGAATTGCCTCCAAAATTTTCTTCAAATTTTCCAAATTATCTACATTTGAAGGACGATGAAGAGTTAAAAGCAAATAACTTTTTGGTTTTAAATTAAGTTTTCCTAAAATTTTTGAATTTTGAATTTTGAATTTTGAATTTACAAAAGTATCGTACATTATATCTCCGACGTTATAAACTCCTTTTGCAATTCCCTCTTTCTTAAGGTTTTTCATTGCGGTTTCTGTCGGGCAAAAAAGAAAATCGGAAATATGGTCGGTCAAAAGACGATTAATTTCTTCCGGCATTGTCATATCAAAAGAACGAAGACCAGCCTCAATATGAGCTACCGGGATATGAAGTTTTACAGCAGTTAAAGCTCCGGCCAAAGTTGAATTGACATCGCCCACAACAATCACTAAATCTGGTTTTTCTTTCAAAATAACCGGCTCTAATTTTTCCATTATTTTTGCTGTCTGCCAAGCGTGGGAGCCGCTTCCGACTCCAAGATTGTAATCCGGCTTTGGAATTTTTAGCTCTTGGAAAAAAACCCGGGACATTTTGAAATCGTAATGCTGACCGGTGTGGATTAAAATTGGCTTTATACCTTTATGTTTTTTTATTTCATCTATTAATGGAGCAACCTTTACAAAATTAGGCCTTGCGCCTACTATAATCAACCATCGAGATTTTTTATTTTTTTTAGACATAAATACAAAATTACCATCTTTCAATTTTCTTTTTGGCTTTTTGTTATCTCTTTCGTTCTCGGCTTTTAATATATCCTTCGATTGCTTCTTTGGTAGCCAGCCAAAAGTTAATATGGTTTAATTGCATTTTCAAACTATACCATATTAAGAGCCTGCGGAATTCTTTACCATTTTTTTGATGGCGGGGTTGACCCCCACACCATAACGGGGACTAACTTCGCCAATTTGTCCAGACTTTAGTCGGGACTGTCCCTGTTTGGTGTGGGGGTTGACAGACTCCCTTGATTTGCTATAATGATAATAGATCGGGTAGGATGCCGACCCACCCTGTAAAGCCAGGGGCTTAAGCATCCACTTACTGCCCGATTTTTTTATTTTATAATGTATTTTAAAGTCTCTTTAATCTTAATCTCTAAATCGGGCTTGACTTTCTTATGGGTTACATCAGCAGCTACAAGATGAGCTTTTGACTTCTTACCAATTGCCTTAAAAGAAATATTTTTAGCATCAAAATTAGGCTTTACTCTTTTAATTCCACTCAACAAATAATCTTTGATCAAGTGTTCCCAGCCGGGATATTCAATATCTATAATTATTTGATCAATCTTTTTAATATGTTTTTTAATAGCAAGAAAAATTAAAATTGCAAACAATTTGTAAATGAAAACTCTCGATTTTCCAATCCGTCGGAAAAATTTTTGTATTTCTCTCTTATCTTTCGCTTTAATCATGATATTTCCAGAAATATCATTTGAGAAAGCGATCACTGTGTCCCTGTCCGTATTTTCAATTTTACCACTTTGATCAATCTCAATTTTCATATACTTTTAGGCGCAAATTATATTAACGATTTTTTTGGCGGTTTTGCCATTCATTCTAATTTTCTTTTTCGTTTTCTTTCTTTTATGTATCTTTCAATCGCTTCTCTGGTAGTCAGCCAATTTCTTTTGAGTTTAAAAGCATCTATTTTTCCCCTTCTGGCCAAAAGACTCAGATATTCCTGAGAATAGGGCGTACCCCTGGCGGCTTGGGCCAAAGAAATATATTTCTTTCCCATTGCCTCTTTTTTTGTTTTTCTAACTTCAAAAGCATCTAAATATAAATTTAAGGACCCTTCAACGCTTCTGGCAACAAAATTTACAAAGGGGGCAAAATTTTCTCGATGAGCCTGGTCTAAGACTCGATAATATTTTTTTCGGTCTGCTTTCAAAATTATAGCCGGCGGGTAACCTTTTTGCATCAAAATTAAATTCGTTAAAAGTCTGGCCGTTCGGCCATTGCCATCAATAAACGGATGAATATGAACGAGTTTAAAATGAGCCAAACTTGCCAGTTCAATTGGATTCGTCTTTTGCCAATTTCTTTTAAGCCATTTCATAAAAGCCCCCATCAAAGACGGCACCTCAAAGGCTTGAGGAGGCAAATAACTTGTTCCGGTAATTCTAACCTGAACCGACCTATATTTACCGGCTTCTCTGTCATTAATTTTTGTTAAAACCAAAAAATGAATCTGGCGAATCAAAGTTTCTGTAATGGGCTTTTTCTCCTTTACCAAATCTTCCAAAAAGTCAATTGCTTCTTTGTGATTAACTGCTTCTAAGTGTTCTCTCAAGGACTTACCGGCAATAGTTAAGCCTTCCTGAATAACAAGCTGGGTCTCCCTCAAAGTCAAAGTATTCCCTTCAATAGCATTACTATGATAAGTCATTTCAATCGCAAATTGTTCCTTTAATTTCAAAAGGGCAGATTCGGGGAGGGGTCTTAAACTGTCAAGACGCTTCTTTTTTTCCTTTATTCTTTTATATAAAATGGGGTCTATAAACATAAAAAGTGTTAATATCGGATAACTTAAAATATTATATATCCGATACGATATTAAATCAATGGTTTTGGGCGTCTACCATTTTTCAATTTTCTTTTTGGCTTTTGTTTTTATGCGGCGATAAAGGATGGTGGCTTTTTTTTCGGCTTTTGGCGAAACCAATCTTAAAAGTTCGGCGCCCAAAATCCGGTACTGAACCCCAACTTTATTTGCCCGAATTATGCCGTTTTTTAAAAGGCGTTTTATCGTGCTTTCCGAAACCTTTAAAAAATTTCGGGCTTCTTCTGTTGTGTAAACCTCGTTTGGATTTATATCTTTCATAGATATTAGATGTTAGATGTTAGATGTTGGATGGTAGATATTGGATGGTAGATACTAGATACTAGATGTTGGATGACAGATGGTGGATAGGAATTATTTGCGCTTCTTTTGCTCGAGGGACTTTTCTAAATTGGTAAGCATGCGGCCACAAATATTATATTCATTAAAAAAATAGTCTAATTTTTCTTGGCTTAAATATTTTTTTTCAAAAGCAATTTTTAGATGATGTTTTGTTTCTCTTATTTCTGCCTGAGCCCGACTGATCCCCTCAAGATAGATATTGGTGTGCTTGTTATTGAAACCTTCGGCTAAATTTGCCGGTGCGGAATTAGAAGACCTTCTCAATTGGGACCCCAATTCATATAGTTCAAATTTTGGAAAAGTCAAAGTCAGCTCATGAGTCTCAATGGCTAAATTAAAAAGCCGATGATAAACTTCTAATTTTTCAACTGAATCAATATTCATATTATCCATTATCTAATATCTATTATCTATTATCTATATTATCTATTATCCATAAGTATGTGTCAATAGGTATCAATAGGGGTCAGGCTACTTTCTCAAAATTTTCAATTTAACCTTGACTGGGATATTTGAAATGCTACAATAAATAATAGTTCCTACGAATTTACGAATCATTACTAATATACAAATATTAGTATATTCGTAAAAATTAGTAAATTGGTAGGTTTAATATGGAAGAAGAAGAAATAAATTTAATGGATTATGTTAAAGTGGTTATCAAAAGAGGGCGAATGATTTTGGCAATGGCCATTGGAATCGCTATCGTTATTTTTCTAATTAGTTTTTTTTCGCCAAAAATTTATGAGCTATCCACTGTTATTGAAATTGGAAGATTTGGCCGAGGGGCGGACCTAATTGAGCCGGCAGTCCAAGTTCAAAATAAAATTGAGGCCGGAGCATATGAAACGATGGGTCTTAAAGCCAATAATCCTGCGGGAACAAATCTGGTTATAATCAAAATGGAATCGGCCAACATTGAGCAGGCAAAAAATGATTTAGAAAAAACGGTTCAACTCATCCTCAACAATCATCAGAAAATAATAGAATCGCAAAAAAAAATTACAGAACTCCAAAAGGATATTTTAGAAAAAAATATAGATAGATTAAATAATAGAATTCCTTTTTTGGAAAATGAAAAAAAGACCATAGAAAATACCTTTACGCCTTTGACAAAATTGGCTCTCGCCCAGCAACCAGCCATTTTCCAAATTTCCTACTTGAAAACTCAGGAAACATTGGAAAGCAAAATAAAGGAGATAGAAGATGCCCGATCTCAAATATTAAATTTGGAGAACTCTATATTAAATTTGGAAAGCTCCATAGAGCTCATCCAGCCCACAAAAGTTGTTAAATCGCCTTCTGTTTTGGGCCCCGTCGGACAAAAAATTCTTTTTAATACTTTCGTTGCTTTAATATTGGGGCTCTTTGTTGGACTCGTAACTGCTTTTTTTCTGGATTGGTGGGCTAAAAATCGCTAATTTTTGCTAATCAAGATGCTAATCTATGCTAATACAAAAAACCTTTTAATAAGGTTTTTTGTTTACAATTAATTAGCGAATTTTATAAAATTCCCTTATCTTTCGAATGATGTAATTCTGTTGTTTTTTAGTAAGCTCGGGATATACTGGTAGGCTCAAAACTTCTTTGGCAGCCTTCTCGGCTTCTGGGAAATCACCCTTTTTGTATCCCAGCGCTTTAAAAGCCGGCTGAAGGTGCAATGGCAAGGGATAATAAGCCATCGTCGGAATGCCGCTTTCTTTTAGAAATTTCTGGAGTTTGTCCCGATATTTTGTCCGAACGGTATATTGATGAAAAATGTGGGTATGGCCAAGGGCCGTAAACGGAGTACTTAAGTGCTTAAGCTTACTAAGCTGGCAAGTATAATAGGCGGCGTTTTCCGCTCTTTTTTTGTTCCATTTTTTAATATATCTCAACTTAACTCGCAAAATAGCGGCCTGGATTTCGTCCAATCTGGAATTGACTCCCAAAATTAAATTTTTATATTTTTCTTTTGGCGAGGAACCATGATTCCGTAAAAGTTTTATTTTCTCTGCTAATTTTTCACTATTTGTTGTTATCATTCCCCCATCGCCATAAGCTCCAAGATTTTTTGAAGGGAAAAAAGAAAAACAACCAATATCTCCAATCGTCCCCGCCATTCGCCATTTTATTTTTAATTTGGATTTTGAAATTTGGGATTTGTTTGAAAATTGGAAATTGGAAATTGGAAATTTTAACAAAGCGCCCATAGCTTGTGCTGCATCCTCTACCACAAACAACTTATATCTCTTAGCGATTTGCATTATTTCTATCATATCAGCCATCTGGCCAAAAAGGTGAACGGGAATTATTGCCTTGAGCCTACTAAGCTGGTTAAGCCCTTTAAGCTTATTAAGTTTATTAAGTAGTTTTTGAGGGTCGATGTTGAAAGTTTTCGGGTCAATGTCTATGAAGACCGGTTTGGCGCCGCAATTTGCAATAACTTCGGCAGTAGCGATGAAAGTAAAAGGAGTAGTAATAACTTCGTCTCCCGGGCCGATATTTAAAGCTTTCAGGGACAAAAAAAGAGCGTCGGTTCCGGAATTTAAACCAACGGCATATTTCGTTCCGCAAAATTTTGCCATTTCTTTTTCAAATTTTTCCACTTCTTCCCCTAAAATAAAATGGGCCTTATCCAGAACTCTTTGCAAGGCCCTGTTTATTTTTGGCTTTATTAATTTATATTGAGCTTTTAGGTCTACAAAATACATTATATTCCTACAAATTTACAAATCATTACGAATATACAAATATTGATTTAGTGATTTAATAATTTTACAATTTTTTCTTTCTTAATGTATCTTCTTTTGCATTTCGGACATTGGGCTTTCCCGTTTTCAAATTCAAGGCTCTTGCCGCATTCGCACATCCAGCCAACAATCTTTGCCGGAACGCCGACTACAACGGCATAATCGGGCACATCTTTAACCACCACTGCTCCGGCGCCGACAAAGCTGTGTTTTCCAAGAGTGTTTCCGCAAACTATGGTGGCATTGGCGCCGATTGATGCTCCCTCCTTAACCAAAGTTTTGATATACTGGCCTTTTTTTGGATATTTTGAGCGCGGAACAAGATCATTAGTAAAAACCATTGAAGGACCGCAGAAAACATAATCTTTTAAAGTTACTCCCTCATAAACAGAAACATTATTTTGAATTTTAACAAAATTTCCAATTTTTACGTTAGCCCCGACAAAAACATTCTGGCCGACAATACATCCTTTTCCAATCCTGGCTCCCGGCATTATATGGCAAAAATGCCAGATTTTTGTATTCTGGCCGATTCTTACTCCTTTTTCTATTATGCTTGATGGATGGATGTACGCCTTCACGAATTTTTGCTAATTAAGGTGCGAATTTTTGCGAATATATTCGCACATATTAGCACCCGCATTCGCACAGATTAGCGAATGTAGATTTCTTTATTTTCTTTGGCCGATTTATATACTGCCTCAATAATTTCCAGCGATTTTCTCGCTTCCAGACCGTCCATCACCGGAGCCAATCCCCTCCCTAAACTTTTGGCTATATCGGCGTAAACATAAGTCTGAAGCGAGTAAGCCGGCTCGCTAATCGGGGGCAAAGGAGAATTTTTGACATCCCACAATTCAATTTTTTCCATTCTTTCTCCGCCGATTTTTATAGTCCCCTGCTCGCCAAAAACAATAATGGAACATTCAAAATTTTTGGAATAAGTAAAAATATTAAAGTTTAAGGTTCCCAAAGCCCCGTTTTTGAATTTAAATAAGGCCTGGGCAGTATCTTCAGTCTCAATATGGTGCATTAAAGTTGCGGTTTTGGCGTAAACCGATTCAACCGATCCCAAAAACCACTGCATAATGTCAATGTAATGGACGCCTTGATTTAGCAAGCTTCCGCCCTCCTTTTCTTTAAGGCCCTTCCAGGCTGAGCGCTTAAAATACTCCCGCGTCCTAAACCAAAAAACACTAAGGGAAACTCCGTTAATTTTTCCGAGTCTTCCCTCGCTAATTGTCTGTTTGACGGCCTGCAGAACCGGATGAAATCTCATTTGCATCATCACAAAGAGATTCCGCTTCTTTTTTTCAAAAATTTTTATCAAATCATCGGCCTCTTCCAAATTCAAAGCCATTGGTTTTTCAATCAAGGCGTCTTTTTGGGCCCTGGCAATATTCTCGCCGATTTCTTTGTGAAGATAATTCGGAGTGGCCACAACGAACAAATCAATCCCGGAAATCTTAAGCATTTCTTTATAATTTGTCCAGAAGGGAACTTCATATTTAAAAGCTTGATTTCTTAATTGATTTTCGTTCAAATCGCAAACGCCGGCGAAATCAAAATCAGCCGGCAAATTTTTAATTGCCTCAATGTGTTTTTCGGCTATAAAACTCAGGGAACCAATAATACCGACTTTAATCTTCTCCATTTTAAATTCCTACGAAATTACGAATAATGTACGAATTTTACGAAAGTAAATCTTATTTTATATTCACGATTCTTTTAAATCTCAAGCCTGATTTAGTAAAATTCGCCAATATTCCAAGTTTTAATTCTGTTGCTTTAAGGTAATTATAAACCTGTTCAATGTTCTTCCTTCTGAATTTTTCACCTTTTTTAATCTCAAGTATTATTTTATTCTCAATCAGAAAATCTAAAAAGTAATTTCCTACCTTACTACCCTTAAAAGTTATTGGCACCATTAACTGTTCTTTAAAAGAAAGTCCACAATTCTTCAATCCAGATGCTACAGCTTTTTGAAAATATTTTTCCGGATAGTTACCTCCCAATTCGTTATAGACATCAAATAAAACACCAATAATTTGGTAACTTAATTCGGGAAATAATAAATCATTTCTCCTTAAAGTATAATTTTTTTCGTCGTCATTATTCGTAATATTCGTAAAAAATTCGTAATTTCGTAAGAGTTCAGAGACGGAAGACGTTTTTTAGTTTTCTTGATTTGACTGCATTCTTTGTATCAACAACCAATTTTGCTTTTTTGGCTATTTCATCATAATTATAACACGGATGAGCGGTCAAAATTACAAGGCAGTCAAATTTTTTAATAGTATTTAAACTGAATTTTATTGATTTTAATTTTTTCCCGTCAATTTCCATCTCCGGCACATAGGGGTCGTGATATTTGATTTTGGCGCCTTTTTTTGATAATTCTTTCATTATGTCAAAGGCGGCCGATTCTCTGGTATCACCGATTCCCTCTTTATAAGCTACTCCAAAAATCAAAATTTTTGAGCCTCTTATTGGCTTTTTGTATAAATTTAATGCCCAGATAATTTTAGTTACAATATGATGGGGCATCTGTTCGTTTATTTCGCCGGCCAGTTCAATAAAACGGCAGAAAAAATTGTATTCTTTGGCCTTCCAGGAAAGATAAAATGGGTCAAGCGGGATACAATTATGAACAATTATTCCAGAATTAGTGATTAAGGTATTTGTGGGTTCAACTTCTAACGAAAAAACTTCTTTCACCGGTTCGCTTTTGATATTTTTAATTTCTATGGCAATAAAATTCTGATAAATTTTTACTTTTTTATAATCGATTTCTTTCCGAATACTTTTGAGGTAGCTCTCTATTTTTTTCTCTTTTTCTCCGCCAAAAATGCCTTGAAGCTTTCTAATATTTTTTGGCCCAGTGATTTCTAAAAGCTGACTTCTGGAGGCATCTAGCCGAGGGAAAATCCCCATCTCGTGAAGAATCAACTGAACTTGCTCAAATAAAATTGGAGACGATGAATAAAACGAAACACAAATTGAGTTTGAGTTGTGATTATATTCTTTTTTATTTTTAATGTATTTTCTCTTTTGATTTACATAATAAACGCCTCCTTCCCCTCGCAGAATTCCAGCAAGCACTTCTTTCCTCAATATTTTGGTTGAAAAAAATATCTGAGAAGGAATTTGCATTTCATAGCAATTTTTCCCACAATTTAAAACTTCTTTAAACAAAATGCCTAAAATCTCAGAAGATATTTTGATATAGAAACTTTGCCATTTTTTATCTTGATAGTAGGAATATTTGATTCTTTTTCTATTCAAAATCTGTTTTATATCTTCTATATAGAAATCTTCGTTTGAATTAAAAGTAAACCTTATTCTTTTTGTCTTCCCCTCTTCTGTTAAACATCCCTCAGCAAGATAATAACCAATTAATCTGGCGAAGTCCCTATCAATTTCAATTATGTTTTTAATTTGTGAAAAAGACGGCCCCCGTCCTGCGCAAAGATAAACTTCGTTTCTTTTTAAATTTAATTGTTTTTCATATTTCAAAAAAAGAGTTAGGGGCAAGTAATTTAATTTATAGAAAATTCTCTTTTCGTCCCAATTTAGACCGAGTAAATCCAATGTCTTGCGTTTCAGTTTCTTTCTCATTGGCCTCACTCTAAATCTATCAATTAACCGCGGAGTCGAATTTAAAATCGCCCCAATCAAATCAATCTTAATATGATCATGGACGCTAGGGAGATTCCTTAATAAAACTAATTTTTCTTCTTTTTTTATATCTTTCGCCAATTTTATTAAAAAACGGTGATTATCATAAATTATTACAGGATGTCTTTCAGTCACTTTAAGCTTATGGTTATAGTAACCCTCTAAAGAAATAATCTTTTCTTCTTTTCTTTTTGACGCAATTTTTATCGCAGCAAAACCTGGCTTTTTAGTACAAAGATCAAAAGAAAGAATCTGGATTTTGTTAGGAAAAATAAATTGGGTATCAAAAAAATTTACTAAAGCTGGAATAGAATAGATGGAATTTAAAGATTTTTCATTTCGGTTATAATATGCAAATTTAGTTGTACTAACTGCCGAAAGGGTCACAGGTTCTCTGATCTCAATTTTTAGTTTCTCGCTGCCCGATAAACATTGATATAATTCCGAGATCTTTAACATTTCTAATTTCTCGTCATTTTTTACAAACACACATTGATTTCCATCAAAACAATGTCCACCTATCTTAGCCGAAGGATAAAAAGGATAAAAACCGTAGGGCTTGGTCCTGGCGGCCTCAATCACCTCCCAGATATCAATTCCCATTTTGCCGCAAAGCAAAGCGAGCTCGTTAATCATTGAGATATTTACTAACCGAAAAGTGTTTTCCAGAAGTTTGGTCATTTCAGCCGCCCGGCAAGAACTTAGCGGCAAAACTTTGGCCTTAATGAATTTTTTATAAAATTCGGCTGCCAAATGAGTGCATTTTTGAGTTACCCCCCCAACCACCCGACTAACATTTTTTAATTTATAATTTTTATTTCCAGGATCTACTCTTTCGGGAGAATAAGCCAAATAAAAATCCTTGCCCACCCTGTATCCATTTTCCTGAAGAGCCGGCAAAATAACTTCTTCGGTTGTCCCCGGATAAGTACTCGATTCAAGGATAATTAATTGTCCAGGACGAACTCTTTTTTTAATTTCTTCAGTTGCTGATTTAATATAAGAAATATCGGGAATTTTATTTTTATCAAGAGGGGTTGGAACACAAATCAGAATAATGTCTGATTTTTTTAGTGGTTCGTAATTATTAACGGCTCTGAATTTTTTAGAATTAATAATCTCTTTCAGCTCCCTGGAACTTACATCAAGAATGTAGGAATGTCCTTTGTTTATCTGCTTAACCCTTTCTTTATTTCTGTCAATGCCGAAAACAAAAAAACCAGCTCTGGCTATTTCCACGGCCGTTGGAAGCCCAACGTAACCAAGTCCGATTACCGCAACTTTTGCCTTTTTCTTCTCTATTAAATCTTCCAACATATCAAGATATATTGTATCATATTATTGCATGGGAAAAAAGTCAAGAAACAAAAAACACGAATCAACACAAATGGGAACACAAATCAACACAAATAGAAATGCTTGGGAGTGGATTTTTTTTATAGGAATCATTGTTATTGTCATTTTGCCCCTGCTTAATTTTCCGCCGTTGTTTTCGCCGCCTGATTTCGGAAAGGCAATAATCTTCAGAATCATCGTCAGCATCCTTCTTTTTCTCTTTGTAGTAAAAAGTCTTTTTTCTAAATCTTTCGGGCGAGGGTATGTCCCCAAAAAAGGCCTCTCGGAGGCAGCTGAGCAAGGTCCCCGCTTAGCGGGGTCAGCTGCCGAGAGCGGAGCAGTCCCGCCACGCTGGAGGCGGGAACTGCGTACTTTTTTTGGGACTACCCGAGCCCCCTTTGTCTCCCTGGCGGTTCTTTTCTTTGTTTTCTTTTTGGCCACAATTTTTTCCGTAGATCCGCACCACAGTCTTTTTGATACCCCCTACCGCAATGGCGGCTCTTTAAATTTCTTTTTTTACATTATTTTTGCGGTTCTGGTCTTTTTTACAATTAAAGATGAAAAAAAATGGCAAAAAATTTGGATAGCCGCCCTAATTGCTGGTCTCCTGATTTCTTTTGTTGGAATTGAACAAAAATTTGGTTTTTTGTATAAAATTTTTCATCAGAATTTTATTATTTATCGGGGATACGAATCGCCCTCAACACTTGGCGGGCCAATTTTCTTTGGTAATTATCTTCTAACTTTAATTTTTGTCTTTTTGTCTTTCGGCCTGAAAGAAGGAAGATGGAAATGGCGCATCTTTTACATTCTCAGTTCTCTAATTCTTATTTTCACTCTTAT
>Ga0315282_10010121_pt1 | contig 14857 bp, 13 predicted proteins | sample YL17G07_20_MG_FD_203693 | JGI IMG/M metagenome (GOLD analysis project Ga0315282, IMG submission 203693) | Sediment microbial communities from Yellowstone Lake, YNP, Wyoming, USA - YL17G07_20 | ecosystem: Environmental > Aquatic > Freshwater > Lake > Sediment | place: USA: Wyoming | collected... | reverse complement strand
TCCCCCAATAGGATAGAGCTGACCAAAATCCGACATAATAGTTATCTTTCAACAGTTTTGGCAAAATTGTAAATATGTGTTCAGTCCAGGCACCTTCGACTCCTGACCTGGCAGGAGATAGCAGGTAAAGTCCTCCTCGTATTTGTTTGATTCTTCTTTTCAGTTTCAGTCTATCTAGTACCCTGTAGACTGCCTTGTTAGATGTTCCCAGAATTTCCTTGGCGTCTTTAATTGTGAATAGTGTCTTCTCATCTTTTTCCAATGTGAAGATTAGTTTTGATTCGTTGGGACCGAATCTTATATTGTTTGTATCCAATTCTCCTTCTAAAGGGGAATCCATTACACAAAATATAAACCTACCTACAGGAATAGTTTAACCCCTAAGTTATCATGGGATAGTATCCCACCGGCCCCAGACTAATCTAGGCGGAAAAATGTCAGTTTAACCCCGACGTTGTCAGGGGCCAATATCTCATACGACTTGCAAAGTTGGAAAAGAAGGAAAACTCTGTCTAACCGCTCAACCTCCACCACTTCTCGAGGCCTTTCTGACTGAACTCAAGCATCATTCCTGTTAAGACGCCTTCTCCGTACTCTGATCCAGGGTTAATGACGAAAGTATTCCCTATCTGGTCTGTGCCAGCTGACTCATGTATATGGCCATGAAGCCCTACCAAGGGCTGGTTTTCTTTTATAAAATTGAAAATGGCCGTGCTCCCAACATGATCCATCTCCATTCCCGTTAGGGTGGTTACAGGTTTTAGGTTTCGATCAAGCTTAGGAGCTAGATCGAGTCGAGTGCCAAATGGTGGGCAATGAAAATTGCACATGACCTTATTCTGTGGGACGGTGGGAAGGGTTTTCAGGTCTTCAAGTTTCTTTGCAAGTTCTTCTTCTGAGCATTCGCGTGGACTCTTCCATGGCGTTGGGTTTGAGAAGTCCATGCTTATCATTTGGAAGCCAAAACAGACATCGACGGCTTTTCCAAGAAGATAGACTACGCGATTTGATTCTTTGATAGCTTCATCTACCTTGGGGTTATCGTCGTTTCCGGGCATCATGAAGATCTTTGTATTACTGGGAACCTTTTCCTCTGCAAGCTTGACCCATCTCCGGATATTGTCAACCGCCACATCTTCGAAGAGTTTGTCTACTCTTTTGGGATCGTTTTTCATGGAAAGAGCTTCTTCGCGGGTTGTAACGATGGGATAGTACCCACTGAATCGAATTTTCTCTTCGATCTCATTTAGTTCTTGTTCATTCTTTGCTTTGTAGGTTTTTCCAAAGGCTTTCGCGCCGTAGGATCCATCATCCATCTTTAGTATCGGTACAATCATCTTCCCAGTAAGGTCGCCAGCAAGCACTATTATGTCAGCACCGTACATTGATGGGACGCTGAGCCATTTTCTCCAAACAGGTTCGCTACCATGGCAGTCGGTGGCGAAGAACATCTTTACTATATCGCTCATAACTCCGGCATCTCTTCGACTTCTCTATACCACTTCTGAGATGTCCCGCGACGGGCCCTAAGTTTCCATTTCATTGACTTAGGAGCTGCCTCGATTCTCTCGATCAACTTGTCAACTCTTTGAACTACTATCGACTTGTCCTCATCAGAGAGGACGCTGTACTTTGGAAGGAGGGTCTTTATCTTGTTCAGATTCATAGTCACGGTGTAATAGAACCCCCAATCCTTCGAGAGAAGGTTACTTATGTAGACATAGTTTATTGTCTCTTTATCAGAATCGGAAACGTCGTGTTCGCGAAGAAGAATAATGGAATCTTTGATGTCTTTTTCGTTGATTTTTACTATCTGCATCTTTTCTAGCATTAGATCGGCAAGTGGTATTGTAGGATAGTCAACTTCTAGGCGGTCTCTGATTTCAATAGTGTGACACATTTCGAGTTTATCGTAGAAGACGTCGGCTACGATATTCTTCGTGACATTCCTCGTCTGAAATCTCTGAGAAATTCTCATGAGAAGCTCGGCGCCCCGATCCATGCCGTAGCCGCATTGTTTCAGTACATCTAGTGCCTTGTCTCCGACTTCTCTTCGAGTTATGAAATCAAGATCAGTAAGGTGTCTATCCATTGATTTGTGGACTTCGGAATAAGCAGGGCAATGGAGTCTGAAAGCTGCGGCTCCCATCAATCTAAGAGGAATGTTCTGTTGTTTTCCAGTCTCGACAATGCGTACGCCTTCGTTGACTAAGTCTTCATCTGACATGTTCTGTCTACCGTTGAGGGAAATCCTACACTATGGCTTTCATTGATTGTAGAGCTACGTCTGCTACCTTCGCCATGTCTGCCTCACTATGGACTGTCGAGATGAATAGATGTTCTGAATGGGCTGGGTGGAAGTATACTCCTCGCTTCAACATTTCTCTGTGGAATCGATAGTACTTTTCTTCCTCTGTAGCAGCGTAGAACTCTCTGTAATTCGTAATCTTCTTGAGTTTTGTAAAGTATAACTGGCATCCCGCGGACCCTACACCTTGAACTATTGCCTCAGTCTTAGTCTTTTCAACGGCGTTCTGAAGGCCATCCATGAGCATTGATGCCATCTTTCCGAGGTGCTTGAAAGCAGCATTGGAATTCTCGCTTAGGATTGTAAGTGACTCTTTAGCGGCAGCGAGGCACAGTGGATTCGCGTTGTAAGTTCCTCCATGAAAGATTTTTCCAGGGATTACTTTTTCCATGATGTCTTTCCTTCCAGCAAAGGCTGAAATTGGTACACCGGCTCCGAGAGCTTTTGCAAAAGTTGAGAGATCAGGGTGCAATCCATAGAATTCCTGTGCTCCTCCAGGAGCTAACCTAAAGCCACTAATGACCTCATCCAGTATGAAGACAACGCCGTACTTGTTGCAGACCTCTTGTATGCCCTTTAGATACCCTTCTTTGGGTGGAACAGTTCCAATGTTCATCATAATAGGTTCTGTTATTACAGCTGCGAGTTCATTCGCGTGTTCTTTGACAGTCTTTTCGAGCACACTTAGATTGTTCCACGGAAGTAAAATAGTGTTCTCAAGTGTTTCTTCGGGTATCCCCCAGCTAACTGGGATTTTGTAGGGCGCCTCTTCCGGTCCGCCAGTAGGTCCCCCCATCGTCGCAAGAAGTACGTAGTCATGAACACCATGATAGCATCCCTCAAATTTGATTATCTTATTTTTGCCCGTATGCCCTCTTGCAACTCTAATCGCATGCATAGTAGCCTCGAGTCCGGTATTGCAGAATCTCACCATTTCAGCGCTTTTCACCATACTGTGAACTTTTTCGGCCACTTCCACCTCTATTTCCTGGGGCATCGCGAACATGGTTCCTTTCTCAAGCTGCTTCTTGATTGCCTCAACCATTCTTGGATTAGAGTGGCCATGGATAAGTGGTCCCATTGATAGACAGCAATCAACATACTCGTTTCCATCTATGTCCATCACCTTCGATCCTTTTCCTCGGTCCCATGTTAGTGGGTAAGGGCGAAATGCAGGATAGCATCTGCAATGCGAACTTGCTCCGCCTGGAATCAACTTCTTCGCTTTTTGATACAGGCTCCAAGACTTTCTCGTATTAAGGCCGGGAACATAGTCTACATATTCACTTGACAAACTTAATCCTCACCAAGAGCCGATGAGCTTCTTTACTATTAAACCTCATGACGTATTCTGCCTGTAGAGCGCCTCTGGCTATCTTCACCAAGCAGAGAGGCACCCGACAATCCTCCATGACGTCGTAATGCTTACATAGTTATGACCTAGGGTACGTATTCATAGGCAGTTGCGACACAGGAGAGTGTCCGTACGGAAGAAATTGTATTTGTAAGGAAAGCAACTGGTCTAGTTAAGTCAATAGGCCCACTTTCGATTCTCGCGATGTCATTCATCTACGTGACTGAGGGAATCTACTACGCTCTACCAATAAGCTTTGGACAGTTTCCCGGAACTAACACACTATTAACCTACGGCCTCGGAACGTTTCTAGAAGCCTGGTCGGTGATAGCAGCAGTTTGGCTGACTGTTGCAATGCCAAGAACTTCAGCAGACTACGTCGCGATATCAAGGATACTTTCTCCGCCACTTGGTTTCTTGGCAAGTATGCTCTTGTGGCAAGCAGTAATGTTCTGGGTCGGTGGTGCTACTTCGTATGTTTCAACCATGCTAGGTGACATCCTAATCGGAGTGGGGACGGCAACTAAAGCGGAAGCCTTAGTGAACTTGGGTTCTGCGCTTGTAAACGACATCGTAGTTGTGGTTGCCTGTGGCATACTCATTATCATAACCTATTTCATACTGAATCTTGTGGGAACAAAGTACGTGAGTCTTGTGGCAAACATAATGTTTGCATGGATCGTAATCGGTTCAGCTATAGGAATAGGTGCTTTTGCATATTGGAATTTTGCAAGTCCCGGGTTTGCGCCGAATGCTTGGGATCATGTATGGGGAGCTGGAGCTTGGAATGAGGTGGAGACCGTCGCGAAATCAAACGGATGGGCTGACTTCGTTACTGGTGCGGCTGGGGACGTATCTAATTGGGGGTGGCCGGGAGGTTGGACTATGGCAGCCTCTATGGCAGCAATGCCAACAGCCCTTGAATCAATCTGGGGATTTGAACTTGGAACAGTAGTGGCAGGAGAGATTAAGGAACCTGCAAAGAGTTTCACATATGGAACCCTAGGGTCGCTCGCATTGTGTACCGTGTATCATTTCATCGCAATAATCGTAACCACTGGGTTCTATGGTCAATGGATATCATACTTCAGCTACAATGCTCTGAATGGGTACACCGATCAATATCAGGTAAATGCAGCCACATCTGCTTGGTGGAGTCACCTGCTAGCAGCGCCACTCTATGGTTTCAGCACACCACTCGGGATCTTCGTAGAAATGATAGGCGTCGTCTGCAACTACGCGTACGGTCTTTGGGCAATGACTTGGTCGACAAGATATTTGTTCGCTTGGTCATTCGATAGATTCGGGCCTCAGGCTTTCGCCAAAGTGAACCAACGATGGAGAACTCCACACTATGCCCTGCTTTTCATCGCTATTGTGGCAGCGATCTACATCCCTGCAATGTATATCAATCCTCTAATCGCAGTGGTCAACTTGGGAGCAGGAGCATTCCTAAGATACTTCCTTATCTGCATAACAACCATGATACTTCCCTTCGTCAAACCCCAGATTTTCGAGAGGGGCATAGCAACGTGGACCATCAAGGGCATGCCAGTAGCAACTATCATAGCTTCGATAGGAGCACCATTCACAGCCTTCGTATACATAAGTTTCGTCGCTCGACTTGCCGGCGATTATTTGTCAATGGCATACCAAGCGTTCTGGCTTGGATTCCCTATGATCATATTCATGGCGTATTGGGCTCACAACAAGTCCAAAGGCATAGACGTCATGGCTCTCTACCGCGAAATACCTCCAGCTTAAATCTGAACACCCCCATTATTTCTTGGGACCGATTTGCGACAACAAATGAATTCGCCACATAAGAGGCCGCTTACTTCAAAGCCCGACAAACCAAACAGGCTACGTGAGATTGCAAACCTAATACACGACATCGATGCAGTGCGAGCCGGGCACATCTTCACCTACGACAAATTGAAACACAGTAGCATAGTCGACGGAGAGACTCTCAAGGTGGCCGTCAGGGAGATTCAGAAAAAGATCGATCCCGTAAAATCTTCCGCGCACTACAGTTCCCTTATCAAGATCGCATCGACCTTACAAATAGTGTATATGCAGTACTTTGCAATAGCGTTCGGTCTCTCCTTGTTCTCAAAGTATCAGAATTTTCCCAAATCTTTGCTTCCGGTGAGAGATGTCATAGCCGGTCGACCTGTAATGCTCGGAATGATTTGTGTTTTCACTGGCACGATAATTCTACAGGTAATTCTCAAAAAGAGACTAAAGAAAATCTTCGACGCGAACCCCATCCGCGGGCAAAGACTAAAAAAGTTTGTCCAAGACCAAATAGATCTTTTGCGCAGAGAAATTAGGAAAGAACATGCTGATTCCAAGAAAATTCTAATCAAGCTCTACCACGAAGACTACAGCAATATTGAGGTAAAAACGAGACCCGGATTCTTGGAGAAATTCTATACTGCGATCGTAGTACCTTAGGCCCACGGCATCGTTGGCGGGACGCTGTATCGAAAGCTTCATCTTCTCTAAAGATCTCTTGTTAGTATTTCTGAGGTATAGTCTTGGCGAAGGTTGGGGCGTCGACTAGCCTAGAGATTTTGTATACAGAACAGGCGATACGCTCGATGGTAGGAGTTGAGTTACCTAGAGCACTCACTGACCAGATGATCACCTCTGGGCTAGAACTTTCGAGACGTCGCATAGAGGCGCATCGCGGTAGTAAGGAGAACGTGATAACTGTTGTAGCGACAGAATACTTTGATCACGTTCAAGTTAGTTTCGTTAGCAAGATTCCTAGGAAGAGGGACGATTGGATATGGGATCTGGACTTGGTGAATGATAATGGAATGCCCAAAGTGCGACGTTGAGTATGAAGAGACGAAAAGTAACTACGAGCAATTTGGAGTAGTGGTGCAGGACATAAGTAGATTCGAGTGTCCAATCTGTCATCAAAGAGTTTTCAGAGGAATTGAAGTTGATAGGATACAGGAGAGTATGAGGAAGTTGGGGCCAACAATGTTGGTCAAGCGTAAGGTAACGAAGGCGGCAGGGAGACCTGCAATATATCTACCAGCGAATCTTCTTCGAGAAGTAGGTATTGATGTGGGGCATGAAGTATACATGTACGTCCGTGATAAGAAGCTCTTAATCGATCCGAACACCTGACTATGCAGTTTAACCCTAACGTTATCATGGGATAGTATCCCATCCAATCCGCATCAGTGCAACCGAGTTTAATAGTAAATTGGTGCACGATCTCCCCCCGCACAGCCTGGACAAATGTACTCGGTAGAGTTTGATTGGAAAATCTAGGAAAATCAGGATTGAGTTCTTTCTCCTGCGGAAGTATCGCAGCAAAATAGACATCGCTATTTCGTCCATTCCGTTCCCCATGCTCACCTTGTGAGTCTCAAGATGATACTACTACTAAGGTCGCCTACAGCAGGTTCAGAATCTTGTCAGGGATTATGTACTCGTTCTGACAATGTACGCACCTTGCCGGGTTAATCCTCTCTCTCTGAGAATTAGGAGAACCGCAATGGGGGCATTTGATCTCCAGCGCACCATTCCTCATACTGAAATCTACTGCTATGTTGTGATGCACGACTTCTGTTCTTTGTTTGTGGGCTGTGAAGTGTACAAACTGCTCTTTTTCCTCTTCAATGAATCCTTTGACACTACCCTCATCATTCAAAGCTTGTAGGTATTGAACACATTTTCCTTTGTCGATGAGATTAGGGTCAATCTGTGTAATTTCGGAAAAACTAGTCTTTTCCTGTGAGTTAAGCAGTTTGATAATCCTAAACTTTCTATCCCGCTCATCTACCATGCCATCTCTAATTGTTCCAATGCAGTCTACCCATTCCTTTCCTTTGGATGACTTTGGCAACTCGAACCTATATGTATTGGATCTTCCACGTGTCTTAGTAGATATGACGAGTGTATCTGGTCTAAGAAACCTGCCAAACTCCAGTACGATATCGTTGTGTATCGAATCTAGAGGAATACTTGATAGAACCTCGTAATTCTTTGATAGCGGTCCCTCTTCTCTGACCATCAGTAACCTCGAATTCGTGAGGAGAAGTCTCATGTTGTGTTTCTGAGAAGCATGCTTAATCACCATCTCGCCAATGTCGAGGATCGACGAATATTGTGCTGTCAACGGATCTCTTGCAGTAATCTGAGACATGGATTGAGTTGATGTCGTTTCCATGTATACGGCTGTTCCGCATCTTGGACAAAAGGGGCGTTTTTCGTCAAGTATTGACCCGCATGACCTACATAATGCCAAGGATTCTCGACGAATCTTCAGTCATTTCAATAAAATGTCTTTCGCTTTACGCGCTTCTAATTTGATCTCTACGTAACCTGCAAACTTCACTGGGAACTTGAATACAAAAGAGTCCAAGACCCATATGCTCATGAAGGCTCCAAAGCAACTGAATTGCAAGATATGCGAATAGGGGCTTTCTTTTCCTGACAAATGTTCGTGTTTCGTAACGGTGATTCCCCTCTTGCATTCATCGTATGTCTTAAGAGTTAAAATGTTTGCAGACCAAATTTCGCTTATATGTACTAGTAAACTGGTGCGCGAATCCCCCGCGCACAGCCTAGACAAATGTATTCGTTAGAGTCTGATTGGAAAATCTAGGAAAATCAGATATGCAAGAAGCGCCTATTTGTAAGGAGAAGAGTTTGTGGAGTTAGGGAACCAAACTTGAAATCCGAATCTCGCCCGGAGCATCATCTAGAATCTTCTTGGCTTCAACTGGTTAAGACAATGGGTTCGTGCAAGGGATTGGATGTATCGTGCTTGCGCTAGTTGTGACCTAGCGAGTTGATGGGTATTCTGAAGCCGGAAGTACCTGTACCTCTGTCTCACTCGACTTGTAGATTACTTGGCCTTTGATAATCGTCAGCTCCGCCTTCAGGTCTCTTATTCTATCTGTAGGTATCGAGTAAATATCGTCTGACCAAATGACGAGGTCTGCTTCTTTCCCTACTTCAATAGAGCCCTTGATGTCTTCTTCATGAGCTGCGTAGGCAGAGCCCATTGTATGGAGCCGCAATGCCTGCCTAATGTCAACACTTTCTTGAGGACCGATGATTTTTCCACCAAGAGTTTTTCTAGTAATAGCTGACCATAGAGTCAACTGAGGTCTTGTATCGGGAGAGCAAGGATAATCGGATCCGAGGGCTACTGGTATGCCCATGTCTATGGCTGTCTTCACGGGGATGGGCATCTGAACTCTTTCCTCTCCAAATAATCTGAGCCAAGTGTCTCCGCTATAATAGATGAACAAGGGCTGCGTTGAGATCACGACCCCAAGTTTCTTTATACGTTCAAGAGCTTCCCTTTTTGGTGAGACAACTACATGCTCGAGTCTGTGACGGTGGTCTAGTCGTGGATTTTCGTTCAGCGCAGCTTCGATTGCGTCCAACGCTGCGTCTAATGCCCTATCGCCTATGACATGTATGCAGATCTGTAGACCTGACTTGTGAAGCATGCTTACGATTTTCTTCAGCGTTTCTGGATTCAGGCTGGCAACAGAATTGGAGTAGCCGTTGTGCGGCTCATATGTGAAGGCTGTAGCGGCTCCGCCATCAACCTGCAACTTCCATCCCTTCAAGTTTACAGTGTCTCCAAATCCCTTCTTGACGGACGGTAGAGCTGTCAGACCTGTTTCAGCTTCAGCCTCCGAGTTGATATGGTAATAGATATCAGTCGGAGTTGGCGGTTCACCGCTGCTGTTCAACGTCTGATAGGCCGTTAGAAGGTCTTTGCCTTTCACCCAGTTGTCTTCGATGCCTGTCACTCCTTCCGCTAGGAACAGGTTTGATGCATATACGATACCTTCTTCCAGCTGCTCCTTGGAGGGAAGCGGTTTCTTCACAAGCGCCATCGCAGAGTGATTAACGAGAAGCCCAGTCGGCATATTTGATGTCTTGTCTCTATCGATAATCCCTCCCAGAGGATTTGGCGTGTTCTCATCTATGCCAGCAAGTCTCAGCGCGTAACTGTTGACCCACCCATACCAGCCGCTCATGTCGGTGAGGAAAACAGGATGCTCAGGTGAGACGGGATCGAGGTCCAAACGATTGGGCAATCTCCTCTCACTCCAGTATGCAGGGAACCATCCAAAGCCCAGTACCCAATCTCCTTTTGGCGTCTCTTCCACTTTCTTGGCGACCAGCCTGACGATGTCAGCGATCGAATCGGCTTTTCCTGGGCGCAGATCCAAATGATACTTCTCGGGGTAACCCCCTCCTATGTGACAGTGAGAATCTATCAAACCAGGCGTGACCGTTTTGCCTTTCAGGTCTATGACCATAGTGCTCTGGCCGATTAAGTTACTAACTTCGTCGTTTGTTCCAACCTTGATATACTTTCCAGCGTTTGCAGCGAGAGCCTCAACGACCGAGTCATTTGAATCAACAGTTATGATCTTACCATTCAACAAAACCAACTCCGCCCCCACTTGGCTCTCAGGTGAAGTGGTAACGGACGTATGCGCGATAGTGGTTACAGGTGGTTGCTGTCGCAATCTCTTGAGTTGTGTGAGACCAGCGACTCCCGCAGCTGCAGCGCCAACCAGAACCAATACGACTTTTGTGAACCCTCTTCTACTGACCCTTCTCTCTTCAGATTCGGGTTTGTTCAACGCTTTCCTCTCGGCCATAGTGATCCCGTTTCCATGAAGAGTCTGGTATTAGGTTCTCTATAAAAGATGAACTCAGAAAGTGGCAGCGGCCAGGATTAGACTGGTGCAGTATCTACCTCTTTGGTCCTGGGGAGACCTTTCATACCTTGAAGGGATCGCTAATCTAAACGCTAATGTATTCCTATACCGGAGCACCATACTAGAAGTTTAAGTCTCTTGCTTTTTCTACCAAGATTCTGCTACATCGATGGTTGATGGCAAATCGTGGCTAGCTGACAAGGAGACGAGTTTCAACAGACTTGGGTTAATTGACCTATCTAAGCATTTGTTCTAATAACGTATGAAGAATTTTTGGAAATCTCCAGTCCAAGTCCTGTAGTCCACTTGAACAGATGTAACCTCAGCTCCCGGTGGACCGCGTCTGCAAAACTCAATTACCTTCTCAACATTCTCTTTTTCGCCTTCAAAGATAGCTTCGACGCGACCATCATAGAGATTTCTCACCCACCCATACACCCCGTGTTTTTCGGCTTGCTTCCTAGTGTTGTGTCTGAAGAAGACTCCTTGGACGATGCCTGAGATCAAGACATGAGCTCTAACCTTCACCGCGATCATCTTCAAGATTGAACTTTCAGGAACAAGATTTGTCGAAATTCGTGACTGAACATCATCAATTTTCTAGTCTCAACAGTTCTGTCTGAGGTCGTCTACACGGTGAAGACTTCTTTAAACATTTCAAAAGGGATTCCTCTCGTTAATTGGTGTCGCTAGTTCACTCTAGTTCGTGCCATTTCCTATTCTGCTAAGATTCTCGGCTGCTTATGTTCAACTTTTGTCCGCAAACACTTTTGAACAAGAGGTCCATGATTGGATAAGTCGACCGAGTATGGCTAAAGATATGATTTGTGGAATGAACGTTGAAGAGAAAGGTGCCAAATACAAATCTGACTACAAAGGGAAGGTCTACTACTTCTGTTCGGGTGTGTGCAAAGAGGAATTCGACAAGAATCCCGAAAAGTATCTGAGATAGAGCGCCCAGCGTTGTCTGTCATGAGAAACGTTGCAGATCTAACCTAGGCGCCTCCACAGCCACATTGAATCCTATCAGAGTAAACTTCTACGTGGTCTTCTGAGCAGAAGTATCTTCCAAACCTGTAAAGTGCCTGTTTCTTCTCAACTTTCATGCCGCAGATCGGGCAATATTCCTTACTTGGATCCATATTGCTCGCTTCCGATCAGCTATCTAGATCTCCAATTTGAATCTTCTAAGTAACGCTGAATTAGTCACCACAGACAGTGAGCTCATAGACATAGCGGCCGCGGCTATGATGGGATTTAGGTGGCCTATGGCTGCTATGGGTATTCCTAGAGTATTGTAGATCAGAGCCCAGAAGAGGTTCTGTTTTATCTTTCGCATTGTGCCTTTACTGAGCTTGATTCCGCCTACGACATCTCTTATGTCATCTTTTACGAGTATTATTCCACCTGTTTCTTTTGCGATGTCTGATCCGCTTCCAATCGCTATCCCTATATCCGCTTTCGCCAATGCTGGAGCATCATTGATTCCGTCACCAACCATCGCAACAACCTTTCCATCTTTCTGAAGTCTCTCTATTACGTTGGCTTTCTCCCACGGAGGAACGTTGGCAATGATCGTGTCAATTTCAACCTGTTTCGCTATGGCTTTGGCTGTTCTCTCGTTATCCCCAGTTAACATAACAGTCTCGATTCCAATCTCCTTCAACTTTCTAACAGCCTCGATCGAGTACTGTTTCAACGTATCCGCCACCGCGACTATGCCAATCACCCGCTGGTTCAAGGCGATCATCATAGCTGTCTTCCCCTGCATCTCCAGGCTGGTCATCTGGTTTTCAAGAGGATCGTAGTCTATTCCCTTATCCTTCATCAACGCTCTATTCCCAAGGTATATCTCGTCGCCGTGCAGCCTTGCCTTGACTCCTCTTCCAGGTATGGCTTCAAAGGAATCCATCTTCTGAATCTCTACACCCTTCATATCCGCCTCTCTTACGATGGCTTCGCCAAGAGGATGTTCAGACCCCTTTTCAGCAGTCGCGGCATACCTCAGAACTTCGTCTGCCTTCACGCCAGAAACGGGGATTACGTCGGTTACGGATGGTTCACCCTTTGTCAGGGTTCCGGTCTTGTCGAAAACCACGGTTGTCAGTTTCTGCGCTCTCTCTAGGTACTCCGCGCCCCGGATTAGGATGCCCATCTCAGCGCCTTTGCCGACTCCAACCATCAAAGCGGCTGGTGTGGCTATTCCTAGGGCACATGGACAGGCGATTATCAGGACGGCTATGAACGAGAGAAGAGCCCAGGTATTATCTCCAATTATGATCCAGCCGATTGCAGATGCCGCCGCGGCTGCGAGAACGGCTGGAACAAAATATGATGCGACTTTATCTACAATCCTTTGTATTGGTGCGCTTGAGGCCTGAGCCTCCTCAACCATCTTAATTATCTGTTCAAGTGTGGTTTCGGCTCCGACCTTCGTAGCCTTGAACCTCAGCATTCCAACCTTGTTGAGGGTGGCTCCAATTACTTCGTCACCAACCTTCTTCTCAACAGGGACACTTTCTCCTGTAATCATTGATTCGTCTACGGATGAGAGGCCTTCAACAACAACCCCGTCTACAGGTACCTTATCGCCAGGCCTGACAACAACTAGATCATCCACCTGAACGTCCTGAGCCGGAACCTGAACCTCTCTCCCATCCCTAACCACCGTCGCCATACTCGGCCTAAGATCGAGGAGCTTCCTAACGGCGGCGGAGCTCCGCTTCTTTATCGCTTCCTCCATGAACTTGCCTAGGAGAACGAAGGCGATGATGACCGCTGATACTTCAAAGTACACGTCGCGTTGCGCCACTGGCAGGACTCCGGGAAAGAAGAGTACAAATGTGCTGTAGATGTAGGCAGTCAAGGTTCCAATCGCTATTAGTAGATCCATGTTTGGAACGCGGTTTTTGATCGCTTGATACGATCCCTTATAGAAGCTCCATCCACCGATGAATTGGACCGGAGTTGTAATCAAGAATAACAATAGACCCCAGGTAAGGATGGGTATTGATGGTATCGGAGCCCATGTGATTAGGACCGCGCCGAACGCCAGAGCAAGGTAAGCGGCTGCGCGTAGTATGGCGAGAATCATTACCCCTGATATTGCGACGTACACTCTCCGCTTGAGGTTGCGAAGTTCGATCTCTGGAGATTCAAAAGTCTTTACGCAGCTTTCACTGCAGAAGTAGTAGGTTCTGCCTCCGATAACTCTCTTTATCGCCTTCTTCTCATCAACCACCATGCCGCAAACAGGATCTTTCGCCAAGCGACCTCTACCAGTAAGTTACATTTGATACACGATGATATTTAGACTACTGATGATGAAACCAAAAAAACATGTGTTTGAATTGTATTCTTCCGTTAGTTTGCTGCGGTTTGACATTCAACAAAGAACAAGATCAGTTCAGAAATGTATTCCATATGGAAAGTACTTACTGTCTAACAACAAGATGTGTTCAGAATAGCGATTTCCATCTCTCTCTAATCCGCGGTGGCAGAACTTATACTCTCGTTTTGCATACGTATCTGGGTTAAGGCGTTTGATTTTAGCGGTATCTGATGTTCATCTTGGCTATGGCGCCAGCAATAGTAGGGCGTTCAAAGAGTTTCTGAGCAGCCGGTGCAAGTCTTTGGGGAAGAATGATGTACTGGTGCTTCTGGGGGATATTTTCGATTTCTGGAGAAGAAACAATGTTGCAGTCGCCTTAGAAAATGAAAATGTATTCTCAATGCTAGAGAATCTGGATGCAACGATTCACTATGTGGTTGGAAATCATGACTATACTCTTGTAGACCTAAAGGCTGTGGATAGGCCGTTTGACGTGAGTAAAGATCTGAGACTTGAAAATGGGGGAAAGACATTCAATTTTATTCATGGTTATCAGCTTGAGGTTTTGGCGAATCTGGAGCCTCTCACGATCAAAGAGTATGAGGAACTTTGCATATCGCTCTGCCTCCGAACCGGGGATTTCTTTGGTGACATCCTCAGCATACTCTGGGACATGTTACATTTGTCGTTCAAGAAAGGCGACAGGAGGAAGAATGCTATTCATTCGATATCTGATGTTCCAGAAAGCCGAAAGAACATGGACAAAGTTCGACAATTGGCCACCTCGAGAGTTAAAGACCTCTTCCTGGGACTTGGAAAAGATGAGATCTTAGTCTTTGGGCACATCCACAGACCTTTCATAGATGGGAGGACGGCGAATACTGGATGCTGGGTTTCCGACGCCGCAACGCAGAATACATATCTGGAAATCGATAATGGCGAGATGAAACTGCTAAGCTTTGATGGAACTGCTTAGCGAGATAATTTGTTGGAATAGACATGGCCTTCGTAACAAAGGTTGATGGTACACGTCAACTGTTTGAACGAGAGAAGGTTGTACGAACATGTCTGAGGCTTCATTGTACAAGAGAGGATGCAGAAAGAGTAGCTGATAGAATCGAATCCAAGTTATACGACGGTATGAC
>Ga0315282_10010120_pt1 | contig 14858 bp, 13 predicted proteins | sample YL17G07_20_MG_FD_203693 | JGI IMG/M metagenome (GOLD analysis project Ga0315282, IMG submission 203693) | Sediment microbial communities from Yellowstone Lake, YNP, Wyoming, USA - YL17G07_20 | ecosystem: Environmental > Aquatic > Freshwater > Lake > Sediment | place: USA: Wyoming | collected... | reverse complement strand
GGTCGCCCTTCATCACGTGCAGGTCGCTATGGCAGACCCCTGCCGCCGCCATGTGGACCAGCACCTCCTCCTCCCGGGGAGCCGGGACGTCCACTTCCTCAAGCGACAGCTTCTGCTTCGGCTCGAACAGGATCGCAGCTCTGGCCTTCATGGTTTCGCCCTCTTCTGTGTCTGCGTCTCATCCCTGAGATCCATCCGGCAGCGGGACGCTATGCCCGGCCTCTCCGCTTGTCAAGAGGAAGACCCACGCCTCGGAAGCACCGACGGCGGCTGGTCCGTTGGTGCGGACAACGCCTCTGGGCCACTGAAGAGGAGGGAATCCCCGGGGGGATCAGGGGGTCCGGGTCCGTCCGGGACGGCCACGGGGGCCGAGATGCCCGAGCAAGCTGCCGAGACACCCGGCCACGAGCCCGAGACGCAGGCTGCTGCGGACGATGTTCCGGTAGGTGTCCTGGGCGGACACGCAGAGGTAGAGGGCCCGGAACAGCGTGGGATCACGGCGCGCCTGGTGAAGGATGGCGTCCAGCCCGAGGCGCTTGGAGGTGAAACGCGCCAGGCGCCGGATGGCCCGCCCGTACCACAGATCCCGGGTGATGTCTGCACACGCGGCGTAGTAGTGGCCGAACGCCTCCTCCGAGATCCCGGTGTCCAGGATCGTGCGCGCCGCCCGGATCCCGGTGAGGGCCGCCGACGTGATCCCTTTCCCCTTGAAGGGGCGCACGAGTCCCGCAGCATCCCCGATGGTGACGTACCGATTCCCGTAGGGACCCCGTGCCGGCCCGATGGGAAACGCGCCCTTGAAGTAATGCTCCACGGCCCGGTCCGCCGGGAGCAGCCGGCGGACCATGGGCAGGGCCAGGAACGCCTGCATGTCGGGTACGCTCACGCGCCGTCCCGCGATGATGATGGTGATGTGGTTCCCCTTGGGGATCAGGGCGCCGAACTCGATGGCGGGCAGGCGCGGGAGGAAGGCATGGATACGGTCCTCCAACAGTGCCGGCACGCGCCCCAGGCCCCCGGGATGGACCTTCGTGACGACTGTCTCCAGGAAGGGCGGCATCCGGTAGCCCGTTCGGCGGGCCAGCGCCTCGCCCACGGTCCGGTCCAGGCCGAAGGCCCCCACCACCACATCGGCCTCCGCGCTCCCCCCATCCGAGTAGAGCATGACCCCTCGCCCATCGATTTCGATGTCGTACACCCGGCTCCGCTCCACCCGGACGCCAGCCTTCTCGGCCGCCTCCAGCAGGAACCGGTCGAACTGCACGCGGCGGACGGCATAGGTCGCCTCCCCTTCCTCCTGGGCCGGCATGTCCAGGATCTCGTGGTCCCCGTACAGGACGTAGCCGCCGATCTTGCGTTGGAGCAGGCTCGGGGGAAGGGACAGGTCCAGCTCCCGTCGCAGCACGCCCTGGACGGGCGGCGAGAGGACTCCGGCGCACTGGTTGTAATGGGCCCCGAAGTCCTTCGGCTCGAACAGGATCACCTCGATGGCCCGGCTCCGCTCTTTCGCCATCCGGATCAGGGCCAGCGCCGCGCACGTGCCCCCCGGCCCGCCGCCGATGATCGCCACCCGCTCCGGGGATTTCGGATTTCGGATTTCGGATTTCGAATTTCCGTCGACCACCTGATGGCGTCCTATTCCCTGCTTCCGGCTTTCGGTTTCCAGTTGCCGGCTTTCAGGTCGCCGCGAAGCCAGGCGAGGCTGGCCAGGAGCGTCTCCCGGAGGAGGCCGACCAGGACCCCCGGGCGGAGCACGGCCTGCAAGGCCGCCCGGTACGGCGCATCCCCCGTGAACATCCCCCAGAGAAACTCGTTGAGCGGCCGGCGCCCGGGCGGCAGGTGCTCCTGCTCCCATCGGGTCACCGCCAGGAAGGCGGCCACCATCACCGGACAACGGGCGATGAGGTCATTACACGCGAACAGCAGCCGGCCGACCCAGTTGTCCGCCCGGAATCGGCGGCGGGACGGGCGGTAGTAGCGTTTCCGAAGGACCTCCAGGCTGCCCGCCCCCTCCAGGATCGCCTGCGCCGCCTGCGCCGCCGTGAAGAATGCCGAGCCGACGCGGTCCTTCAGGTAGCGCGAGATGTCGGCGTCCCCGATCACGACCAGCCCCTCGGCGATCGGGTGGGCCGCGGCGCCCACGGGCAGTTTCGGCTGGCAGGCGCAGACCCAGTCCGGACAGCGCCAGCCGGGCGGGAAGTGCTTCAGGACGGCCGAGTGCTCCAAAAGCTCCATGAGGTCCCGGCGGGTCACGGCCCGCCCCACCACAGACACCGTCACGTGGCGCCGCTTGGGGGTGAGGGAGGCGAACCGGATCCGGTGGAGGCCCAGGTTGATGATCTTGATCTGGCCCTGGTAGTGCTCGTTGATGAACGCCTCATCCAGCGGGACCTCGGCCTGGCACGCGAACACCGTGCGGGGCGCGCGATAGCCCGTCCCCAGGGACGTGAGGCGCCGGCCGAGGGTCGAATTGATGCCGAAGGCCCCGATGATCACATCCGCATCAACGGTCTCGCCATCCTGGCACTGGATCTGGAAAACTGGGGCGTCCGCGCGCCGCCGGACCTCCATGACCAGGCTGTTCCGGTACTCTGCCCCGGCCTGGATCGCGCTGCGGAGGAGGAACGCATCAAAACTTCGCTCCTCGTCGTACTCCAATCCCCGGGGGCCGATTCCCCGGTACGCTGTGTAGATCACCGAGCCCGGCGGCCGCGGGAGGAAAATGCTTCCCCTCCGAGTCACCATATCGTATCCGAGGATCTTCTGCTGGATGACGTGGGGCGGGATGATCACCCCGAGGTTTTCCAGGTCGTGGATGAGCGCGGCCGACATGACGCCCGCGCACAGATTACATCCGGCCGGACCGAACTGGGTAAACGTCTTGCGGTCCAAGAGGAGGACGTCGATCGGTCGGTCGTTCCGGCGGGCGAGGTGCAGGAGGTTCAGGGCGGCCACGGTCCCCGCCGGTCCCCCCCCGATGATGGCAATGCGGAGGGGCGGGCCGCGGTGCGCCAGCGCCAGAACCACGTCCATGAAACCCTCACGCGCCCAACGGGGTGGCGATGGTTGGCTGGTGGATCCTCAAGGTCCCCCGGAGCGTGCGAATCATGTTACCACTCTGCCCCGATAGTCCCAAGGGGAATCATCCCTAGGGCATTGGGTCTCCCGTCCGACCCTACGCTACGGGAGCTGGGGCAGGTTCGGCCATGACCTTCGTCATATGCCGGTCTGATCCTGCGCCCTCGCGCTCATCCTCCTTTCCGCCGGATTCCACGCCGCCTGGAATGCCCTGGTGAAGGTCAGCCGGGACAAGCAGGCGTTCCTGTGGCTGATCCACCTGCCCACCGTCGTCATCGTGCTCCCCTTTTTCCTGGCCAGCGAGGCCGCGCCGATCCCGCAACTCGGCTGGGCCATGATCGTGGCCAGCGCCGTGATCCACGTCTTCTATTCCATGAGCCTGGGGGCCGCGTATTCTGGTGGAGACCTCTCCTTGGTCTATCCGCTGGCGCGCTCTGCGCCGATCTTCGTCCCTCTCTGGGCGGTCTGGTGGCTCGGCGAGTACCTGACGCTTCTCGGCTTCTCGGGGATCGGTCTCGTGGTGGTTGGCGCCTACCTGCTGGGTATCGAACCCGGGAGGACGCGACATTTCTGGGAGCCGCTCCTCGCCATCCGCCGACGGGATGTCCAGTGGGCGTGGGTAACGGCGCTGCTCATCTCCCTGTACCATATCACCGACAAGGTCGGGGTGGCCGTGGTTGCCCCCCTCCGGTATCAATACCTTACGGCCCTGATCCGTTCCATCCTGTACGCGATCCCCATCGTGCCATGGAAGGGCCGCGTGCTGCTGGCGGAGGCCCGAGCCCAATGGCGCTCGATGACCGCCGTCAGCCTGTTGCAGTTCCTGGCGTACCAACTGGTCCTCATCGCGATGACGACGGCGCCCGTGAGTTACGTGGCGGCGGTTCGGCAGGTGAGCGTCCTGCTGGCAGTATTCACGGGAAGCGTGATGCTGCGGGAAGGACATCTGGCCCTGCGGCTGACGGCCGCAGCCGCCATCACGGTGGGCGTCGTCCTGATCGGCTGGAAGGGGTGAGGCGACCCCCGCCTCACCCGCCCCCGGGGCTCGGGCGCGAAGGGTCCTTCGAACATCTGCCGGCGGCCTCGTTGACAATCTTCCAGTCTCCCTGCTATAGCTCAGCCGTCGGAGAGGCGCTGGGGGACCTCTCAGCGGCCTGAACCAGCCGGCTTCGTGGTCCGCCAGCGGCCGCTCGTGCCGGCGGAGTCTCCAATCCAGCGGGATGGCGGTTCCTGAATGTCAGGAGTCCAAATAGCGGTATGCCAGTAGGGGCCCCGGCCATGAGTCAATCGACAGAGCCGATCCTCGTGCAATCCGGCCCTCTTCGAGAGTTTACCGAAAGGGTCTTTGAACGTCTTGGAGTCCCTCCTGCGGATGCGCGGGTCGCAGCCGACGTCTTGATCGAGGCCGACCTTCGAGGGTTCGACTGTCATGGCCTGTCCCGACTCTATCCCTGTTGCCTGAGGCTCAAGAAAGGCCTCATCGCGACCAATCCAGGCATCCACATAGAGTGGCTGACCCAAACGACTGGTCACTGCGATGGGGGGAATGGGCTAGGGATGGTGGTGGGCTGGTATGCTATGAAGGCGTGCATCACGCGGGCTAAAGAATTCGGAGCAGCCTTCCTCACGGTCAACAAAAGCAATCATTTCGGGATTGCCGGATACTATTCGTCCATGGCCCTTGAATTCGAGATGATCGGGATTGCTATGAGCAACGCATCGCCGCGCGTGGTCCCCACAGGAGGGACAACTGGAATCCTGGGAACAAACCCCATCAGCGTCGCTGTTCCCGGGAAAGAGGGCAAGGGCCCCCCTTTCATCTTGGACATGTCCACGAGCGCTGTCTCAAGTGGGAAGATTGACGTCCAGCTTCGGAGGGGAAAGGAAATCCCAGACGGATGGGTCTACCCCTCGGTGGAGCCCTTTCTGGACTCCGAAGGTGTTGTCCCCATGTCCGTTTTCCAATATCCCCTGGGCGGCCCCATGATTACTGGCGGGCACAAGGGCTACGGGCTGGCCGTGATGGTTGATATTCTCTGCGGGGTCCTGTCCGGAGCCAACTACGGCAGCACACTTTCCTCCTCCAAGAGGCCCGACGCCGAGGCGAACATCGGCCATTTCTTTGGGGCCTTTAAGCTCCAGGGCTTCCGCTCACCGGAGAAGGTCTACGAGGACCTCGCTGCCCTGGTCCAGGACATGAAATCTTCCCCGCCTGAACCCGGGGTGGATGGCATCTTCATTGCCGGCGAGCCGGAGATGCTGAAGAAGAAATGGAACCAGCGCCACGGTGTGCCGGTGCTCCCCGCGGTCCTGTCGCACCTTCGACAGATTTCCTCCGAGCTACAGGTCCCCTTTGCCGTCTGATTCGTTGGTCGATCAGATCCCCGTTTCTTCCTCGGCAACCTCCAGCTGCCGCTCCCGGATCTCCGACCAGACTCCCCTCACAATAGAGAGGAAGGCGAGCACCATGAACGCCGCCGCGATCGGCCGGGTGAAGAAGATGAGGAGAGACCCCTGGGAGATGAGCAACGCCTGCTGGAATGAGGCCTCGAGCAACTGAGCCAGCACGGTGGCCAGCACCATGGGGGCCATAGGGAAACCCAACTTCCGCATGAAGTAGCCGATCACCCCAAAGATCAGCGCCACCCACACATCGAAGGCTAGGTAGCGTACACTGTAGGCTCCCATCACCGAGAAAAGGACAATCAGGGGGCCCAGGATTGGGAACGGCAACAGGGCGATGCGAGCCCACAATCCGACCAGGGGGAGATTCAGAACCAGCAGCATGACGTTGCCGATGTACATGCTGGCGATGACCGCCCACACGAACTGCGGGTTTTGCCGGAAGAGCATGGGGCCCGGTTGGAGGCCGTACATCATGAGACCACCGAGAAGGACAGCCATGGCAGGGCCCGTGGGAATCCCGAAGGCAAACAGAGGTACGAAGGCTCCGCTGACGGTGGCGTTGTTTGCGCCCTCAGGTGCAGCCACCCCTTCGATGGCCCCCTTCCCAAACCGCTCAGGGTGCTTGGACACCCGCTTCTCCACGTCATAGGCCACGAAGGTGGTCACGGTGGGGGTGCACCCGGGCAGGATGCCGAGGAAGAATCCGAGGACCGAGGAGCGCAGCATCGCACCCCGGCACTGCCTGATGTCGGCCCAACTCGGCATCCATTCGAGCTTCTTGCGCTCGTAAATGTAGGCCGCCGCCTGCTCGACGTTCACCAGAACCTCGCTGATCGCGAACAGTCCGATGATCACGCTGATGAAGTTCACGCCCGCGATCAGCTCCTCCGAGCCGAAGGTCAGGCGGACGTCGCCAGTCAGCGGATCCTGCCCGATCGTGGCCGCGAGGAGCCCGAGCGCGGTGGCCACGAGGCCCTTCAGGAGGGCCCGCTGGGACAGGCTGATCACCAGGCTCAGGCCCATGAACATCAGGGCGAAGTACTCGGGCGGGCCAAAGGCCAGAGCCACGCTCGCCAGCGCCGGCGCGAAGAACGTCAGGCCGATCAGGCTGAGCGTGCCGGCCACGAAGGATGAGACAGCCGCGATCCCCAGGGCCGGCCCCGCCCGCCCCTGCTTAGCCAGCTCATACCCGTCAAGGGCGGTCACGACGGAGGCCGACTCCCCTGGGATGTTCACCACGATGGCGGTTGTGGAGCCTCCGTACATCGCCCCGTAATAGATCGCCGCCATCATGATGATCGCCGGGGTAGGGGACAGCACCGTGGTCAGCGGAAGCAGTATGGCGATTCCGGAAGTCGGACCGATGCCCGGGAGGACCCCGATGAGGGTCCCTAATATGCACCCTACCAAGGCCCAAAAGAGGTTTATGGGGGAGAGGGCGAGTAAAAACCCTTGCGTTAGATAGTCCCAGGAGAAGTACACCCCGACTCCCTATCGCCCCAGGGGGCCGGCAGGAAACGAGAGTTGCAGCAGACGGATGAACACGAAGTAGACGGTCGCGCCCGAGGCGAGGCCGAGGATTCCCGCGTAGATGAGCCGGTAGCGCCCCAGGTACCAGACGAGGAAGCCAACCAATAGGGCGGCGCCGAGCGGCAAGCCGACCGGTTCCATAAAGATCAGAAAGATGGCCAGACTCGCCAGAGTGACGGCAACCCGGAGCGTGCCTGCCCGGTCCGGCCAGGGGATCGCCCTCTCCTCACCTCGGTAGCGCCAGGCACGGAGTGACAGGAAGCCCCCGGCGACGGCAGTCGTCCAGCCGAGGATCAACGGCAACGTGCGGGGCTGCATGCGCACGTCTGGGGCGCCTCTGATCCGCAGGGCGGCCAGCATAACGACCAGGCCCAGGAGGAAGAGGAAGATCCCGCTGGCGATATCACCTGCCCGTTGCGTCCTCATCCCCGACCTCCGAACCCCCTCCTGGGCCCGTCCACCCCTACTTCTTCAGGTCGGCCGCCAGCTCCTTGAAGATGGCGGTCATCTTCTCGATGTACGCCTTGCTCTCCTTGTGGCCCATGGCCACGGGCACGAAGCCCTGCTTCTTCATCTCCGCCTGGATCTCCGGATTCCGAGCGACCTCCAGGAAGGCTGCCTCGAGTCTCTGGATTACTGGCTCGGGCGTCCCGGGCGGCACCGCCACGCCCCGGTCCGTGGCCAGGACGATATCCAGGCCCAGCTCCTTGAAGGTGAGGGTGTCAGGGAAATCCGGGAACCGCTCCTCGGTGGCGAAGCCCAGCACCCGGATGCTATCCTTGAATCGGAGGAGATCGTCCGAGTTGGCGAAAGTGCCGCTGACGTGGCCGCCCAAGACCGCCATCATCATAGGCGCGGACCCGGTGAACGGCACATAGGTCAGCTTGATGCCGGCCAGCTTCTGAAACCGGAGCGTTGCCATGTGATGGTTGGAGAAGGGTCCCGTTCCGCCCATGGTGAGCACGTCCGGGTTTTTCTTGGCGTACTCGATGAGGTCCTTCGCCGTCTTGAAGGGGCTGTCGGCCTGGACGATCAGGGCCAGCGGCGTCCGCTGGAAGATCGCCACCGGCACGATCTGCTCGGTTTTGTACCCCACCTCCTGCTGGAGGGGCTGCAGAATGATGTGCGGGATATTGAACCCCCCGATCAAGTACCCATCCGGCCGGGACCGCGTCAGCTCGCGCCAGCCCAGGGCCCCGCCGCCGCCTACTTTGTAGTCGACGAGGACCTTCTGCTTCAGGATCCGCTCCAGGTGGGGCTGCTGCCGCCTGGCCTCCCGATCCGACTGGCCTCCTGGATCGAACACGATGAGATACGTCACGGGCTTGGTGGGGTAATCGGTGGCGGCAGAGGCAGGTATGGCCGTGACGGTCACGAGTGCCGCCAGGGCGACCGCGAGTCCTCCGCCCAGAAGTACGCTGAGTCTCCGCATAACACACCTCCCGGCCCCCGGATAGGGGCCATGAAACACTTCGCGCCCCATGTCCGCGGTGCCTACCTCGTCAGAAGTCACCTCCCTCCTCAACCCTCCGCCGCTGCCAGATTCAGACGGGCTAGCCGCGCCGTTCGAGCTCTCGTTCCAGCAGGTGCGTGACCTCCCGGAAGTCGGCCGGTTTCCCTGCGAACTGATCTCTCAACCGCATCTGCCTGGACCGCTGAAAGAAGTCCCGTGTGGCCCGGGTCATGAGCGGTTCGATCCGGATCTCCTCCAGCGTCTCAATCACCTGAACCATCTCGTGGTATCGCCTCTCATACGCCAGCGGATGCGTCCTGATCCAGTTCTCCGCGACGTTCTCGAAGGGGTGGCGCGTCATGAAATCCACGATGTCCTTCCAGAGGTATTCCTCAATACCTGCACGTCTTGCTGCGGTCAGCATTTCCAAGAGAAGGCATTCGACCCCCTTTGAGAATATGCTTCGGATCATCTTGACCAGGGATGAATCACCTATCCTTGGTGAGAAGTATCTCAGATTAACCAGCCCCAACCGGGTCATCAGACGGCAGAACTCCTCCGCCTGGGCGCCTGAAACTAGAATGGATGCTCTTGCACCCGTTTCCCCAACCGCACCCAGAATCGCTCCATCGATGAAGCAAGCATTCGACTGTGCAATGATCCCTGCAATCTCCTTCTTCACGGAGGCCGACGTGGAGTTCATATCCGCGTACGTCTTCCCGGCGTCCAGATATTTGACGGTCTCTCGCGCTACTTCCACTGCAAGATGGGACACAACCGTCGAGAGGATGACATCGCATGTTTGGACAAGCTCATTCAGGGGGAGGGGGGTGATCCAGTGCTCCGGCTTCTTGTCCGCAACATCATAATAAAAGACCTCTGCCCCCCTGGTCTGCATCTCCCTGGCAAAGGCTCCTCCCACCTCGCCAAAGCCGATGAACCCAACACGTGGCATTCCCATTGCTCGTGCCCTCACGAGATCAGATACTTCTTCTCGTCTTCCTTCATGGCCGGGACACCCTGGATGTCAAAAATGTGACTCACGGGGACCATCATGTCGTCGATGGTGTGGATTCCGCCGGCCTTCATCATCTCCACCAGCAAGGCCTCCTGTGCCTTCACCGCAGCCCGCATGGGCTGGTTGGCATAAATAAAGAGCTTGACTTTCCGCAACTCCTCCACCGCTCGAAGCGTGAGGGAAGGATAGTTGGTAGGCACGAGAACCAGAGGAACGGATTGATCCCAGTTTCGGACAGACTCAAGAATCTCGTCAGGGGTCCGGGATTTCGAATGGATCAATATGCAATCCGCCCCCGCCTCCGCATAACGCACGGACCGCTTCATGGCCTCCGCCTGTCCCCAGCCGGCGATCAGGGCTTCGACCCGGGCAATCACGATAAACTCTTCATTTTTCTGGTGATCCTTTGCCGCCTTGATCTTGCCTACGAATTCCTCGATCGGCACCAGGTCTTGCCTGCCGCCCTCCAGCAGGCTGTTGTCCTTGGGGAACTTCTTGTCCTCGATGGAGATGCCGACTACGCCGGCTTCTTCGAACTTCTTGACCGCGTAAATGAGATTATTGGCATTCCCGTACCCGGTATCACAGTCGGCAATAACGGGAATGGAGACCACCTCATTCATGCTCCGTGCGGCCTCGCAGTACTGGCTCATGGAGATCAGGTTGGCGTCCGGGACGGCGTACAAGGCGGAGATGCATAGGCTGCTCGCCCAGACGAAATCGAACCCCGCCTGCTCGATCAGCTTGGCGGACAGGGCATCCCCTGCCCCGACCCCCACGGCGACCCCGGGTCTGGACAGGAACTCCCTGGCCTGGACCAGCTTGGCCTTGCCGGTGGCGCTCATGGTCGAATCCTCCTTCGCCCAACCGAATAGACCGAGCCCATCCCGGTGTCAAACTGATATTGTTTATCTCGTTCATAAAGGAAGTTTATGGAGGGCGGCCGTAGAAGGGGAGGCGCGAGCGACGGGGATGGGGAAGGTGCCCGCCGGGGCTGGCCTCAGGATCGGGCCCGCAGGTCGAGGTGGGACAGCTCCTTCTTCTTCTCTTTCAGGAATTCCTTCAATTTCAGGGCGGGAATGCTCAGGTTCTTCTCGGACTTGAAGACGAGGAAGAAGTCCCGCGCCATTGTGAGGTCCCGGACCGGGATCTCCTTCAGAAGCCCAGCCTTGATCTCGGCGCGGACAGCCAGGTGGGAGACAATGGAGAATCCCATCTTCCCCATGACGGCCATCTTCACTGCCTCGGTGCTCCCCAGCACGGTGACCGTCTTGAGTTTCTTCCCTTTGCCAGACGCTGCCAGGGATTTCAAATAGACCTCTCTCGTCCCGGAGCCAATCTCGCGAGAGATAAAATCCTCGGCACAGAGATCATTCTGCGCAATCTCTCTTCTGGCGGCCCACGGATGACCAGGGTAGACGATGACGGTCAGGAAGTCCCGGTACAGGGGCGTGACCTTGAAGTGCCCGACCCGAATCGGCTCGCTCACGATGGCGAGCTCGATGACATCATTCTGGAGATACCCAAGGATCTCTTTGCTATTCCCGACGAGCATGGAAATGTTGACCTCGGGATAGCTCTTCTTGAACTCGCCGATAATTCTCGGCAGGAGGTATTTTCCGACAAGCGATGCCGCTCCGATTGGAACCTCCCCCACCACTCGGTTATTGGCCTCCTGGATCTCCTTTGAGGCCCTCTGGTAGAGAAGATTAATATTCTCCGCATACTTCAGCAGGATCTCCCCCGCTCTTGTCAGCGCGATTTTGCTCTGGGATCTGATGAACAGCTTCGTCCGGAGCGTATCCTCGAGGTTTTTAATCTGATGGGTGACAGCAGGCTGAGAGACGTTCAAGAACTCCGCCGCCCGCGTGAAGCTGCCCATCTTGGCCGCTGCCAGGAACACCCTCAAGTTGAAGTCGATCATGTGCAACTCAGCGGCAGATGCGAACCTCTCGGAGCGGAACGCTGCCGCCCAGAGGGGGAGTCCGTGGACCGCCTGCACGGCCAAGCTCGCCCGGGTTTCCGCTTCCTCGTTTTCCCGGCGGAGCCTGCAGCCGCCGACCGTCCATAGAGGCATTCGATTTCGAAGCCAGACCGCATGGCCCGGCTTTCGTCGCCATCTTCAGCTATCCGGACACTCCCGGCGGCGCCTCGCGCCGAGCCGCGAGGTATGGTATGAGGCGGGGCTGGGACACCGGCGAACCCCGCATGCCCACGCCTGTGGAAGACCGAGGGACAGCCCTGCAGGCCCGGTCCGACGGCAACCCTAGGCCCCCTTCCTTCCAACGCGAATGTGCTCCGTGTCGAATGGTTGCATAAGAATTCCTTATGGACAAGATAAATAATGTGTGTTTGACATGGACAAGGTCCAGGCCCTTTTCTACGAGGACGCCGCCCGCATGCGGCTCGGCGACTACTTCCGGATGGACCTCCGTCGCAAGGAGGTCCGGGGCTTCGAGCCTGGACCCCGCATGCACTTCTGGAATGTGTGGCTGGCATCGCGCTGATCACCGTGAGTGCCGGGGCTCCTGACCATCCGGGGCGGGCTTCCACCTGGGCCCGCCCCGACATCTCCGGATTCCCGGCCGCGCGCGCCTTGCGCATGACCCTGGACGCCGGCGAGGAGGCGGGGTGAGCGGCTACATCGCCCGCAGAATTGCCGGACTGGTTCCGGTGATGCTGGTGGTGGCCGTCGCCACGTTCATCCTGGTACACCTCGCACCCGGCGACCCGGCCGCCGTGATGCTAGGTCCCGATGCCACTCCGGAGGACGTGCTCAAGCTGCAGCGCCAGCTCGGGCTGGATCTGCCCATTCCGGTCCGGCTCGGTCGGTGGCTGGCTCGCCTCGCGCGGGGGGATCTCGGGGATTCGATCTTCCTGCACCGGCCGGTCACGACGGCCATCTTCGAGCGCCTCGAGCCCACCCTGGTCCTCACGACCTTCGGAACCCTGATTGCCATTGTCATCGGCATTCCCATCGGGATCCTGTCCGCCGCACGCCACAACACGGCCGTGGACCAGGCCTCCTCGGTGGTGTCCCTGCTCGGGCTGTCCATCCCCAACTTCCTGCTCGGCCTGCTGCTGGTCCTGGTGTTCGCGGTCTGGCTCGGATGGCTCCCCGTGGCCGGTTACGTATCCCTGGAGCGGGGACTCGGCAAGGCCCTCCCCTACCTCATCATGCCGGCCTTCTCCCTGGGGTTCGTCCAGTCGGCGCTGATCACCCGGATCACCCGGTCCAGCATGCTCGACGTCCTGCGGGAACAGTACATCACGGTTGGGCGAGCCAAGGGCCTCCCCGAGCGCGTGGTGATCTACAAGCACGCCCTGCGGAACGCCATCATCCGCACGCTGACCGTGGTGGGCATCACCTTCGCCGTCCTGATCGGCGGGTCCGTGGTCATCGAGACCGTGTTCAATATCCCCGGCCTCGGCCGCCTGATCATCTCCTCGGTGGGACGGCGGGATTACCCGATGGTGCAGGGGATAGCCCTCTTCATGGCGTTGACCTACATGCTGGTCAACCTGCTGGTGGACATCCTGTACGCGTATGTCGACCCTCGGGTCAAGTATGAGTAAGGCATACGCCGCTTTTGTGCGACCCTGGCAACTCCTCTTCCGCCGGAAGGTCGCCGCCGTCGGAGCCGGCGTGATGCTGTTCAGCCTGGTGGTGGCGGTTACCGCGCCGCTCCTTGCCACCCACGATCCGCTCGCCTTATATGTGGTGGACCGGCTGAGGCCGCCGGGCCCGGCCCACTGGCTGGGGACCGACGATTTCGGACGGGACATCTACAGCCGCGTGGTATATGGCTCGCGCATCTCCCTGATCGTGGGCGGTTCCGTGGTTGTCCTGGCGAGCCTGGCCGGACTCCTGATGGGGCTCCTGGCCGGCTTCTATCGGTCGCTGGATTACCCGATCATGCGGGTCATGGATGGGCTGATGGCCTTTCCCGGGATCATCCTGGCCATCGCCCTCATGGCGTCGCTGGGGCCCAGCCTGTTCAACGTGATCCTCGCCCTGTCGGTGGTGTATACGCCCCGCGTCGCGCGCCTCGTCCGCGGGTCGGTCCTGGTGCTGCGCGAGACGGACTACGTCGAGGCGGCCCATGCCCTGGGCCAGCGAGGGTCGTTGATCCTGGTCCGGCACATCCTGCCCAACTGCCTGTCCCCCCTCATCGTGCAGGCGACTTTCGTTTTCGCCGCCGCGATCCTAGGGGAAGCGGCGCTGTCGTTCCTGGGGGTGGGCGCCCCGCCCCACATCCCCTCGTGGGGGAATATCCTGAGCGAGGCCCGGATCTTCCTCCACCAGGCGCCCTGGATGACCCTCGCCCCCGGCGCGGCCATCATGGCGACGATCCTTGGTCTTAATCTCCTGGGTGACGGCCTGCGCGACCTGCTCGATCCCAAGCTCAGGGGCGCGACCGGCCCGGCCCTGCCGACAGGCCGCTCCTGAGCGTTCGGACTCCCGCAACATCTCTGCCCGTAACTGGCGCCAGGTCTCCGTGATCCCCTGGCATGCAGGATGGTCCTCACGCTCCGTGGATGCCGCGAGGGCTCATATCCCCTGACGGCCGCCGCGGCGATCACCCTTGGGGTTGTCCTCATCGGCTGGAAGGGCTGAGAGACGAGCTTCCGGACATCTTGCTACACCGAGGTTGACAGTGTCACGGTTTCTTTGATATTCGTCGGCCGTCATGAAAGCCATCTACTATCCTGCCTGGGATGAACTCGAACTCCGGGATGTCCCCGAGCCGTCCCCCAAACCCGGAGAGGTCGTGCTCCGGGTGGCGGCCGTCGGGATTTGCGGTTCCGAACTGCACGGCTTCGTCACCCACGCGGCGCGCCGCACCCCCCCCACCATCATGGGCCATGAATTCTGCGGTCAGGTGGCCGACGTCGGTCCGGGCGTGACGGGGTACCTGCAGGGAGACTGGGTGGCGGTGAGCTCTGTCATCGCATGCGGGCAGTGCGAGGATTGCCTGGACGGCAACGTGCACCTGTGCTGGAAGGGCGAGGTCTTCGGGATGAAGCGGCCCGGCGGGTTCGCGGAGTTTTGCGCCGTGCCCGTCTCGACGCTCCTGCCCTTGCCCGGCACCGTTTCACCCGTCCAAGGGTCGCTGCTCGAGCCGTTAGCCAACGGCGTCCATGCCCTTTCACTCACGACCCAGCGCTTCCCCGAGACCGTGGTGATCCTCGGCGCAGGCACCATCGGCCTGTTCGCCCTGCAGGTCGCCAAGGCTGCTGGCGCTCTCCGGCTGATGTCCGTGGACGTGTCCGACGCGCGACTGGACGTGGCCTCGCAGCTCGGTGCCGAGACGGTCTTCAACCCGGGCAAGCAAGACGTGGTGGCCGCCGTCCAGCAGATGACTCACGGAC
>Ga0315282_10010118_pt1 | contig 14860 bp, 15 predicted proteins | sample YL17G07_20_MG_FD_203693 | JGI IMG/M metagenome (GOLD analysis project Ga0315282, IMG submission 203693) | Sediment microbial communities from Yellowstone Lake, YNP, Wyoming, USA - YL17G07_20 | ecosystem: Environmental > Aquatic > Freshwater > Lake > Sediment | place: USA: Wyoming | collected... | reverse complement strand
GGTTTGTTACGCCACGTCTGCCAATTTCGCCCGTAAGTACCTGCGCGGCCAGCCAGCATTGGTCCAGGCAGCCATGAGTATGTTGGTCGCGGACGCGAGCGCCTGGTTGGGAGCGCTGTGGATGGACCGCCCGGTGCACCTTCCGACGGATCCGACCACCTGGCTGGCTGTGGCCTGGCTCGGCATTCTGGGTTCGGCGGTGGCTTACCTGCTGTTCTTCTACCTGATCAACAGCTGGGGTGCCACCCGGACGACGATGGTGAGCTACGTCTTCCCGGTGATTGCCTTGATCCTGGGTATCACGATTCTGCGTGAGCAGGCCGACTGGAGACTGGCGGCCGGCTCACTGTTGGTGGTCGGCGGCATCGTGATTGCCAACCTCAAGGGTCGCGCGCACTCCGTGCCGGTGACCGTTTCGGCTGATTGAAGGGGACGGTTCATGGCGTCATGGCGAGACGAATTCCTGGCGGGCGTTCGCAATGAGCTGCCTCTGCTGCTGGGAGTCGTCCCGCTTGGGATGATCTACGGCGTGGTGGCGCTTGCGGCGGGTCTGCCGCCAGCTGCGGCGCTGGCCATGTCCTTGATCGTGTTTGCCGGCTCGGCGCAGGTGATTTCGACCCAGCTGTTCGGCGCCGGCGCGCCGGGGCCGGTCATCGTCCTGACCACGTTTGTGGTGAACCTGAGACACATGCTGTACAGTGCCTCGGTGGCGCCGCGCCTCAAGGCGCTCCACCCGGCCTGGAAGTGGGCCCTTGCCTATTTGCTCACCGACGAAGCTTACGCGGTGGTAATCACCTCCTACGACCAGTCGCACCCACCCCAACGCAACCACCGGCACTGGTTCTTCCTGGGGGCAGGGCTGGCTCTGTGGACCACCTGGCAGCTGAGCACCGGCGCAGGGGTCCTCCTGGGCGCTCAGCTGCCGGCCAGCTGGGCGCTGGATTTCACCCTGCCTCTGACGTTCATCGCGCTGGTCGTGCCGCCCCTCAAGGATCGGGCAGGCGTCGCCGCAGCGCTCACCGCCGGGATGGTGGCATTGGCGGGAGCGGGCCTGCCGTACAAGCTGGGGCTGCTCATCGCGGCCATCAGCGGAATTCTGGCCGGGTTGTGGGTCGAGAGCCGGCAGCCGGCCCGGGCCGGTGCCGTTCAACCGGTATCTGCGGACGCCGAGCCATGAGTTCCTGGTCCGTTATCGTGGTGATGGGCGTTGTTACATATGCCATCCGTCTCTCGCTGATCGTTCTGACGGGGCGGGTGGAGGTGCCAGACATCGTGCAGCGCGCGCTGCGCTTTGTTCCGCCGGCCGTTCTGACGGCGATCATATTCCCCGAGCTGCTGCGGCCGGGTGGCAGCCCGCAGGTGTTGCTCGTCAACGCACGCCTGGTGGCTGGCGCCGTGGCGGCCCTGATCGCCTGGCGGACCCGGAATCTGATTCTGACCGTCGCCTTTGGAATGGCGGCGCTGTGGGTTCTTCAGACGATGTTCATGTCCAACGGTTGAAGACACGCTGGAATTGGGAAAGCCTCATATGGGTGTGTCCCAGTTTCTGGGTCATGCGCCCGGCGGATTTGAAATCCGCCGGGGAGCGTTCCTAAGAGCTGGACCAGACCCGCCTCACATCACCGTATGTGTTGCCTGCAGACACAAAGGAGGATCCAATGGCAGCAGACGTGTACGAGAGACTGGCGAAGCACCTCGACAACCTGCCGGCCGGTTTCCCACGAACCGAGAGCGGCGCGGAACTGCGCATCCTGCGCCGCCTCTTCACCCCCGAGGACGCTGAGCTGGCGCTGCGCCGTCGGAAGTGCGTTGCTGGGCCTCCAGCGATCTGGAAGCGGACCTGCCGACCCTGATCGCACATATCGCCACCCGCTGGGATATTGAAGTCCTGTTCGGTGATGCCAAAGAGCTGCTGGGTCTGGATCAGTATCAGCTGATGAGCGCCACCGCCATTGTGCGTTTCTGGATGCTGGCTATGGCCGCCTACCTCTTTCTCGATGGACAGCGCTGCCACTTGCGCGAGGCGGAACAGCGGCACGTCACTATGGGCGAAGCCCGTCGCGAGCAGCAACATATTCACCGTCAACACCTGCTGCACTGGATCTACCAACAATTTCAAACTGGCCTTCCGGTTCAGGCGCTGTATGAGCGCCTGACCGTATAGAATTCGAAAACTGCAAAGATAGAGCTCCACGTTATCTAGGGAAATCTTTAAGTAATCTTTGGCTTTATTTGAGGCATGCCTGGCCGTCTGGCTGCACACTCTGACACACCCGCCATCCGCATTGGGCTTGCCCCTGCCTGCCATCTCTACTATACTCTCGGGCATGCACATGGATTCACCGACGGTGGCCTGCCTTCAGGACGACCTGGCTTTGTCGCTGGGGCCCGGCCTGCAACACTCCCGGGCTCGCGGCGAGCCGCGGGCAGGTATGATGCCACCCATGGAGCACGCGTGAACCCCCTTCCTCCCGGCCCGGATCCCCTCCCGGCGCCGCTCACCCTTGGTCGCATCTTGCACACCTGGTGGCCACTGGCGCTCAGCTGGCTGATGATGGCGCTGGAGCTGCCGGCCCAGAGTGCCGTGGTGGCGCGGTTGGCCAACCCCGAAGTCAACCTGGCTGCTTATGGCGGCATCGTCATGCCGCTCGCCATGATCATCGAATCGCCCATCGTCATGCTGCTGAGTGCCTCCACGGCGCTGAGCAAGGACTGGGCGTCGTACCTCAAGCTGCGCCGCTTCATGGTGATTGCCGGCGCCACGCTCACCCTGCTGCACATCGTGGTGGCCTTCACGCCGGTCTATGACGTGCTGGTGAGGGGAGTGATCGGCCCCCCGCCGGAAGTGGTCGCACCCGGGCGATTGGGGCTGATGTTGGTGGTTCCGTGGGCGTGGGCGATTGCGTTCCGGCGTTTCAACCAGGGGGTGCTCATCCGCTTCGGCCACTCGCGGGCGGTGGGCTTGGGCACCTTCGTGCGACTGGGGGCCGACGGCCTGGTGTTAGCGGCCGGCCTGCTCACCGGCTGGCTGCCGGGCATCGTGGTGGCAGCTGGCGCGCTGGCGTTGGGGGTGACCTGCGAGGCAGTCTATGTGGGGCTGCGCGTGCGGCCGGTGCTCAGGGATGAGCTGCGCTGGGCACGGCCGGTCGAGCCGCCGCTCACCTGGCGTGCCTTTCGATCCTTTTACGTTCCGCTGGCTCTGATGCAGCTGATCGCACTGCTGGTCGAGCCGCTGGGCAGCGTCGCCATCAGCCGCATGCCCGACCCGTTGGCTTCGCTGGCGGTCTGGCCCGTGCTCACCGGGTTGCTGTTCATGATGCAGAGCCTGGGCGTGGCCTACAACGAGGTGGTCATCGCGCTGCTGGATGAACCGGGCGCGGCACTCCGGCTGCGCCGTTTCCTGCTGGGCCTGGCGGCGGTGTCGATAGTCTTGCCACTCCTGGTGGCAGGCAGCCCGCTGGCCGACCTGTGGTTCGGGCGCGTGTCGGCATTGCCGCCGGCACTCGTGGAGCTGGCGCGCATGGGGCTGTGGCTGGCCATGGCGTGGCCGGTCTTGAGCGCCCTGTATAGCTGGCTCCAGGCGAACATTGTCCACAGCCGCCGCACCGGAGCGATCACAGAAGGGGTATTGGTGTACGTCGCCATCAGTGCGGCCGGGTTAGGGCTGGGCGTGGCCTGGGGGCAGGTGCCGGGCCTGTTGGTGGCAGCCACTGCGTTTACGCTCGGCGGCATCTGCCAGACCGGCTGGTTGTGGTGGCGCAGCCGGTCGCTTGCGGTCAGAGTCACATACGGCACGGCTGCGGCTGGCGACCGCTGATTCATCCAGCCGGGCAAGTCGAATGAAATGGGGACGAACAACCGCTCGTCCCCAGATCGCCAAGCAATGGGGCATTATTGATGGGCCTATGCTGGGGGAGGACGGTGGTTCAGGCAGCCATCGTCTGCTGGACCGGGATGACGCCCAGTTGCTGCAACATTCCCAGCCGGTCGACGCTGCCCCAGTGTTCTGTGATCTTGCCGCCGGACAGGCGGGCGATGTGGATCTCACTCCAGGTGGCGTGCTTGTTCGTGGGAGTCATGTTCATGAACGCATTCTTGAAGGTGCCGTTTCCGGTGATACGGATCACCACCTTGTCGCCTTCGCCGACCACGTCGTCAACGGTGTAGTGCAGGTCAGGGAAGGCTCGCCGAAGCTCTGGCGCCCACTGCTTGAAGCCCGCCAGCCCGCGATCGCGATACCCCCTGAGCTCTGCCGTGTGGTCGGTGAAGTTGGACGCGAACAACTCGTCGACGAGGGATGTTTTCCCCTGGTTGAAGATCTCATCCACCACGCGACGAGAGATTGCCTTATACTGATCCACTGCCATTTCATCCATCTCCTTTCCTAGAGGACATTCACGACTCGACTCTACAACCGCTCGTTGTTCGCCTTCCAGCTCAAAACGTGCTCATTTCTTGTTCATTTCTTGTTCAGTTGTATCACACCAGTGAACAGGCGTTGCACACAACTTGACAAGCCCTCCGGGTTGTGTTACAGTAATGTAGATTTGCGCACGGCAGGTCGACGGCTTGCCTTACGTTGCCGGTTACTGGTAATGGCCAGCCGTTTGGCCGATCCCCAATCGAAGCCAGCCGACGGGTTAACTGAACTGGGCTAGTGGCGTGCCACAGGTTACATTAGTTGGGTGCAACAAGGCGCCCGTGCTCCTCACGCTCGACGCGGACCGCCACGAAACGGTGCTGGATGGCGTCATCGCGGCCGGCCTGGCCGGGCTGCTCGATGCCGACTGCGGCGGCATCGGCCACTGCGGGCAGTGCCGCTGCCGGGTGGCCGGCCCCGCGCCCGCGCCCACCGCCGCGGAAGGCGACCTGCTCACCCCACAAGACCTGGCAGACGGCATCCGTCTGGCCTGCCAGCTGGTGCCAACGGACGCCCTGCGAGTGGAGCTGCTCGGGCCGCTTGAACTGCGGCCCTCTAAGGCCGAATTGGCCGGCCAGCTGCGCTTCGACGCGCGGCCGGCAGTGCACAAGGTGGCGGTCACCCTGGCCCGGCCCGATTTGCATGATCAGCGCAGCGATTGGCTACGGGTTCGGCAGGCGTTGGCGGGACCGGACGACGGGAAAGCCGTTCCATCGCTGTCGCTCGAGCTGTTGCGCGGCCTGCCGGACTGCCTGCGTGCTCAGGACTGGCGGGTGACCGGTGTGTTTCACGGCGAGCAGCTGGTGGCAGTCGAGCCGGGCGACACCACCCGGCGCCTTCTGGTCGCCGCAGTGGACATCGGCACCACCACGCTGGCAGTCTATCTCCTCGATCTGGCAGCCGGCCGCCAGCTGGCGGTGGCAGCGGGCGCCAATCCTCAGGCTGCTTTCGGCGCGGACGTCATCTCGCGCATCTCGGCGGTGATCGACAGCCCGGCCGCGCTGGGCGAACTCCAACGGTTGGTGGCGGGCGGCATCCAACGCCTCTTGTCGGATGCAGCGCGGCGGGCCGGAGTTGACGCGGCGGATGTCTACGAGATCGCAGTGGTGGGCAACGCGTGCATGCTCCAGCTGCTGGCCGGGGTCGATCCGCGCCATCTTGCGGCCAGCCCGTACGTGCCTGGCTTCAACGAGCTGGTGGTCGTGCCGGCGAGCGAGCTGGGTCTGTCGTCGTTCAATCCGGCGGCGCGTGCCTGCCTGCTTCCGGGCATCGGCGGGTACGTGGGCGCCGACATCGTCGCCGACATCCTGGTTACGCGGCTGCACCGGCTGCCGGGAACGCGCCTCTTGATCGACGTGGGCACCAACGGCGAGATGGCACTGGCCCACAACGGCCGGGTGGTCACCTGCGCTACGGCGGCCGGCCCGGCGTTTGAGGGGGCGCACATTGAATGCGGCATGCGGGCAGCCGCCGGCGCGATCGATCACGTGAGCCTGGACGGCGAGTTCCGTGCCAGCGTGATCGGGTCCGCTGTCCCGGCGGGCCTGTGCGGTTCGGGGCTGCTCGACGCCGTCGCGGCGATGGTGCGGGCGGGAGTCGTGGAACGCTCGGGCCGGCTGCGACCGGCCACCGATCTGGCGGCCGCGCTGTCTGAGCGGTTGGTCAACCGGGACGGAAGCACCGCCTTTGTGCTCGCAGGTGAGCCGGGCGGCCCGGTGTACGTCTCGCAGCGCGATGTGCGCCAGCTCCAGATGGCGAAGGGTGCCATGCGGGCCGGCATCAATATCCTGCTGAAAGAATGCGGCCTGGCGTACCACAATCTGGACGAGGTCCTTCTGGCGGGCGCCTTCGGCAGCTACCTGTCGCCCGAGAGCGCCCTGGCGATTGGCCTGCTGCCGCCGGTGCCGCGGCGGACCATCCGTGCGGTGGGCAACGCGGCCGGCGAGGGTGCCCGGCTGGCGGCCTTTTCGCTGCCGGCGCGCGACGAGGCAGTTGAGATCAGCCGCCGCAGCGAGTACGTGGAGCTGTCGGTCCGCAAGGACTTCCAGGAGGTATTCATCAAGGAGATCGCATTCCCTGACCCGACTTGACCGGGAGGGTTTTGCCACGAATTTCACGAATTTCCACTAGTTCTTATTCTTCTTCGTGAAAATTCGTGAAATTCGTGGCTCTGGGATCTTCATCAGGAGCGGAGGATGGAGCAAGACGAACTGGCTCAGGAGCTCATCGCTGCGGTGTCAGAGGGAGACGACAGCGGCGCGGCCAGGCTGGCGGAGCAGGCCATATCGGCCGGCATCCAGCCGATGGTGCTCGTCAGGTCCGCCATCCAGCCCGCCATGGACCTGATCGGCAAGCGCTTTGAATGTGGAGACGCCTTTCTGCCGGAACTGATCCTCGCCGGCGACGCGGCCCGGGCGGCGTTGGACCAGATCATGCCCCGGATTGGGGAAAAGGACCTGGCCGCCGCCCGCAGCGGCACGGTGCTGATCGCCACCATGTACGGCGACAATCACGACATCGGCAAGAACATCGTGGCGGCCATTTTGCCCACCTATGGCTTCAAGGTCGTCGACCTGGGCATCAACGCCTCGCCTCCGGCCATCGTCGAGGCGGCCGGCCGGGCCGGGGCCGACATCATCGCCTGTTCGACCCTGATTACCACCTCGCTGCCCTATCAACGGCAGGTCATCGACATCTTGAAGGAAACCGGCCGCCGGGACAGACACTACGTGATCGTCGGCGGCGGTCCCGTCACCCCGGAGTGGGCCGGGAGCATCGGCGCAGACGGATATGGGCGGGATGCCAACGATGCCGCGGCGCTGTGCCAGCGGCTGATGGCCGGACCGAAGCCGCCGCTTGCCGAGCCGCTGCTCTTAGGCGCACTGAAGAGAGGGTGAGGAGACAGACCATGCACAATGCACCGGACATCGCCGAGGTGTTGGCTCGCACGCAGACGGGGGAGTACTGCACCACCAAGGAATGGGACACCCGGCGGGTGCCGGGCGCCATCCGCAGGATGCTGGAGAAGCACCAGCTGGCGAAGACCTGCAACCCCAGCCAGCCCTGCAACACCGATTTCGAGCTGGCCGACCGCTTCTACCGGGCCGGCTTCGACCTGGCGTTGGAGCTGGGCTACCACTGCATCGACACGCAGCGCACCGTGAAGGTGACGCGTGAGGAGCTGCTCAATGCTCTCAAATACGCCCGGTCGGAGGTGTTCGTGGGCGAAGGCATTGATGGCACGCTCATCAAACACCGCACCCCGGGCGACCCGTATCCCACCGCCAGCGTGTGCTCGCTGGGCATCACCAACTCGGAGAAGATGTTTCCGCTCATCACCGAAGGGATTGCGCGCGAGCGGGCGGTGGACATCCTCGAAGCCGGCTCGCTGACCACTATCTTCGGCCACGAGGTGCTGGCCGGCACCCCCTGGGAGACGCTCATGGGGTACGAGCATGCCCGCATGCATCGCGAGATTCGCCGCAAAGCCGGCCGGCCGGGCATGGGCGCCATCGGCTGCATCTCGGCCACCACCGAGTACGGCCAGTTTGGTGCCTATGGCACGCCGGGCGGGTTCCTGCCCACCGACCTGGCGCTGATCCTGTTCCCCTCGGAGCTGAAGATCGACTACCGCACCCTCCACAAGGTCATTCACACCCTCAACTGCGGCGGGATGCTTAAGTGCGACTCGCCGGGCATGATCGGCGGCATGGCCGGCCCGCCCGAAGGGGCGGTCATCTCGAGCATTGCCTGCGCCCTGTTGTCGTATGCCATTCTGCAGAACACCGTGGGCGGCGGCGAGATTTACGATGTCTACTACCTGGCCAACGTCAACCGCGAGGGGCTGTGGGCCTTGAGCATGACCGGGCAGGCGCTGTCGCGCAACACCCATACCTGCTGCCACCTCATCGCCAACCAGGTGTCGGGGCCGGTCACCGCCAGCCTGTTGTACGAGATCGCCGCCGGGGTAGGGGTCATCGCCTCTTGCGGAGCGTCCATGTCCACCGGCCCGCGCAGCGCCGGAGGCAAGCTGAACGACCACATCACCCCCCTCGAGTGCCGCTTTGTGGGCGAGGTCTGCCACGCGGCGTCGGGCGTGATGCCGGAGAAGATGAACGAGATCTGCAAGGAACTGCTGCCCAGGTACGAAACCAGACTCAAGAACCCGGACATCGGCAAGCCGTTCCACGAAGCCTACAACCTGGACCGGCTGGAGCCAACGCACGAGTGGGAGGACATCTATCGCAAGGTGAAGGGCGAGGTTATCGCGCTGGGCATCCCGCTGGACGAGTTCTAAAGGAGAAACGTGATGAAATCATTTTCAGAGATTGCCGACGCGCTGGGGCAGGCGGTGGCCGAGGGTGACGAGGCGCAAGCCACCGCGCTGGCGAAAGAGGCGCTGGCCGCCGAGCTGGATCCACAGCAGATCTTCAGTCAGGTGATCACGCCGACTCTGGGCGAGGTGGGGCGCAAGTTCAGCTGCATGGAGCTGTTTCTGCCCGAGATGATGCTGGCCGCCGACGCGGCCAAGGCCGTCCTTGGCATCCTTCAGCCTGCAATCGAGGCCCGAAAGTCCAACGTGACGATGGCAGGCCGGGTGGTGATCGGGACGGTGGCCGGAGATGTGCACGACATCGGCAAGAACATGGTGGCCAGTATGCTCGAGGTCAACGGCTTCGCGGTCGTGAACCTGGGCAGCGACGTAGCCCCAGACGCATTCCTGCGGGCGGCGCGCGAGCGAAAGGCCGACATCATCGCCATGTCCAGCCTGTTGACCACCTCATTGCCGTACATGAAGGACCTGCTGGCGGTCCTCCAGGAGAGCCGAGAGAAGGAGAAGTTCAAGGTGATGGTGGGCGGAGGCCCGGTGACGGCCGAATGGGCCGCCCAGGTGGGTGCCGACGGCTATGGGAAGGACGCGGCCGAGGCGGTGGCGGTGGCGCGCCGGCTGATGGGCACGTAGAACCGGATGGCGGTGCACCTGGTGGCCTGCCAGATGCTCGAGGATGTGCTGCGGCCGCGGCTCGCGTTGGCCCAGGGACTGGGCAGCTGCCGCTTCGTGGAATACGGTCTGCACACCTATCCGCAGCGAATGCCGTCGCAGCTGCAAGCGGTGCTGGACGGCATTGGAGAACCGGGCGTCGTCCTCATGGGGTACGGTTTGTGTGGGCAGGGAGTGGTCGGGCTGCGGGCCGGGCCGCACACGCTGGTCATCCCGCGCGCCGATGACTGCATCTCGCTCTTGGTCGGCTCGTACGGGCGCTTCCTGGAGGATTGCCTGGCCCATCCGGGAACCTATTACCTGAGCCGGGGTTGGCTGGCGGCCGGTTATCACCCACCGGGCCAGTTGAAGGAGTGGGCGCCGCGCTACGGCGAGGCCCGCACGCGCCGGCTTCTCCAGAACATGTACCGGAACTACCGGCGGGTGGCGTTGCTGGCCTTCACGCCCGAGGGGCTGGCGGCTGACCGGGATGAGGCCCGGCAGGTCGCTGGCTTCATGGGCGTGGCATACGACGAGATCCTTGGCTCTGCGGCCTGGCTGGAGCAACTGCTGCTGGGCGCATCGATTCCGGGCTCCGCCGCGCACGATTTCGTCGTGGTGCCGCCCGGAGGGACAGTCGACTACATGGCGTTCATGCATTAGAAAGGAGTTCACAACATGCGAAATGCAGGTCGCCTGCTGGATATCCTGGACCGCATGGAAAACGGTCCGGTCACCGACGAGAAGGAATTCGATACCCGGTACGTCTCTGGCACGATCAAGCGGTTGGTGAAGGAACACGGCATCAAGTTCGACGGCGAGAACCTGGTCAACGCCGACGACGACATGGCCGATCGCTGTTTCGAGGCCGGCTTGAAGCTGGCCGAGTCGGCCGGGGTGTATTGCACGTCCAACGGGCGGCGCCTGACCTGGTCGAGGCGCGAGATCGAGGATGTCATCAAATACGCGCCGCCCGGCATCGTGATCGGCACGAGCCACGACGCACACCGCGAATATCGCCGCGACCCTGAGGACCCCAGGCCGCCCACGGTCATCGGCGGGCCGATCGGCCAGACTTTGCCTGAAGACCTGTTTCTGCCTATCATGCAGAGCTATATCCAGGAGCCGATCGTGGACACGATCATCACGGGGACGCTGGAGACGGTGTATGGGCGCGATCCTCGCACCAAGTCGCCGTGGGAAATCCTGGTTGGATGGCGTGAACAAGAGCTGGTGTTTGAGGCCGCGCGCCGGGCGGGGAGGCAGGGCATCGCCATCGGCTGCGTCGAGAATGCCGCCAGCGACATTCCCGAGCTGTCGGCGACCTCGTACGGCGGGTTTCGCCCGACCGACTGGCACCACATGGCAATGATCAGTGAGCTGAAGACCAACTATGAGCTGCTCAACAAACTGACCCATCTGGTGCGCACCGACTCGATCCTGCACAGCTTCTACAACCCCATCTATGGCGGCTGGGCGGGAGGTGCTGAAGGGGTGGCCGTGGTGACGGTGGCCGGCATGATCATGCTGCAAATGATCTACATGACGACCACCCACTCGCAGTGCCCCACGCACCCATTCTACATGAGCGACACCGCGCCCGAAATCCTGTGGAGCATCAGCCTGTCGTGCCAGGCGCTCAGCCGCAACACGCCGTTTATGCTCGACGTGCTGACCTCACCGGTCGGCGGCCCGTGCACCAAGACGTTGCTGTACGAGTCGGCTGCGGTCGCGGCCACGGCCACGGTATCGGGTGTGGCGCGCCTGATGGGCGTGCGTTCCACCTGTGGCAAGTTCAAGGGGTACGCGTCGGGGCTGGAAGCCCGCTTCAACGGCGAGGTCGGCCACGCCACCGCCGGCACGAGCCGGGTGCAGGCGAACGAGCTGGTCAAGCGGATCGTGCCAAAGTATCGGGATCTGCTCAACAAGGAACCCAAGGGCAAGCGCTTCGACGAGGCGTATGACATGCGCACCCTGCGCCCCACGGCGGAGTGGCTACGCATGTATGACGAGGTCAAGGAAGAGCTGGCCGGCATGGGGTTGCATTTCAAATGAGACATTAGCTGCCACGAATTGCACGAATTTGCCCGAAAAGCGAGATGATACGTCATCGGCCACGAATTGCACGAATTACCACGAAAAGGGAAAAACATTAGTGAAAATTCGTGTAATTCGTGGCTAAACAGGGGGAGGTGGGGGTGAGCTGCCAATACATCCGGGCGCGCAGCCTGGACGACGCGTTGAGCATCCTGGCCGGCCTGGGCGACCGGGCGGCCGTGTTGGCCGGCGGGACCGATCTGATCCTGGGGATGCGCGCCGGGCAGCTGGCACCGGAGTGCCTGGTGGACATCAGTCGCCTGGAGGAGCTGCGCGGCATCCGGTTCGCGAACGGCAGCCCGGAGAGCGGGTTGATCGTGGGTGCCGCCACCACGGTGCACGAGCTGGCGTCATCACCCCTGTTGGCGGGCGGTTACCGGCTCCTGGCCGAGGCGGCGGGCACGCTGGCCTCGGTGCAAATCCGGAACCGGGCGACGGTGGGCGGCAACCTGTGTCACGCGGCGCCGTCGGCCGACTGTGCGCCGCCGCTCCTGGCGCTGGAGGCGCAGGTCGAGTTGGCCGGCCCGCAGGGGCGCGAGCGCGTGCCGTTGGAGGACTTCTTCGTGGGGCCGGGCCAGACGGTGTTGGGAGCCGGGCGCATCCTGGTGGGCCTTTACCTGCCCTATCCGGGCGACTGCTCGGGCGGCTGCTACATCAAGCACAGCCTGCGGCGAGCAATGGATTGCGCCTTCGTGGGCGTGGCTGCTCTGGTGTGCGTCGACGGCGAGCGGCTGAGCCGGGCCCGCATCGGGCTGGGGGCGGTGGCATCCACGCCGATACGCGCCCGCCGGGCAGAGGCGCTCCTGACGGAGCGCGGCGATTTCGGCCCGGAGACGTTCGCCGCTGCCGCCCGGGTGGCCGCCGGTGAAGCTCGCCCGATCGACGACATCCGTGCCAGCGCCTGGTACCGGCGCCGCATGGTCGAAGTGCAGACGCGCCGGGCGCTGGAGCGAGCCGCGAGCGAAGCGAAGTACCCCGAACGGGGCACGAGCGAAGCGAAGTACTCCGAACGGGGCACGAGGGCAACGTCATGGGCCGGCCCGTTGAGTTGAGGGTCAACGGCCGCCTCTATCGCGTGGACGTGGAGGCGAGCGACCTGCTGGTAGACGTGCTGCGCGACCGGCTGGGACTGACCGGCACCAAGAAAGGGTGCGGCACGGGCGACTGCGGCGCCTGCACGGTGTTGATGGACGGGCGGCCGGTGAATTCGTGCCTGGTGCTGGCGGTGGCAGCCGAGGGCAGCGCACTGACGACGATCGAAGGGTTGTCGACCGCGGGCCAGCTGCATCCGCTGCAGCGCGCCTTTGTGGAGCAGGGCGCGGTGCAGTGCGGCTACTGCACGCCAGGGATGCTGCTGGCAGCCAAGGCGCTGCTCGACGCCAATGCACACCCGACCGAGGATGACATTCGCCTCGGCCTGGCCGGGAACCTGTGCCGCTGCACCGGCTATGGGCGAATCATCGCCGCCGTGCAGGCCGCCGCTCGGGAGCTGAGCTGAAGCGATGTTCGGTTTTGACCTAGTCGTCAGCCGGTCGGTGGCACACGCCCTGGAGGTGCTGGCGGATCACCCGCACGCGATGCCCGTCGCAGGAGCGACTGACTTCATCCCGGCGGTGCGGGCAGGCCGCTGGCGGCCGCAGCTGGCGGTGGACATCTCGCGGCTCGAGGATTTGCGCTACCTGGACCGCAGCGGCAGTTCGCTCGAAATCGGCGCCCTGACGAGCCACGCCGAGTTGGCGAGCTCACCGTTGGTACGGCAGTTCATCCCGGTGCTGGCCGAGGCGGCCGGCTGTGTGGGCGACGGGCAGGTGCGCGCCCGGGCCACGTTGGGCGGGAACCTGTGCACCGCCTCGCCCGCCGCCGACACAGTGCCGGCGCTGCTGGTGCTGGATGCCAGCGTCCGGCTGCTCAGCCGGGCCGGGGAGCGCTGCCTGCGACTCGAGGATTTCCTGCAAGGGCCGGGCCGGACGGCGCTGGCACCGGGTGAACTCCTGGCAGGCGTGACGGTTCCCTTGCCGCCGGCCGGGAGCGGCATGGCGTTTGAGAAGCTGGGCCGGCGCAAGGTGCTGGCTTGCTCAGTGGTCAACGCGGCCGCGCTCCTGGCCCCCTTGGGGGGGCTGGCCGGCGAGGAGGGCTGCATCCATCACGCGCGCCTGGCATTGGGAGCGGTCGCGCCGGTGGCAGTGCGCTGCCGCCCCTCCGAGGAGTGTTTGGTGGGCCGGCCGCCTGATGCGGCCGTGTTTGACGAGGCTGCCGCGGCAGCGGTGCGCTCTATCCAACCGATCGGCGACGTGCGCGCCAGCGCCGAATACCGGCGGGCGGTGTCGGTGCCCCTGGCGCGGCGCTGCCTGTGGCGAGCCTGGCAGGCAGCGGGCGGGCGCACGCCATCGACCGTAGGGGCAATTCACGAATTGCCCCAGTCCGGCGCTGTGGTCAGGGTGGGGGCAATTCGCCCGCCCTTGGTTGCGCCAGCGCGCCGGGGTGAATTGCCCCTACGGGCCGGGGAAGCGAACCGGGAACACCAGATCTCGTTGACTGTCAACGGTCAGCTTCACAACCTTGCGGCAGGGGGCGCGGCAACGCTTCTGGAGCTATTGCGCGACCAGCTGGGCCTTACTGGCACCAAGGACGGCTGCGGCGAGGGCGATTGTGGGGCATGCACGGTGATCGTGGACGGGCAGGCGGTCAAATCGTGCCTGGTGTTGGCCGTGCAGGCGCACGGCAGCGCCGTCACCACGGTCGAGGGGCTAGCTGGGGCGGATGGGTGCCTGCACCCGCTGCAGATCGCCTTTGCCGAAGCCGGCGCGGTCCAGTGCGGCTACTGCACCCCGGGCATGTTGATGGCGGCGCTGGCGCTGCTGGATGCTCGTCCCAGGCCCACGCCGGGCGAAGTGCGGGCCGCGCTGGCCGGGAACCTGTGTCGCTGCACCGGCTACGCCAAGATCGTCGCGGCCGTGCAGCAGGCGGCACGGGTAATGGAGGCACGGCCATGACGCAGGGCATTGGCGGGCGCGCCGTTCGGCTGGATGCGTGGGATAAGGTCACCGGGCGGGCGCAGTATCCGGCCGATCTGCGCTTTGAGAACGCGCTCGTGGCCGGCGTGTTGCGCAGCCCGCACCCACACGCCATCGTGCGACGCATCGACCTGGCGCCTGCGCTGGCGGTGCCCGGTGTCGTGGCGGCGGTGTGCGGCAGTGACGTTCCCGGAACGAACCGATATGGGCTGATCGTGCTGGACCAGCCGGTGTTGGCGCGCCCTGGCGACCGGGTGCGCTACGTCGGCGACGCGGTGGCCGCGGTGGCTGCCGAGACGCGAGCAGCTTTGGACGCCGCTCTGGCCAGCATCCAGGTGGACTACGAGA